>Ga0310695_10009637_pt1 | contig 14436 bp, 9 predicted proteins | sample RumenRJG_04DNA_FD_203882 | JGI IMG/M metagenome (GOLD analysis project Ga0310695, IMG submission 203882) | Bovine rumen microbial communities from Lethbridge, Alberta, Canada - RJG_04 (v2) (version 2) | ecosystem: Host-associated > Mammals > Digestive system > Stomach > Rumen | place: Canada... | reverse complement strand
TCAAAGATGTGATTTCGGTTAGATTTTGAAAATTATTTTACAGAAAAATGTTATTTCCGTGATGTTTTCAAGTCGAAAGATTACTAAATGATTATTAAGGAAATTTGAAATTAGAATAAAAGCTTGATTAATAAAAATAAAAAATCTAGGTACCAGTTTTTGGTGATACCTAGATTATGTTTTTTATATTAATAATACATAATTTTATTAATCTTGTTTATTTTCTTTAAGCCATTCACTATATGCCTTATCAAAATCCTCTTTTGAAAGGTTTGTTTGTGTATAGGCGATATCTTTATTTATTGCATTTATATATACAAGTTTAAACAACATTTTGTTTTCGCCAATGTCGATACCTTCTTCTCTAATACCTTGACTTAAGTTACACATATCCATCAACCTCCCATCGATTTCGTTATCTAATTCAAAATTAAAGTTTTCTTTAAGTCGTTTCTTCTTTGTTGCACTATCGAAGTCTTCTGTAAAGATTGTTTCGAGTGCACCTAAAAAATCGTTGTCTGTTTGTAGTGGATTTTTACCAAGACAAACGATGATTACAGACTGTAAATCATAACGTACTTCTCTATTAAATGTACCATAAATACTGTTTTTTGTCATCTTAAATTCAGTTATTGAATTTGCGATATCTTCTGGTGTATTCATGCAAATCCAGATAGAATAAACTTTTTTGATATCGTCGTAGCTGTGATTCTTGCCGATTGAAAACTCAGTTTCAAGCTGCTCTGAAATCATTCTGCACGTATAAAAAACTGCTCTAGTAACAATATCGTACGGTGTGTTAAATTTCCTTTGTGCTTCGACGTTAATAATTAAACTAATTGTATCGTCTATATTTGGAAGTTTTGCTGAAAATTTAATGTCGTAAGTGACACGACCTTCGCCTGGAATTGTACTTTCTGTATTGAGTTCTCTTACTTTTGCTAGAGGTTCTAGGTAATGTTTTCCTATCTCTAAGTCGTCACCAATAAGTGATGAAATTACATCAAGTGGTACATCTTTGTACTCTGCAACTGTTGCAGAGAGAATCCTTGAAAGTACTTGTTTGTTTGCTAAAATCTCTTTAGCATGTTTGTCGTACTGGGCATTTTGACTAGAATTGTCAAGACTGTTAGCCAAATGATTTGGCATAGAATATTTTTTATTTTTCATTTGAATCTCCGATCTATTTTTAATCGCAATAGAGATTATACAGGGATTTTGGAGCATTATCAATGGTTAATTATGAAACGAGTAGTAGATTTTTGGGAAAGAATGAGAGAAGTATTTAGTGAAAATTGACAAAACTTTATTTCATAAGCTAATGAAAAATGAGCCATGAGCCATGATTAATGATTTGAATTTAAGTTACACATATCCATCAACCTCCCATCGATTTCGTTATCTAAATAAAACATATATAAAAGAAAATAAAGAATTTCTAAAAAGTAATAACATATATAAAATATGAGTCGAAATAAACAAAAGAGTAGTAGTGCTGTCAGTTGTTTTTAAGGAGGCAGTTAAATGGAAGCAGTAACAAATAAAGTCGCAAATCATATGTTGAGTTTTATTCATACGTATGAAGCGTATCGGGTGCCGAAGGGCACTAAAGTAAAAAATTCAAATGGAGAGGAAACGGTTTTGTCGGAAGATGAAGACGTTTTGGTTTTGACAGAAAAATCAACAGAACAAATGAACAAAGATAAAAATGAATATGTGACTTCGCTTGAAATAAAAGCCAATATGGCACAAGAAAGAACCAAAATAGAAGCTGAAAAGAAAGATGCCATGGATAAAGCCAAAATTATGGCAGTTTTTAGAAATATGGCAAATGGAGACATGGTTCCCCCATCTGACGAGCGAAAACTTTTAGAATATGATGATAAAATGTACCAGGCAGCGAAATCTTTGCAGTATTTATCACGAATGAATAAGGAAAAAATAAAGAAAAAATCGTCTGAATGGGATGAAGATGAAGAAAAAGCATATGAAGAAAAAATGAAAATATTGCATGAAAATGAAAGAGAAGCAAGAGAATCTATTGGTTCTAATATGGAAGTTTTTGAAGCAAAACAGCGCAAACACATAGTTGAGTTACCAAATGAAAATGTAGATTTTTCAAAGATGAGGACCCTTAAAGTTGGAGATTTATTTGAAGGAATAATTTTTGATTTTATGATATGAGAATATAATATATTTATTAAAAATTCAGAAAACTATTGAATGAACATACGTATTGTTTTATTATATGTAATAAGCAGATGAAACATTTGCACGATATAATATTTGAAATTCTAATGTGATTACAATTTTCAATTGATTGAAATGTTAGGAGGGTGTATTTAGTGAATTTAATAGAAAAAATGGCATTGACAGCGAGAGACGTTGGTTCGACTGTATGTTCAACAGTTAAAGAACAGAGCGAGTTTGCAAATCTTAGATTGAAACAGTTGGCAACAGAAAGAGATTTAAATGAAATATATCAAAAAATCGGTAAAAGATATGTCGATTTTGTCAGAAATAGTGAGTTAGAAGAGACATTTGATGTTGAAGATTTGCTAGAAGAGATAGAACCTATAATTGAAAAGTACGATTCATTCAAGAGAGAATTAAATGAACAACATGCTCATGTGAGAGATGTTTATGACGAAAAAGACAGAATGAAAGCTAAAAAAGAGTATGAAAAAGCTAGAGAACATCTTGCAAAAGCTTTAGAGATGGGAATACTAAGCAAAGAAGAATACGACGAGAAAATGGATAAAGCAAAAAGAAAAGTTGATTATTATGATGAAATACGAAAAATCAAAATGCAAAAAACACTTGGGGTAATTACAAAAAGTGAATACGATGAAAAGATAAAAAGAGTTCTTACTAGAAAAAAACAAGAAGATATAATAGAAGATTTAGATAAAGAATAAATTAAGAAGACTATGAATGAGTTTTGACAGATTTTGTCAGCTATGTTCATAGTCTTTTTTGTATGAATATTTAACAAAAGTATTCGATTTTTTCCTTAGCCAAAAATGTTGTTAGTTGTGCATTATTTACAAAAATATATAAAATATACTATAACATTGAGAAACTCTTAAAATTATGTTAATCTATAGCATGTAACAAAAATTTATAAATTTTTAATAAGAGGATAATAAAAATTTCATGTTTATCTTATAAGCAACAACACGTCTATTGTTGATTTTCAAATTTTAGTTACATTATGAAAAATGAAAGTCAATCACTTTTGTTTTTGGTTTTTTTCAAGGAGGAAATTATGCGAAAAAACAAGAAACTTGCTATGATGGTTAAAGTGATTACAGCATCAACTGTTATTTCTACAACATCGGTTGCACCAGGTTATTATAATGCTATGTCACTTGCTACAGTAATGGCAGGACAAACAGATTCAAAATCTCAATTAATACTTAGTGAAATAGGAACTCATCAGGATGCAGGAATGGGGAGCATTTCAAATAAAACTGTTACACTTGTAGGTAAAGGTGAAAGCGGTTTTGATAAAGATTATCATAAGAGTGATTTTTCATATCTTTTTACAGATGTTGAGGGAAAATCATCAATTGTAGCGAAGGTCAAGAATTGCAATGAAAATGCTACAGCAGGTCAAATTGGTATTATCGCAAGAAACGATAGTGAAGCAGTAGATACACCGGCAGGTGGATGGTATATTGATTATTCAAAGAACGCGATGGGTGTTATCCATCAGAACGGATCATCTCTTTGCAATGAAAAATTAGATACTTTACCAAAAGAATTTTATGTTAAATTAGAGTTTGAAGACAATGCTGTTTATTATACAGTTTCTAAAGATGCTGAATTTAAAGATTGTATAATGCCAAGAAATGGAATGGGTGTTTCAAATTTTAAGCCATCTACTATTGGATTCTTTGCTTCAAGAGGATTAAAAATAGAAGCAACAGATGTTTCTATTAAAAGTAACGGTAGTGAAGTCTTTACGTCTAATGTAGAAACATACGAGTTAAATCGTATGAAAAGCTCTGATATAGGCGGCAAATACGAAGATAAAGTTAAATATTCTTGTGAATTATCAGGACGTGGAATTAATGTTGCATCAGACAGAACAGGTGCGTCAAAAGGAGACATTAGAACATCAACTAACGTAGATTACCTACTTTTGCCAGAAAACTCAAACAATATGACATTAAGAGCAGAAGTTGTAATTAATAGTATAGATATGGGTACAGACAGACAGGGATTATTTGCTGGTCAATTTGTACCAAATGCAGATGATAAGTTTGTATATTATGATGCAATTCAATTTAATAAGAATAATCAAGTTGTTCATGCATACTCAAATGGCAAATTAAGTGGTGGAAAGAAAGAAATGCCTAACACTGCAGGAAAATTTGAATGTGGAAAAACTTATTACATAGAATATAAAAAAGATGGAGATCAATCATTTACTACAATCAAAGATGCTAATGATAATATTTTAGTAAATAATTTTAGGTTTGGAGTTTCAAACCAATCTCCATGTTTAGGAAAAGATAAAAAAGTAAGATACGGTTTTGCTTTATCAGGGGTTAATGCTAGTATTTCTAATATAACTTTATCAGATGAAGCGGATAAAGTTGTTTATAGTTCTAACGATCAGTTTAATATTGCAGGCGAGGCTCCTGTAATTGCAAATGCAAAAGCAGAATTATCAGCAGATAGAACAAATGTTAACCTCAACTGGGATATTACCCAAAAAGGATCTGGAGTTGAACAATATGATGTTTTTGTCTCAAAAAACGGATCTGATTATAATAAAGTAAAAACTGTAAGAACAAATTCATTTGTTTACAATGATTTAAACGAGCAAGGAACGTACAAATTCAAGATTGTTCCTTATGGTGGAAGTACACAGGGGCAAGAAATAGAAACTAATGAAGTTTCATATGTAGCTCCACTTGAGTCAACAACTTTAACTGGTACAGCATCTGCTAAAGAGGTTAACTTGAAGTGGAATGCAGTAGAAGGCGCAACTGAATATGAAGTTTATAGAACCCTTGGTTTTAATGGTGAACCAACTTTATGTACAACTGTAACAAATTGTGAGTATAACGATAAAAATATTTCGGAAGAACAGCCATATGTTTATTATGTTGTGGCAAAAAATAACGTAAATACATCTAATCCATCAAATAAACTTCAATTGCTTACCACAGATGGACATTCAGGAAAATATGTTTATGAAAATGAAGCAGCCAAAATTACGGTTGTTTCAAAGGATAATGATACATTATTTAAAAAAGATGCAGAAATCAAGTTAAAATCAAGCAAAGAGGGAACTGCACAGTTAGTTGTTAATGGTAAAGTTCAAGAAGAAAAGAAAGTTAAAGCGGATGAAGAATTTGCTTTTTCTGCTAAACTTGCTGATAAAAGAAATGATGTGGACGTTTTATTAACAGATGCCAGCGGAAAAGTTACACGCAAAATATTCAATTTTGTTTGTAATCCATCATATGACATTGTGGTTGATAAGGATTACGCGGGACAAGACGGAAGTACTTTTGAAGGAAAACAGACATTTAAATCTGTTTCAAGTGCTGTTAAATCAGTGCTTCCTTCAAATAAAAATACCGTAATCTTCATTAAAAATGGTCAATATAATGAAAGAGTAGTTGTAGACAAGCCTAATATTAGCTTTTTAGGACAGGATAGCCAGTATACTCATATTTTCTATCACGCAGCAGTAGGAGATAACACAGCTACAACAATGTGGGATAGAAATGCAGTTTATGTGGATTCTAAAGCAAAAGGCTTCACAGCAGAAAACCTTACTGTTGAAAATAGTTTCCCATATGGCAACAAAGACGGACAGCAAGCAGATGCAATTTGTGTTGCAGCAGATAACTCTTCATTTGTTAATGTCAGATTTTTAAGTTACCAGGATACAGTATTAACAGCTGCAAGACAAAAAGTAAATGGTGTTACGGTTAAAACAAGACAGTACTTTAAAAAATGTTATATTACCGGAAATGTTGACTTTATTTATGGTTCAGGATCATCATATTTCGATGATTGTGACATTGTCGCAAGATATACTCCATATAAATCAGATGGTGTATTCTCAGCAGGTAACACACCGGCAGATGTAGATTATGGTTTGGTATTCAACGAATGCAGATTTGTCGCTGAAGATGGTGTTAAAGATGGAAGTTATAGAATGGCAAGACCTTGGGGCAAAGATGATTCAACAATTTTTATTAATTGTTATTTAGGTCGTGCAATCAACATTGAAAGTGGTCAAAGTTACGGAGATATGTCAGAAAATCTAGCAAAAGATGCAAGATTTTATGAGTATGGTTCATATGGAAAAGGTTTCGTGTTAGACGCAAACAGACCATTACTTACAAAAGAAGAAGCATTAAATATTAATGGTTCTACTGTTTTAGATGGTTATGATTATACAACATTATTGAATAGTCTATATGGAGTTCCAGCAGTGGAGCCGGAGCCAGAGCCACAACCAGAGCCACAACCACAACCAGAACCACAGCCAGAACCACAACCACAGCCAGAACCACAGCCAGAGCCACAGCCAGAACCAGAGCCACAACCAAGCAGTGGCAATAATAAACCAGGAACAAATCCTACAAGTGGAAATAAGGAACAAGAAAAATCAGGCTCAGAATCGAATGCTAGCCATTCATCTCATAAAACAAGTACTTCGGATGCTACAAGAGCAACTGCTGAAAAAGCTAAAAAAGCAGTAAAAGTAATTCAAGCAGAAGAATTTGAAGCGAATGTTTTAAGTGGTGATGGAAATACTAGAAAGAATCATAATAGGCGAAACAATCAAACTAAATCAGTTTTGGCAAATGATAATATTGATAATAATGTGCCAGCACAAGATGCACAAAATGCTATAACAGATGATAATAATGCATCTAAAGAGAATACAGATGACGTTAAGATTAAGGAAAACAAGGTTCCTAAATCTGCTAAGTCAGATAAGTTAAATAAAACTAAGAAAGCAAATAAGTCAAATAAAGTAAAAGATGAAGACAATAAGATAAAAGTATTTGGCATTATTCTTGCATTTGTTGCAACAAGTATTATTGCAGGTGCAGTTGGTTACTTTCTTGCAAATAAGAAAAGAAGATAAAAACAAAAAAAGAATTCAAAAAAATTATAAGTAATAGTTAAAAAGGCATTTTATATTAGATTTTTTTAATATAGAATGCTTTTTTACTACACAAAAATAAAGTGGTGTGCTATTATGTAATACGTGTAAATAAACTAGAAAGTGTATTACGTGGTGATGAAATGAAAAGTATATTTGAAAAAAAAGAAACAATTATAAAAATTGCCAAAATACTTTTGTTTATGATATTTTTTTTGATGAGTATGGAAATTGTTTTTACGTTAGGTCGTAATTATGAAAAAAAATATTATAAAGCCCAAAAAGAAAGAGCAGTTTTACAAAAAATTGAAACAGATAGATTTTTTAAAATAAATGATGTTATGAATATTATTGGCTTCAAAACTAAAAATCATAATATTTACACTGGTAAAATCAGTGGAGTAGATGTTACTGTTTTTTGGGATATAACAAATAATTTTTGTAGAAAGAATAGTTACAGATATGATATAAAACGACAGGTTAAAAAAATAAATGGGGATTACTATGCGTCTTCGAAAGCTTTAAAAGATGTGTTTATGCTAGATTTTTACTACAAAAATCATGAAATAAAATACAAAGAAGTGTCTCCACAGACTTGGTATAATCATACAAAAATGATTGCTCACGCGGGCGGAGCAGTTAAAACCCAATATAATTATAATTCGTATACTAATTCCAAAGAAGCAATTATTCAAAACTATAATTTGGGATTTAGAGTTTTTGAATTTGATGTATATCCAACTTCAGATAACAAGATGGCCTTGGTGCATGACTGGAAAAAATTTGGTATGAAAAATAATACTCCTTTTTCTGCACAACAGTGGGAAAAATTTAGAGGAACGAGTTTACCTGATTTTGGACAATCATTTACTACTATGATGTATGAGAATCTTTTGGATGAAATGCTGATTAATAAAGATATGTACATTATAACGGACACCAAATCAACAGATTTTTCAAAAGATGAAACAAAGATACAATTTGAACAGATTTATAAGCTGGCCAAAAAAAAGGACGTTCATTTATTGGAAAGAATAATACCACAAATTTATGATGATGATATGTATGATATTGTGATGAATGTATATCCATTCAAAAGTATTATTTATACAACATATGCGACAAAAGAGAAGGCTGATAAAATAATAAAATTTGTATCAAAACATAGGAATATTCAAGTGATCACAGCCAAATTTGAGGATAAACGTTTTGGTATAACTGAAGTGAATGAGATTCATAAAAAAAAGAAATATTTTTTTAATCATACAATAGACACATTTAAGAATTATACTAAAGCACGTACGCTTGGAGCTGATGGGGTTTATACGAATGTATTGAATCTTGGAGATGCCGAGCTTTACGAAAGCTTAGAAAAGAGGTAGTGATATAAAAAAACAATAGTAATCTAAATAAATAATTATAATATGTTTAGTATTAAGTAAATGTTGACATTTCTTGATTTAAAAATTATAATTTTAATGTCGTTTGACTAAAAAGATTTTTTGTTACCCCATTGATATTTTTAGAATAGGATAAACACATATGAAAATGACATTAATTAGACTTATGAAGGCATATGATATTTGCCAAAAAGCAGATGAACATATACTTCAAAAGAAAGAGTATGAGCGTGAAATTGAAGAAGCAACTAAGAAGGTTGCTAAGAAGATAGAAACGCGAATTTTACTGGATGTATTTATTGTTTTGTTTGCAACAGTTTTGTTGACGTTTGGAAATAAAGGTGCAATCATCTATATTATGAGTATGAGTGCATTTAATATTCTTATTGCAATAGATATTTTAATTCTTAGACTCATTTATAGAGAAAAGATTAAACAAAGTCAGGCTAAAATTGCGTTGGAAGAACAAGAAAGCGTTCGAATAATATGTGAATATGAGAATGAGCTCAGCTTTTTACCAAATGAATTCAGAAACATTGATGCAATTGAATTTATGCTTAGTGTTTTAAAGAGTGACGATACGTATTCGTTAGAATTCATATTTAGAATGTGTAAGAGATATTTATATAAGAAAAAAAGACAAGTTATTTATGGCTTAGAACAAACTTGAAGTAAAGCACATTGTAACTATTGAAAAAAATAGTGAAAATGGTTATACTTCAGTTTAGTATTTGTTATACAATAAAATAAGACAGCTAAGTAATTAGTGGAAAAGTGAGAGGAAAAGAAATTGGATAATAAGAATGAACAAAAAGAAAGTCTTGGACTTAGTGAATCAAGTCTCAAGAAAAGAACTATTATTGGTCGAATCATTCTTGCGATATACTTTATTGCATCAATAATTACAATAGGCGTTCTTGAGTATGTGCAGGTGTTGCCAAATAAGTTCGTTTTTTTAGGTGCATTTGTACTTTTAGTTTTATTTGCGGCAATCGGCGCAATTATGAAGTTTAAGAAATCAAGTAAATTGTTTTATATTGGTTCAGCTTTAGCAATGATTTTAAGTATTGTACTTTGTGTTGTTTGCGTTTATGTTGTTAGGGGTAGATTGGCTCTTGAACAAATTACTAAGAATAATCAGGACAAAACAGAAGTGTGTGTATATGTCCGTAAGGACGATAAAGCAAACAATATTAAAGATGCTAAGAATTATACTTTTGGCGTTTTGTCTAGTCAGGACGAAGACATCACTGAGAAAACAGTTGACATGATTAATAAAGATGTTGGTAAATCAATTAAAACAAAGAAACTGGATAATGTTAATGTTAGTTTTCAGGCAATAAGAGATAAAAAAGTTGATGCATTAATTTTGAAAAAAGGATACATTGACAGTTTTGATGATATTGAAGGATTTGAAAATATCTCAAAAGAATTAAAAGTTATTGCAACTTATGAGATTAAGACAGAATCTGAGAAACAAGTAAGTGGAAAATTAAAAGATACTTTTGCAATTTATATTAGTGGTATTGATACAGAAGGTGATCCTTCAGTAACAAGTAGAAGTGATGTTAATATTATTGCATTTGTTAATGTAAAAACACATCAGGTAATGCTTCTTTCTACACCTAGGGATTATTATGTTAAGATTCCAGGAGTATCAAAGGGCAAATATGATAAGTTAACTCATGCAGGATTATATGGTATTAATAAATCGATAGACACTCTAGAAGATATTTATGGATGCAAGATTGATTATTATTTTAGATTGAACTTTACTGGATTTAGAAATATTATTGATGCATTAGGTGGAATCGAAGTAAATTCAGATTATAAATTTACTGCACATGATGGTCAGAAATATTCTAAGGGTATTAATAAATTAGATGGAACAAGAGCTCTTTCATTTGCAAGAGAGCGTAAAGCATTTAAGGATATGGGTGATGAGCAGCGTGGTATCGACCAGATGAAGGTTATCAAAGCTGTAGTTAAGAAGTGTATGTCTACTAAAATGCTTACAAATTACGAATCAGTAATTAAGAGCATAGAAGATAGTTTTGAGACTAATATTCCATATTCTGTTATTTCAGAACTTGTTAAGAAGCAGTTAGATGATGGAAAAGAATGGAAGATCTCTACATATCATGCAACAGGTTGCAACGATAAGAGAGTTCCATATTCTTTAGGTAGTCGTGCTTATGTTATGATACCAAGTGTTGAATCAATTGATGAAGGTAAGAAATTAATCAAAGAACTTTATGATGGTAAAGAATTAGACCAAGATGCTATTGAGAAAGAAGAAAAGAGAATTCGAGATAGAGCTGAAAATGGTATCTTAACAAAAGATAATAAAAAAGTAAAAGATTTATATAATTCTTCAGATGACTCAAGTTATAGCAAACATAGTTATTCTGATGATGACGATTATGATTCAGATTATTCTTCAGGTTCATCTAGTTCAAAGAAGAAATCATCATATAAGTCAAGTAATGATATATCTAGTCGAGAGAGAAGTACAGAACAATCTACGGCTAGAACACCAAGTAGAAATAAGACAAGATCAACAGAGACTAAACCAAAACATACTGAAAATAAGCAGCAGCCAACAGAACAAATAGAGAATAAGGTTAATCCAAGCTCTGGAAATGAGTCAGAGGGTGGCGCAGCAGGTAGTAGTAGTGAAGGTGGAAGTCAAGAAGGTGGCAATACACAAGAAGCACCTGTAACACCATAGTTTTTCAGAATTGACTATAGAATTTAATACATAAGAAGTTAAATATTTATAATCTACAACTTTTTCTAAGAAGTATATTAGAGAGAGTTGTAGATTTTTTTTTATTTTAAAGATTATTTATTTTAAAGAATATTAATTCTAAAGCATTTCTTATAGAATTCTAAAATTTCTAAATAAAATATAAAAAAAGACGAAATAAATTATGATGCGTTATATTCAAATATATTATACGCAACAGTAATAAGTAAAAATAATGTGGTGAAAAAAGTAAATGAAAAGTGTTTACATGATAATAGAAAGGGTGAAATTTGTTGTGAAAGAAACAAAAATAGGAATAAAAGTTTTTTTAGGTGTTGTGATTGCTATTTGTATTGTGAGTATAGGAGCGTATATTGCTTCTATTAAAATGAAAACAAACAAGTACGAAGATATAAAGAAAAAAGCGTATAGTGTGCATAAGGTTGAAAAGAAAAAAAAGTCAGAAAAAAAAGAATATCCAAAACAAACAGACATTAATTTTGATGAATTATATAAGGTAAATCCAGATATATATGCGTGGATTAAAATTCCTAACACAAATGTAGATTATCCTATTTTAAGAAGTTCAGATGGTTTACCAGAGGATTATTATCTAGAGCATAATGTAGATCATTCCAGTGGCTATCCAGGATGTATATATACACAAAAAAGAAATTCGCCAGATTTTACAGATCCAAATACAGTAATTTATGGACATAATATGAAGGACAAATCTATGTTTGCGACTTTGCATAAATTTGAGGATAAGAGTTTTTTTGACACTAATAAAGAAATCTACATTTATACAAAAGATTATAAGATGAAATACAGAATTTTTGCTGCATATGTAACAAATAATGATTTGATTTTAGAAAAATATGATGATTTTAAAGATAAAGCAGTGTTTGAAACATATATACAATATATTTATTCAGAGAAAAAAATGGGAAACAATATTGAAGAGAATCAAAATGTAAATAAAAATTCAAGACTAATTACCTTATCGACTTGCATAGGTAATCCTGACTATAGATATGTGGTTCAAGCATACTTAGAGGACGACGGACAAGGAAACAAGTGGAAAGAGGAGGGCGATAACTAATGAATCGAAAATATAGACAAAGCGGTCATCATGGGCACTATGGCCATCATGATCATCATAGACATCATCATCATAAAAAAAATAGAAAATTAAAAGTATTTTTAATCGTGTTAGCAGTATTTGTCCTTTTGGTTGGAGGTGGAGTTGGGACAGTAGCTTTTATGATGTCTAATGGAAGACAAAAATTAATTGCAAAATCCCAAAATAAATCAAATAATTCAAAAGGTTTAGATGATACAATCAAAGTTAATGGAGTGAAGTATAAATTAAAAGATAACGTTATTAATATTTTGATTATGGGCATAGATTCAAAAGGAGATATAGCTGAAAAAAGTAAAGTCCCTGGAGAATTTGGACAAGCAGATGTAATTTATGTGATTTCAATAGATACAGATAAAAAAGAGGTTAATACAATTAATATTCCAAGAGATACTATGACGGATATTTTAACGAGAACGAAAAATGGTGCTGCATCAGAAGTTATAAACGGTCAAATCTGTTTACAGTACGCATATGGTGATGGAAAAGAGAAAAGTTGTAAAGATATGTTAAATGTCGTTTCAGATGTTATGTATAAAATTCCAATTAACAATTATGCAGCCGTTAATTTTGACGCAATTCCAGTTATAAATGATGGAATCGGTGGTGTAAATGTGACAATGACTGATGATTATACATATATTGATAAAGCGTATAAAAAAGGTGCAACAGTTGTAATGACAGGAATTAAGGCTGAAAAATTCTTGAGATATCGTGATACAACTGTAGTAGGTAGTAATATGCAAAGAATTAATAGACAAAAAGATTATATAAAAGGATTACTTTCCACAATTCAGCAGCGATTTAAAGAAAATCCTACTTCTGCGTTAGGAATAATTGGTTCAATAAAAAATAATATGGCATCGAATATTTCAACATCAGAAGTAAGTTATTTAGGTTCATTGTTTGCTTCAGGAAGCTATAAAATGCAAGAATATAAGATTTTACCTGGAACATATCAAGGCCCAACGACAACAGAATTTGATGAATATATTTTAGATAAAGAAAAGGTATATGAAATGATATTGGAAGTGTTTTATAAAAAAGTAAAATGAAAAAAGAAAGAATTATAGGATTTTTATAAGATAGTTACAAATAGAAAAAAGATTTTACCCTAGTGATAAAGATTCTGCCATAAATTATTAAAAATTATAAAATGTTAAAAGTAGTTGTAAAAAAAGGATTAAATCACTCGATAAAATAATTGTACATAACTAGAATTTGTTAAGAAAACGCAATTAAATAAGTTAATGAAAATTTAAGAGTTAATATGATTAAGGCGTAAAAGGTTTAAACAGTTTTAGAAACATATTCAAAAAAATAAATAAAAAAACAAAATGAAAAAGCAGAAAATGTTTGATATAATTTAGGGTTACAGCAGAAATTATAGCAAGCTAGGGAGGGTGAAGCATGAAGAAAAAGTTAATAAAGGTTGTATTAGCTACGATATTGGTTTTTGCAATGAATGTAACAGTTTTCGCAGCAGGAAGTGCGGTAGCAAAAATCATAGAAGATGCGAGAGGAATTGATGATGCTAATGTAATCGGAAAAGACGGGGTTAAGATTGATAAAATTGTCAATGATATTACGAATCTAGAAGCTCTTAAAGCACTTGAAAGCGAAGCAGAAGATATAAATAATAGATTAGAAAAACAAAATATTGCGGTTGTAGATAGTTTTAAATTGGATATTTCAGCGGAAGGACAAGGACAGATAACAATTAAGTTGGGTATGGATTATGCCAACAAAATTGTAATTGTGTCTCATTATAGCAAAGAAGGATATTGGACACGACAGATTCTTAAAGTTAGTAAAGATGGTACAATTTCACCAAGTTTTAATAGCTTTTCTCCTATATTTATAACAGCTACAGATTATGAAGGAACAATATCTTCTTTTATTAGGAGTACAGGAATAGCTAAAACGGAAAAAGATGTAGAAGTAAAATCAAATAACTCAGAGAGTGTAATTGATACAGATAATAAAATAAAAAGCACGACAA
>Ga0310695_10009636_pt1 | contig 14437 bp, 4 predicted proteins | sample RumenRJG_04DNA_FD_203882 | JGI IMG/M metagenome (GOLD analysis project Ga0310695, IMG submission 203882) | Bovine rumen microbial communities from Lethbridge, Alberta, Canada - RJG_04 (v2) (version 2) | ecosystem: Host-associated > Mammals > Digestive system > Stomach > Rumen | place: Canada... | reverse complement strand
CCACGCTGTCCAAGGATGTCACGGTTGAAACGCTTCACGGCAGGGTCGGAGAGACCGTTGCGTAGTACACAGTTGCCGCCAATGCCCAGATTGAGTACGCCCACCTGACCGTTTAAAGCCTCGGCGAGGAAATCTGTCCAGCGGTTCTGCATATTGGTCGTCGTTCCGCGTCCGTCGGTGATGCTATTGCCTAAACAAGCTACAGCGGGGGCATCAGCTTTTACGTCCAATGCTGCGATGTTATACCAATGATCCACATCCTCCGTACCCACAAAACGAGTCTTAGGTTTGGCCGTACCATTATATATATAAGAGGTGGTACGGGAACCACGATGGGAGGTTCCACATTCTGGAACGGAATCTCCATAGCAGATGGTGATGGCCAGCCGCTGGAGCGGTTTCAACGGATATTCAAAGACATCGCTGTAGATAGAATCCCCTGCGGGAATTGTGCATTTCTGCTTGCCGTTGAATTTCAGGTAACGGGCAGAACGAACATCAATTTCGCTTCCTTCCTTGGCATCCGCAATGAAAACCGACTTGATTTCTACGGGAACTGAGCTGTAGACATTACTCATTTGAAGGCGCAGCTGGCTGCCACCAATCGAAACGTGTACAATCTGTCGGATGCTACGTCCGGCTAAAGAAAAAGCGGGCATGTCTTTCAATGTCGTAGGCTCAACGGCAGTTGCCCAGGTTCCTACCCATCCGTCTTCAGCTTTGACTTGTTGCGTGATACACAAAAGGAGTAGGAGAGTGATAAATTTTAAGAATCGCTTCATGATGTTGATAATGATTGTTTATTTGACTGCAAATTTAAGCCATCTCATCGATAATACCAATTAAATTTGTAACGCATACGTTTGTTTATGTTTCATTTTTAAATTTTTCATGAATATAATTCTGAAGATTTGTCTCAAAAAACTAACTTTGCAAGCAAACAATTATCAAAACCTATGCGACCGATTAACTATTTCATTGTATCCCTTTTATTCCTGGCGGTAACAACGGGCCGTGCAGCAACTCAGTTTATAGACTTTCAGAGCGGTGATTTCCAGCTGAATAAAGGAAATCATGTTACCATCGGAATTGCTGATAATGAGCAGCGTGGTGTGCTCCGGGCTGCCAAGGATCTCAGCACTGACATCCAAAAGGTCTGTGATGCTCAGGTAATTGTTGGCCAAGAGTCCTCTGCCACTATAGTGGCTGGTACACTTGGAAGTAGTAAAATTATCGATGAAATGGCCAAAAATCGTATCTTTGATGCGAAAACGCTGAAAGGGAAATACGAGAAGTATGTCATTACAGTTACCGATGGGCAGGTGGTGATAGCAGGAAGTGACCGAAGGGGTACCATTTATGGTATTTATGAATTGTCACGCCAGTTGGGAGTTTCCCCTTGGTATTATTGGGCTGACATACCCATCGAACATCATTCTGAAATATATATAAAAAAAGGTAGCTATACCGACGGCGAGCCGGCCGTGCGCTATCGTGGTCTGTTCCTAAATGATGAAGCTCCCTGTCTGACATCCTGGGTGAAGAACACTTTTGGAACGAACTATGGTGACCATCGCTTCTATGCGAAAGTATTTGAGTTGATTTTGCGACTGAAAGGAAATTATATGTGGCCGGCGATGTGGAGTTGGGCTTTCTATGCCGATGACCCTGAGAATCTGAAAACTGCTGATGAGATGGGCATTATGATGGGTACTTCCCACCATGAACCCATGGCACGCAATCATCAGGAGTATGCCCGCGACCGAAAAGGTTGGGGTTCCTGGAATTATAATACCAATCAGCAGAATCTGGACCGTTTCTTCCGTGAAGGAATCGCGCGAATGAAAGGTACAGATGATATTGTGACCATTGGCATGCGTGGCGATGGCGATGAGGCTATGAGTGCGGAAGCAGATACGAAGCTGATGGAGCGTATTGTGAAGAATCAGCGGAAGATCATTGCTGATGTGACAGGCAAGCCGGCTAAGGAAACTCCACAAGTATGGGCCCTTTATAAAGAAGTTCTCGACTATTATGAAAAAGGAATGAAAGTTCCTGATGACGTAATCATCATGCTCTGTGATGACAACTGGGGAAATGTGCGCCGTGTGCCCAATGCCCAGGAACGGAAACACAAAGGTGGATGGGGGCTCTATTATCATGTAGACTACGTGGGAGCTCCCCGCAATTCGAAATGGCTGAATGTGACACCTTCACAGAATATGTGGGAACAGCTTTCATTGGCCTATAACAATGGCATTGACAAAATATGGATTCTGAACGTGGGTGACCTGAAACCTATGGAATATCCTATTCAGTTGTTCATGGATATGGCATGGAGGCCAAGTTCCGTAAGTAGTGATGTTGTCACTACACACACCACGTCGTTCTGCGCGGCCTCTTTCGGCAAGGACCAGGCTGCCGAGGCTGCCCGCCTGTTGAATAGTATCAGTAAGATGAACGGCAGAAGCACGGCTGAAATGTTGGATGCCACTACCTACGCCTTAGATGAGTGGCCGCGCGTAATCAGCGAATACCAAAGTCTGGAAATTGCTGCCTTGGAGCAGTTTTCGGCCATTTCACCGGAATATCGCGATGCTTACCGGCAAATCATCCTGTTCCCTGTTCAAGCCATGCGCAATCTGCATCAGATGTATTATGCTGTGGCTAAAAACCGTCAACTCTTTAAGGAGCAGAACCCTGAATGCAACCGCTGGGCCGATGAAGCCGCGCGTTGTTTCAAGAAGGATTCCGTACTGTGCGCCTATTATAATAAGGTAATGGCTGACGGTAAATGGGACGGCATGATGACACAGAAACACATCGGTTACCGTTCATGGAATGATGATTTCGCACCTGGTGATGTGATGCCTGTCGTAAACAGGATTGAAGAACAGGAAGGCGGTAATGTCTTTGCGGAGAAAAATGGCTATGTCGCCATAGAAGCAGAGCACTATTATCAGAAAGAGGAAGCAGACGGTTCTCCAATTTTGGTGATTCCAGACATGGGGCGTACGTTGAGCGGTGTTCGTATCGATGGAGGCAGCTTGTTCTATAAGTGGGAAACGACGAGTGATTGTCAGCAGGCTACTGTTCACGTCATCGTGAAATCTACACTTGACTACCTTAATAAAGGTGGTTTGGAATATGAACTCAGTATGGATGGCGGGACACCTGAGATTGTGAATTTCAATGCCAATTTGAATGAGAAACCTGAAAATATCTATAGTATTTATTATCCGACGGTAGCTCGTCGCGTAGTGGAAAGTAAGGTCAGTTTCCCTATGAGTAAAGGACTGCATACCCTGAAGTTCGCACCCAAGGATCCGAATATCATCCTGGAGAAAATCGTGATTGACCTTGGAGGTTATCACAAACAATTCCTTTTCGGCGAAGAATCTCCGCGGAAATACGAACAAAAATGAATGAAACATTTTGAAATGTTGAGTTAAAACCGTATTTTTGCGGTTGAATACCTTTTGATATATGAAGAAATTACTAGCCATTCTTGTTGTTATACTGACCTCAGCGATGATGAATTTGCATGCCGATATAGGTCATCTGTACACAGGTGACCGGATGTCGAGTTCACTCATCGAATGCCTGACACAAGATAAATACGGTTTTTTGTGGGTGGGCACGGAATATGGCTTGAATAAGTTTGACGGCTACCGTTTTACCAGTTATCTTTCCGATTCCAAAGACAGTACATTACTTGTGGGTAATGAGATTGTCCGCCTGTTAAGCGATAGTCAGGGACGCCTCTGGGTGGGACTGGGTAAAGGTCTTATGAGATTTGACTATGAGCACAACAATTTCCACCGTTATCAATTCCCCAACAAAGAAATCCCACGTGTAAATGCCCTTATCGAAACCGCTGAGGGAGATATTCTTATAGGAACTGCAGGATATGGCCTCTTCAGTATCCGTAAGGGAGAGGATCATATCACTCAAGAGAAAGCTTTCTGCAAACGGCCTGTTGACGATTTCTTTAGCCGGGTCTTTGAAGACGATCAGCATAATCTATGGCGCAGTTCGCATCTGAATACCATGACTCGTTTCACGGTCAGCAACCGTCGTCCACAAAGTATCAAGGATTTTACGTCGCCTTTTGGTTCACCGATTAGTTTTATAAAAACGAATGACGGTGGATTCCTCGTCATCTGTATTTCGGGCATCCTGCGCTATGATTACGCCACGGAACAACTCGCCGATGCCGGTTTTGATCTCTCGGCATTAGGACAGCAGGTGTCCATCAAGCGCGGTCTGATGGACAGTCAGGGTGATATCTATATTGCCACATCCGGCAAAGGCCTGATGGTGATTCCCCATAACACGAAGGTGTTACAACCCGTGGAGTCATATAGCGGTCGTTTTAACCTTGCTTCTTCCAATATTGCCGACCTGATCGAGGATAAGGACCACAACCTTTGGTTGGGCTGTTATCAGAAGGGCCTTTTCCAACTCAACCAAGGGGAAGATGCTTTCAGCAGCTGGAACTTCTCGGAACAGAATTATTCAATTGGCAGTAGTGTGTATTCCATTGGAAGTGATGATGCCAGCGGTGACTTACTCTGTACCGTACAGAATAATGGCGTTTACCGATTCAATCGTCAGGGCCGTATCATTGCACATCCTTCAACTCCCATGGGCGTCACCTGCATCCATCATGACCGTCAGGGACAATGGTGGCTGAGTACTTCGAATGCGCTGTATGCCTATAATCCAAGCACGGGAGTCAGCCAGCAAAGGCTTTCCTTTGACGGATGGGGCGTGAACTGTATGATCGATGACGGACAGGGAAGGCTCTATATTTGTAATTTCGGTAAAGGAATGGTCATTTATGACAAGGCTTCCGGCAATACGACCAAGGTATTCATGCAGAATCAGGAAGGTATCGGAAATACGCTTTGTAACGACTGGATCAAGAGTATGTTTATAGACCGTTACGGTATGCTCTGGGTGGGTACAAGCAACGGTGTCTCCTGCCTGAATACCAAGACGGGCCAATTCAAGCAGTTTGGCAAGGAGGTTCTGCTTAAAGGTTATTTGTGTACTTCCTTTTGTGAACAGCGGCAGGGCAATATCCTGATCGGCACCAACAACGGCCTCTTTGTCTATGACCGTATCAAGGAGCAGTTGGCTGAACTCCCTGGCGCAGAAATTTTTCACAACAAACTTATTTGTGGAATTGTTTCCGACCGGGATGATGACCTTTGGATCAGTACATCGATGGGTATCTGGCAGTATTCTCAAAAGTCAAAGCAGTTTATCCCTCATATCAATGGTAACGGACTATCTAATAAGGAATATGTGTTGAATGCAGTGACACAAACTGCCGATGGCCTGATTGCCTTTGGAACCAATGAAGGAATCACAACCTTTTATCCCAAGAATGTAAAGGAAAGCAGAATGGAACTGGGCGAAGTCTATCTCACCAATTTCATGGTAGGCAATCGTCTGCTGAATTGTCTGGACGATTATTTTGAAGTTCCTTATGACGAAAGCACTTTCACGATGGAATTCTCTCTGCTCACCTATAAGAATACGGAGAATATTACCTTTGAATACCGGATTAACGGCGCTGAGAAATGGACTTCCACCAACGAAGGTCAGAATGCTATTTCCTTTAATAAAATGAAGCCCGGAAAATATGTCATCGAGGTGCGGGCTGTGAGTAACGGACAGACTTCTGAAGCAGTCAAGACTATTACGGTTATTGTGCTGGCTCCCTGGTACGCCACCACATGGGCTTATCTTTGCTATCTTCTTCTTTTAGGCGGTTTGTTCATGTTAGGCGTTTATTGGTTTGAGCGCCGCAGGAAGGCAGACCTTGAGGAATCGAAAATGCGCTTCCTAATTAATGCCACTCATGACATCCGTTCACCACTGACCCTGATTATGGGACCCTTGAAGAAACTGAAGATGCGTGTCAGCGATGAGGAAAGTCTGGAAGACATTGAGACGATTGACCGGAATGCGCAACGTCTGCTGCTTCTGGTTAATCAGATTCTTGACGAGCGGAAAATCGACAAGGATCAGATGCGACTGCATTGTCGTGAGACTGATCTGACTTCGTTTATACAAGGTATTTACAAACTATATGAATACAATGCGCAGCAGCGCAACATCCGCTATACTTTCACTGCCGGCAAATCTGAAAACGGTCATCCTATGACCGTAGACGGAACAGCCCAGCAGCCCAAAATCATGGCGTGGGTGGACCGTGTGAACTTTGATAAAGTGATTTCCAACCTGCTTTCCAATGCCTTCAAATACACCTTCGACGGTGGAGAAATCAATGTGGAACTGGTGGAAGAAAACAATCAGATTGTCATCAAAGTCCGTGACAATGGTATCGGACTCGATGAGGACAAGCCCGAACGGCTCTTCAACCGATTCTACCAAGGCAGCAATACCCGCGACCTGCATCTCGACGGAACAGGCATTGGTCTCAATCTTTCCAAGGCCATCGTCAACATGCATGGCGGTGAGATTACTGCCATGAACCGCGAAGACGGCATGCGGGGAACGGTGCTCACCATCATGCTCAAAAAGGGTAACAGCCATCTGAAACCAGAAGAAATTGAAACCGTTGATGAGCAGGGAGCAAGAGGCAGGGAACCTGCAAAGAAACAGGCTTCTAAGAATTTCCGTATTCTCATTGTAGATGACGATATAGAGATAGCCAGTTATATTCGCAATGAGTTGGGTAACTGGTACCGTTTTGATGCGGCACCCAATGGAAAGGAAGCCTTGAAAGCACTGTTGACGGGTAATTACGATCTCGTCATCAGCGATGTGCTGATGCCGGAGATGGATGGTATCTCTTTACTGAAAAGCATCAAGGGAAATCCGAATATCAGCGACATTCCTGTGATTATGCTAACCTCAAAGACGGAGGTAAGCGACCGTCTGGAGGGCCTGAAACGCGGTGCCGATGCCTATCTCTCCAAGCCGTTCAACATGGATGAGCTGCATATTCTGATAGACAACCTGATAGATAATGTGCGTCGTTTGCGCGGCAAGTTCTCCGGGGCCCAGAAACAGGAAGAGAAAATGGAAAAGGTTGAGGTAAGGAGCAACAACGATGCCTTGATGGACCGTATTATGAAGTGCATCAACGAGAACCTTTCCGATCCTGATTTTAATGTGGAGAAACTCACCGAACAGGTCGGTATCAGCCGTGCCCAGCTGCATCGTAAGATGAAGGAAATCACGGGCATCTCAGCCGGTGACTTTATCCGAAACCTCCGTCTGGAGCAGGCCGCCCGACTGATTCGGGAGAATAAGATTAACGTCACGCAGGTCGCCTATGCCGTAGGTTTCAACAATCAGACTCACTTCTCTACTGTTTTCAAAAAGCATTATGGTATGACGCCTACGGAGTATCAGAGCGCTTCGCAAGCGAAGCTAAATGATAAATGATAAAAGATCTCAAATAAAGAAAGAAATAAACCTTGAAAATGAAAATAATATGATGAGAAAGAATCAAAGTTGGAAGCGAATTTTATTCGGTGCTGTAATCCTATTTGCTCCCTCCTTTATAGGGAGGGCTTGGGGAGGGTCTTCTGAAGACGGTTCCCAACTGTGGCTTCGTTACAACAAGGTGAATACTTGTCAGGTAAAAACTAACGGGCAATCGCCCACAATCGACATTGCTGTCCGTGAGCTCTCTGACTATTATCAGGGTCCTACCGTCACTTTGATGATTGATAAAGAACAGAAAGAGCCGCTCATCAATGATGGTTTCATCATCAAGAACGATACGATCAAGGCCTGCAACGACCTTGGGTTGCTCTATGGTGCCTATGAACTGCTTCGCCTGCAGAAGGAGGACAATCCCCTTTTAAGGAGTAAGGAGTTTATGAGAGGCATCAAGAGTGAGCCTTATTACTCCCTTCGTCTGCTGAACCACTGGGATAATCTTGACGGAAGTATTGAGCGCGGTTATGCCGGCAAAAGCATTTTCTGGGATAAAGACCAGGCGAAGCTGTCGAAGAATAATACGCAGCGGCTTATTGAATATGCACGTGCCAATGCCTCTATCGGCATCAACGGAACGGTGCTTAACAATGTGAATGCTTCACCTAAGATTCTCACGAAGCCATATCTGCAGGAGGTGAAGCGTATTGCCGACATCCTGCGTCCTTACGGAATACGTGTCTATCTAAGTATCAACTTCGCAACTCCTTTGGCTTTGAAGCAGACCAAAACCGCAGATCCCCTGGATAAGAAAGTGGCTGAATGGTGGAAGAAAAAGGCAAAGGATATTTATAAGTTGATTCCTGATTTCGGTGGATTTTTGGTAAAAGCCAATAGCGAGGGACAGCCTGGACCTTTCGATTACAATCGTTCACATGCTGACGGTGCCAATATGCTGGCTGATGCCCTGAAACCTTATGGCGGTATCGTGATGTGGCGCTGTTTCGTCTATGGTGCCAAACACAAGGGCGAAGACCGGGTGAAGCAGGCTGTCTCGGAATTCCAGCCTCTTGACGGACAGTTCCGTGACAACGTAATCCTGCAAACGAAGAACGGTCCCCTGGACTTCCAGCCACGCGAACCTTATAGTCCCATCTTCGACCAGATACAGAAAACACCCAACATGGTGGAACTGCAAATCACGCAGGAATACCTTGGGCAGTCGCGTCATCTGGTCTATCTGGCACCCATGTGGCGTGAATTTTTCGTGTATGTTCATCCCAATAAGCTTCGCGCTATTGCAGGCGTTGCCAACATCGGTGACGACGCCAACTGGTGCGGTCATCATTTCTCACAAGCCAACTGGTATGCTTTCGGCCGTTTGGCATGGGATCCTTTCCTGAAAAGCGAACGGATTGCCCGTGAATGGCTTCGCCAGACGTTTACTTTGGATAAGGGTTTTGTGGAACCTATGCAGCGTGTGATGATGGAGAGTAGGGAAGCTTGTGTGAATTATATGATGCCGCTTGGATTGCATCATATCTTTAGCTTTGACCACCACTACGGTCCTGAGCCAGATGGCTTCAAGGCAGAATATCCCATAGAATGGTGCCCCGTCTATTATCATAAGGCAGATGCAAAAGGCATTGGTTTTGACCGCAGTTCTACGGGTTCTGATGCTGTCAGCCAATATCGTGAACCGCTGAATAAGATCTATAATGACTTGGAGAGTTGCCCCGAGGAGTATCTGCTCTGGTTCCATCATGTGCCCTGGAATTACCAGATGAAAAGCGGTCTCACGCTCTGGCAGGAGATGCAGGAGAAATATAACAGTGGTGTACGCGATGTGGAGCGTTTCTGCATGATATGGGATAATATGAAGCCTTATTTACAGAATGACATGCAACGCTGGAATGAGGTGAAAGCCCGTATGGATCACCAACTTGAGAATGCCCGTAAGTGGCGGGATGTCTGTCTGAACTACTTCGGCAGTTTCGCCAAGGGTCAGAATGCGGGTTCCAAATAGTCATTGGTAACATACAAACCTTTCATTCTTTCAGACCAGAATAAACGGAATCAATGAACGATGTTAATAAGATCGTTGAACAAAGTTAATAGGATTGTTGAACAAAGTTAATAGGATTGATGAACAAAGTTAATAAGATTGTTCTGCTTCTGTTGCTTTTTTGCCTCCCATCGTTGGCAAATGGGAAATCTTGGTTTGGCCGTGATGTCAGTCGTTTGTTCGTCCTTGGCGGCGAACTTTCGAATTCCGCTGCTACTTCCGTGGCTGATATCGATGAGGTGATGCCACGGATGGCTGCCTTGGGATTGAACACGGTGCTGGTACCCGCTTATTGGGATCTCATTGAACCCGTGGAAGGACAGTATGACTTTACGTTAATTGACCGTGTCGTTGATCGCGCCCGTGAAAACCATCTGCAAGTGGTTTTCCTATGGTTTGGTGTCTGGAAGAATTCCATGTCCTGCTATGCCCCGTTGTGGTTTAAGCAGGACACGAAGCGTTTCCCGCGGGCGATGACCCGTAACGGAAAGCCTTTGGAAATCGCTTCTGCCTTTTCGGAAGAAGTTTTTCAGGCAGACTGTAAAGTGTTTACGAAACTCGTGGAGCATCTGGCTGCGAAAGATCCGCGGAAAGAAACGGTCATCATGTTGCAGATTGAAAATGAGATCGGAATGCTCGAAGATGCCCGCGACCATTCTCCAATTGCCGAAAAGGTGTATAATAAGAGGCAAGGTTCAAAGGGCAAGGAACAAGTGGCTACTTCTGTCTATCCGGAATCTTTAGAAAGTGATGAACAGTTTATGGCGGAACATTATGCACGTTATGTGGAACGTTTGGCACAGGTTGCCCGTAGGATATATGACGTTCCGCTCTATGTGAATGCCGCTATGAACAGCCGCGGAAGGAAACCCGGAGAGTATCCGTCGGCTGGTCCTTTGGCTCATCTGGCGCCTATTTGGAAGAAGTATGCGCCCACAGTAGACCTGTTGGCACCCGATATCTACGATACAGGTTTCAAATCGTGGGCTTCCCAATATGCACTTCCCGATAATCCGCTTTTCATTCCCGAGAGCCGTTGTTGTGAGAACAGTGGCGTGCGTGCCTTATATGCTTTTGGACAATTCGACGCATTGGGCTTCTCTCCTTTTGCCATTGATCAGTCTCCAGCGCAAGATACTCAACATGTGACAGCGGCCTATCGTCTGATTCGTCAGATGAAAAGTTATATTCTCAAAGCCCGTCAGCAAGCTTGGAAGAAAGGAAGTTGGCAGACTGAAAACGGACAATGGGGCGTTCTCTTTGATAAGGAGGACCGGGAGGAAATCATCAACGACGGCGACCTTGTCATGACCTGCCGCCACTTTTTCACGTTGCCATGGGATGCCCGTGCCCAAGCGAAACAATGGGCAGAAGGTGGCGCGATCATCCATAAAATAGCACCTGATGAATATCTGATTGCAGGTTCAGGTGTGGTCGTGGAGTTCAATACAAAGAGTGAAAAGCAACAGGAAGAGCAAAAGGTTCTCGGTGAGGATGGCTTTGCCGATCAGGGAAATGGCCAGGCTTCCGTTCTTCAAAACCAGCGTTGGAAAGGGAAACGTATGGGTATTGGCTATGTGGATCAGGTGGAAATCGACGAGAATGGCCAACTGAAATTCATCCGCCGTGATAATGGCGATCAGGATCACCAAGGTCGTCATGCACGTATCTCAGTTGGAGAATACAAGATACTTCATGTGAAACTTTACAAATACTAGGACTTTTCTGTAGTCTCTTTTTAGGTTATAACAAACAGGAATTTCTTTTGTGTCTCAAAGCAATTTCTGTTTGTTTCATTTTATGTAGCTTATTCCAAGGTTTTTCTGCAGAAACAAACGCGAATCTGAATGAAACAAACACAAATCTTGTTAATTAATATTTTGTATAATTTTGCTGCCGGAAAATGAGACAAATCAGATTGTCGCATGATGAAATTTACCTAAGAATTACAATTTGTTATACAAAATATTGAAAGACCTAATTTAAAACCAAGCTTATGACGTAAGAAACATCTATTCTATGATGTATGTCCTCCTATTGGAAAGACATGCACTGCTCAGTAACTAACCAAAGCATAACCCAAATTAATAAATTATGAATTCAAACCTAAGTAAGACAGTCTTGCTGCTGGGTATCGTTACATTCTTTGGAATGATGCACCCAACGCAGGCAATGGCAACGCCTGAAGGCAATTCTACGGAAGCCGTTCAGCAGGCAAAGAAGATTACCGGTAATGTGAAGGACTCCCAGGGTCCGCTTATCGGTGCAACTATTATGGAGAAAGGAACCACCAATGGTGCCGTAACTGACATTGATGGTAATTTCTCGTTGAACGTTAATCCAGGTGCCACACTGGTTATTTCCTATGTCGGCTACATCGATCAGGAAATAAAGGTTGGAAACGCTTCGGATTACAACATCGACATGAAAGAAGAAGGCCACAACCTGAACGAGGTGGTGGTCATCGGTTATGGTACACAACGCCGTGAGGCCGTCACGGGTTCTGTAGCCAACATCGGTGGTGAGAAACTGAACCAGATTGCAGCTACCAACGCAGCTCAGGCCCTGCAAGGCCGTGTAGCTGGTGTGCTCATGACGCAGACCAGTTCTAAGCCAGGTGCCGAGATGCAGATCCGCATTCGTGGTCAGCGCTCACTGAGTGCAAGTAACGACCCGCTGATTGTGCTCGACGGAATTCCTTTCATGGGACAGCTTTCGGATATCAATCCCACCGACATCAAGTCGATGGACATTCTGAAAGATGCCTCTGCAACGGCCATCTACGGTTCCCGTGGTGCCAACGGTGTGATCATTATCACCACCGTGAAGGGCTATCAGGGCGCTCCCGCCAAGGTGACCTATAATGGCTACGTGAGCTTCAAGAAGGTGTTCCATAAGTATCCGATGATGGACGGTCCTGCATTTAGTAAGATGCGTCAGTATGCTGGTAAGTACCAGAACTCTCTGGACGAGAGCGACGACACCAACACCGACTGGCAGGACCTGTACTATCAGACAGGTGTAAGCCATAACCACGACGTCAGCGTGGCTGGTGGTACCAATGGCGGCAGCTACAGTTTCGGTGCCGGTTACTATCATGATGAGGCTGTCGTTCCCACGGAGGGTTACGACCGTATCTCTGTTCGTGGTAATTTCGACCAGATGGTGGGCAAGTGGTTCCACTTCGGTCTGAGTACCAACAACAGCTATCGTAAAACTCAAGGTGTCAGCGGTATGTACAATGTGTTGTCAATGAGTCCGCTGGCCAGTCCCTATGATAAAGATGGTAATATCAAGCGTTATATCACTATGCCTAAGGATGATCAGCCGGTTATTACCAAGGATGTTGTAGAGAGCCTGAAAGACTTGTGGTTGAACGAGAATAAAGGTATTGGCTCATATAATACTCTGTTCGCAGAACTGAAGTGTCCATGGGTGGAAGGTCTGAGTTATCGCATTAACATAGGTTTGAACTTCCGTTCTTCAAAACAGGGTGGCTTTACAGGCACAGGTGTCAACAATAAGGACGCCAATGCCGTGAACAGCGGTTCTGTCTATGAGAACCAGACTCGTAACTGGGCTGTTGAAAACCTGCTCACTTATGATCGCACCTTCGCAGAGAAGCACAATCTAAATGTCGTGGCTATGTATTCAGCTGAGCAGACCACATATGAACAGTCAGGCGGTCGTGCACAAGATATTCCTGCCGACTATCTTCAGTACTACAATCTGGCAGCAGCTACAGGTGAGGCACTGCTTGACGGCTATAACTACTGGCAGAGTGGCTTGATTTCCTGGATGGGACGTGTGATGTACTCTTATGACAATAAGTACATGATTTCAGCTGCCCTCCGTTCCGATGCTTCTTCTCGTCTGGCAAAAGGCCATCAGTGGCACACTTATCCCGCAGTCAGCGCAGGTTGGAACATTGCTCGTGAGGAATTCATGGAGAGCACTAAGTCGTGGCTCGACAATTTGAAGTTACGTGTTGGTTACGGTGAGACCTCTAACCAGAGCATTAATCCTTATTCTACGCTGGGTACGCTGGCTGTTCGTAACTACAACTTCGGTGACAGCTACAAAGCAGGTTACTATGTGACAGGACCAGCCAATAGTGATTTGGGTTGGGAGTATTCCAAAACATGGAACTTCGGTTTGGATTTCTCACTCTTCAAGGGCCGCCTCTCTGGATCGTTTGAGTATTATACCCAGAAGACCAAGGATATCCTGCTCGATGTCTCTATGCCTTCTACCTCTGGTGTAAGCAGTTATACAGGCAATATCGGTAGGACGGAGAACAAAGGTTGGGAATTGGCATTGAACGGCATTATCCTCGACAATAAGAACGGTTGGAACTGGGAGGCTGGTATCAATCTCTATGCTAACCGCAATAAGCTGACAGAATTGGCTTCAGGTGAAGACCGTGATGAGGCAAACCGCTGGTTCGTTGGACATCCCATTGATGTTATCTACGACTATGAGTACGAAGGTCTGTGGCAAGTTGGCGAAGAGGCAGCCATGAACATTCTGGAACCAGGTGGCAACGCGGGCATGATTAAAGTGAAGTATACTGGTGATTATGATGCAAATGGTCTACCTACCCGTCAGATTGGTCCTGAGGATCGTCAGATTATGGATATGGAACCTGATCTTCTAGGTGGTTTCAACTCGACGGTTACCTATAAGAATTTCGACTTTACTGTCATCGGAGCCTTCCAGATTGGTGGCAAGTTAATCTCGGCCATCCACTCTGCCAACGGCTATCTGAACATGTTGGATGGTCGTCGAAACAATATTGATGTCGATTACTGGACAGAAGAGAATACAGGTGCCAAGTATCCGAAACCTGGTGGTATCATGAGTAGTGACAACCCCAAGTATGGTTCGACTCTTGGTTACTTTAACGCAGGCTATCTTAAGATTCGTGCTATCACCTTAGGTTACTAC
>Ga0310695_10009635_pt1 | contig 14437 bp, 6 predicted proteins | sample RumenRJG_04DNA_FD_203882 | JGI IMG/M metagenome (GOLD analysis project Ga0310695, IMG submission 203882) | Bovine rumen microbial communities from Lethbridge, Alberta, Canada - RJG_04 (v2) (version 2) | ecosystem: Host-associated > Mammals > Digestive system > Stomach > Rumen | place: Canada... | reverse complement strand
TCGTCGGCTATCCAGAGACAGACCTCTACCGCATAAATCTCGCCCGCGCCATATTGCGTATCGAACCAGGAGAAGTCGCGGCATTTCCGCCGCCAGAGAGCGTCACTCCAGCGCAAATCCTCCTCGACGAACTTGGCAGGCAGATGATCAATCCAACATACCACGGCAAGCTCGTAAAGATGCGTGGCGAGGTGCGCACTGTCCAGACCTCCGCAGACGGAGGAAAGACTTTCTTCCTCGAAAGCGACGGCATGATCGTCTCGGTTGACTTAGCCAGAAACCGCGAGGCCGCCGCAGACGTAGAAGTCAGCTGCCATATCGAAGTCACTGGCGTGTGCGTCCTTAAGTCGCAGAACTGGAGGCCAGGGCTTTTCTTCCCGCGAATCGACGGGCTCGTTCTCGTGCCGCGCTCGCCAGCCGACGTCCGAATTCTCTCGCGACCTCCGTGGTGGACGCCTGGGCGACTTCTCGCCATCGTCGGTATTCTCGTCGCCGTCATCGTTGCCGTTCTCGTCTGGAACAGATCACTCAGGCGGCTTGCGGAGCTTCGCGGTTGCGAGGTCGCGCGAGCCGAGATATCAAAGGCGTCGGCAGAGCTTCGCATAGAGGAGCGAACACGTCTCGCCGCAGAACTGCACGACGCGCTTGCCCAGAACTTGACGGGCGTGTCGCTGCAAATATCTGCTGCGCGAAGCGCAAAGGCGTCTTCGCCCGAGGCGGAGGAACGACATCTATCGGTCGCCGAACACATGCTCCAGTCGAGTCGCACAGAACTTAGGCGGTGCATCTGGGACTTGCGGAGCGACGCGCTGGACGAGCCGGACTTCGCAAAGGCCGTGACACTTACTACGAAACCAGTAGCGGGTCACGCCGAAATCGACATCGACTGCAAAGTGCCGCGTTCGCGGCTCAGCGATTCGACGGCACATGCCCTTCTCCGAATCATCAGGGAACTCGTCTCGAATGCTGCCGTCCACGGCAAGGCGACGCGGATCTCGGTATGCGGCGCGGTCGATAACGGGATGCTGAGCGTGACGGTCTGCGATAACGGCATTGGGTTCGATGTCGGGAAGTGTCCAGGACAGGCAGACGGACATTTCGGACTTGCCGGCATACGCGAGCGGTGCAAGGGTCTCGGCGCGGCCTTCCGCATCGAATCGACGCCGGGCAAGGGAACGACCGCGACAATCGAAATGGAGCTTCACGAATAATGAAAGAGATACGAATACTTCTTGCAGACGACCACTCCATCGTAAGAACAGGAATCGCGGCGATTCTCGGCTACGAAAAGGACATCGCGGTCGTCGGAGAGGCGGAGGATGGAGAAGAGGCGATTCGCCTTGCCCAAAAGCTCTCGCCTGACCTTGTCCTGATGGACTTGATGATGCCTGGGATGGACGGCGTAGAAGCGACGCGCACAATCCGCGAAACGCTGCCCGACACTAAGGTGCTTATACTCACCACCTTCGGGACTTCCGCAGATGTCGCGCGGGCGATAGCAGCAGGCGCGTCTGGCGCAATCGTGAAGGACATCTCGAAGGACGACCTCGTTTCCGCGATTCGCCGCGCCACGAACGGCGAGACCGTCTTCTCGCCGGAGATAGAGCAATCGACAAAGGCCGAGCCAGACGTGCCAGAGTTCACTCGCCGCCAGCTCGACATCCTGCATTCAGTAACGCGTGGCCTCACCAACGCCGACATCGCCCGCCAGTTCGGAATATCAACGGACGGAGTGAAGCATCACATCATGGCGATCTTCAAAAAACTCGGCGCAACAAACCGCTCAGAGGCCGTCGCCATCGCCCTTCGCCGCCAACTCCTGAAAAACTAACTACGCGGCACATTTGACGCGCCCACCACTTTATTGTGGTTGGGAAGCGGACGAAATAGAAAAGGCGCGGCAAATTTGACGCGCCCGACTTTTTGTGGTTGAGGTTGAATTGTTTTTGAGTATCGGTTGGAGTTGGCGAATCAGAGATGTAGGAAGGTTGAGTCGAAATCGTGTCGTTCTTGTATTCGACACGAAGGATGGTTGAGTCGTGGTTGAGTGACGGTTGATTCCGTCCATATCGGGGTTGGGAAATGGTTGAATCGGCAGTTGGAGTTTCGGGATGAGCAGAGAATGATAGGGTCGATTAGGGACGTCGCACCCCCGCTAGGGCGCAGACCTCTAGCGACTTCGCCATGCGAAGCGACCTTCGGTCGGGTCATATCTTCGGGCTCAGCTTCGCTGAGGGGGATATAGCTTTTTTGAAGCTGGCGAACTACTTCTCTTCGGAAAGCTTCAAGAAGTAGGCGCGGACAAGATCGCGATATTCCGCAGGAACGTCTTTGAGATTCCTGTCGCCGAGACCTTCCTTTGCCGCTCCCTTGATGCGGAACCATCCCTGGCTCTCGAGAATCTTGCTCAACGCCGCAGGATCGGCCTTAGACGACTGCTCGCGTATAAGCCGTGCGATTTCCGCAGAAAGACCGCCACCGCCCTGAGACTCCGTCTTTCCCTTCCCCTCTCCCGACTTACCCTCTCCCGAGTTGGGCTCTCCAGAATTTTGTTCTCCAGAGTTGGGCTCTCCGGGATTTGACTCTCCTTGCTGCTCCGAAGGATTCGATTCTCCCGACTGGCTCTGCCCCTCTCCCTGACCATCTGGGATTCCAAGCGCGTTTGCCTGGCGCTGCGCCTCCTTCCGCATCGCTTCCGCCGCCTCCGCAGACTTCTCGCCAACGCCAGAACGTCCATGCGGCTCGCCTTGCGACTCTTGTCCAGATTGCGCTTGTTCGCCCTCGCCTTGTTCACCAGCGCCCTGATTTCCCTCGCTCTGTTTTTTATCGCCTTGTTTTCCCTCTGCCTGTTCTCCATCACCTTGTTTTCTCTCTCCCTGTTCACCTTCGCCTTGCGGAGAGCTCGTTTGTTGCGCCGCTGCTTTCGCAGACGCGTCATCCGCTCGCGTAGCATCCGCGCTCGCAGCCTTCTCTGCCAACTGTCCAGCCCGTTCGGCCGCAGCAGCAGCTTTTTCGATCTTGCGGGCAGCTTCTTCCCGCGCCGCAGAAGCCGCTTCGCGCGCCTCGCTGGCAGCTTGGCCAGGAGACGGGTCTGATTTCTTCAGCCCCTCCAATCCCTGGAGGACATCTGCCGGCAGATTGTGTTCGCGTTCCAAACGCTCCGCGAGTTCCTTGGTCGCCGCCGTGGACTCGAGCTGCTCCGCCTTGTCCACTGCTGCGAGCGCATCGGACGTCTTGCGTTGTACATCTTCGGCGACTTCGCCGGCGGATGGCTCTTCCACGGCCGCCTGCGCCGCAGCGAGCGATTTCTCCTGCGCATCTGCGAGAGCAGGATCGACGCCGCTCTTCTCGAGTTGCCGCGCCGCTTCGCGCACCGCGTCTGCCGCCTGCTGCCGCAACTGCCGGCTGCGGTTCCCGTCCTCGCTCTTTGCCGCCTCTTCAAAGGCGGAAAGCGCCTTGGCCTGCGATTTCATGGCGGCCATGCGCGCATCGTGGTGCTGTGCCTCGCGACGTTCATTCGCATTCTGCTCCGCGAGCGAGCGCCTCGCCGCTTCGTCACGCTCCTTGCGAGCCTGCATTCCTTCCTGGCGGGCCTTTTCACGCGCGGCAAGTTCCGCCTCGGCTGCCGCCAGCGCCTCACTCTGACGGGGAAGAGACTCTCCAAGCGTTTGTTCCACTGCCTCGGGATTATCGTTCCTCAGTCGTGCCTCGCGCTGCGCGTCCTTGACCTCTTTTGTCGCCTCTGCCTGCTCCAGCAAGTCTTCCGCGCGAGACTGCACGGCGGCGGCGTCGCGCATAAGCGCCTTGCGCGCATCCTTGTTGCCGTTCGCGCGCGCCTGCTCCAGCTTGCGTCTGGCGTCCTTCTCGGCGTTGACGGCCTGGCGAAGCGCATCGTCGCGCCGACGGGAAAGTTCATCTTCATATTGATCGCGAGCCTGCGCCTTGCCAATGTCGCTGCGGTTCTTGTCCGCCGCAATGTCCAGTTGGCGTTTGAGTTCGTCCATCAGTTCTGCCGCCTTCGACATCTTCCGCCGCGCAACGTCCATGTCGCCGTCCTTCGTCCTGCCCTCGAGTTCGCGCGCCTTGTTCGCCGTCTCCTCCTGCAGGCGTTTCCAAGCATCGAGCTTGCGCGTGTCGACCGGCTTTTCGCGCAGGATCGCCTCGGCCTCCCGTGCAAGGGCGTCCTGTCGGGCCGCAAGGTCCTTCGTCTTCTCGTAGTTCTCGAGTTTCTGCACACGGTCTCGGATGGGCTCGTTCATCTTCTGCAATGCTTCCAGTGCGTCGCGCATCTCGGGCAGTGCCGCCTCCAGCGCCTCGGCGCGGCGTTCTGGCGCGTCGAACTGCGCGGACTCGAGCTTAGCGAGCGCCGGATCGATCTTCTGCTCGCGCACGGACTTGAGCATGTCGGCAATCGGCTCGAAGCGCCTGTCTTCCCTGAAATTCCGTTCAAGCTCGTCGACGCGCTTGCGAGCTTCGGAAGTCTCGTGCACCGCACGTTCTACATTCTTGTCCGCCCACTCGCTCACCTTCTGCTCGCGGCGGATCTGGTCTTTCGCCTGCGCCGCAGGGTTCCGCGCGTCGTTCAGGCGTCGACGCGCCTCCTCCAGCAGCTTGCGCGCGGACTCTGCCGCCTTGGAAAGACTTTGTTCGCCGATGCTCGCGGCCTTTGCCTCGAGTTGCACGACTACCGGCGTCGACGTCGCCGCATGGGGTCCGCCGCGCTCGGCGGGAAACCGGTCGCGCACCACGATGTCGAAGGATACCGAGCGCACTCCGTCGAGATCGAACGTCGAAAGGTCAACCTCGTCCTTCCCCTTCCAAAGCGACGAGCCGCTTTTCGCGAACGACGCCACCGGCCGCAGTTCCTGCCACGGCTCGCCATTCCGCGAATAGCGGAGCGACGGAGTATCGACGCCGATGTCGTCGCTCGCAGAGAACACAATCGGAAACTTCGCGTGCGGCGCGAGGCAAAGCGACTTCACAGCCGGCTCTTCGATGACCACAGTAGGTGGCGCGTCGAGGAAGCTCTTGATGAGCCCGCCGCGCCGTGGAGCGGCAAAACCCTCCGGGCTTACGAGGTCAAGCGTCCAGCTTGCCACAAGGTTCGAAACCATTTCATGGCTATTTGCCGCGCGGCCGTTCACGAGCAGCTTGGCATTCACCGCACGGTTCCCGACGTCAAGAGAGAAAGATACGCGCGATCCATCGACCGCCTCAAGCGTAGAGACCTCGTCGTTCGAGACGACGCTTGGCGAAAAACCGGTGTAGTCCGGATAGTCGATCCGCGCCGAGAAAGACTCGTACTTCGGCATTTCGCAGACACGCACCGTATAATAGCGGGAGACTGCGGGTCCCGCGCACACACGGTACCTCCATTCTGGCTCGGCGAGATCGGCCGTCGCCTCGTAGACTCCGCCGGCCATTGGCTCAACGTATTCTTCGCCCCAGCCCAGCGCGCCCTTGCGCGAAATGCGGATGCTCGGCGCATAGGGAAGACCCTCGGCGACCGTCGCCTCGATGCGCACGACCATTCCTCCGAGAACGGCTACGTCGCCCGGCTTCACGGTGATGTCGCCTGAATATAGATTCCCTACATCCGCCCACGGCGCTACCGCCCGGACGAAAAGCCGACCGGCCAGATGTGGAACGATTGCAAAGGAAAGAGCGAGCAGCGCCACGATTACGAGAAGCGCCTTAAGCCTGCGGACGATCGTCCGCGACGTGAACTCGCGCTCGGCGTCAACAGACCGGGCGGCGGCCTCGGCCTTCTCGGAAAGAAGCCCGATCAAGGCAGCGGAGAAATTAGCCCGCCCGGAATTTTTCTCCGCCGTCTCCACGAGTTCTACGAGCGTCGTCAGGCATTCCTCGTTCTCGGGATGACGCGCATCGAGAATCTTCGCCATGCGCCGCGCGTCGAGCCGCCGCGTCAAAGGACGCACGAGCGAAAAATAGCCAGCGAGAAGTATGCAGCAGTACAGAAGAGACGAAAGGAACCAGCGCGCAGCATCAGAGAAGAGCGTGAAGCATGCGTCGACGGCCATCACCGCGAGCGCCGCAGCAATCGCCACGGAAAGCGTCGCCGCAATGCCGCGAAGAAGATAGATGCGCCGCACGCGCCGAATGGACGCGTCGAGAATGGCCTTGACCGATTCCGGCATTCCAATCATGCAAGCCCCCTTCTCTTTCGGAGAATCCAGACCAAGACAAGCGACAGCGCCAGCAGGACGAACACGAGCGGATGGTTCCAGATGGCGTCCTCGACGTGCTCGGTTATCTCGCTACGCCCTGCGCCAAAGCCGTTGGCGAGGGAGCCAAAGTCGTCCTGAGCTACAAACACCATGCCTCCCGTGAGACGTGCCATTTCCTTCGGCAAGGCGATGTCGGCCGAGGGATGCGCGTATTCGACTGGCGCGACGCCCTCATCCACGGCAAATCGCGTGACGAGCGGCTTCGGCCATTCGCTCCCGAGCACCTGCTCCACCTCGGGTGCGTTGATCGTGACTTCGTAGTCGCCCTCACGCGCCGTTGCGTCGAACACGGCCTCATAGAAGCCGTTTGCGCCTGAACGCTTCAGAAGGTCGACCGTGCGAAGCGTGCCGTCGGGGAGCTTCACCTCGGCCTTCGCCTGCGTCGACGTTATCGGCAGGAAGTCCTTGTCGGAAAAGCGCGCAAGCAGCTTCACCGGCTCCCCAGGGAGATAGCGGAGCGCGTCAGTTCCGGCACGCGCGTGCATATTGCCGTCGCGCAGTTTCTCGCCCGAGCCCCAGCGAAGCACGCCACCCCAGAAACGATGATGGTAGGTATCGCCCATGCGGTAGCGCAAATGCCATGTTTCGTCTGTCGAGAAGAAAACGACCTTCCCTCGTCCCGTCTCGCGCACGGTCATAAGCGGAGAGACAAGAGCCGTCGAGTCTCCTGCGAAAATCAACACCTCTGCACCGGGCTTTACGGCCACGCCCTCAACGCGTCCACGCGCCGGCGGCAGGGAATTCCAGATGCGTTCATTCTCTGAAGACGACGCGGCGACGGCTGCCGCCGGATGCCCGCGCCCGGACGGCGTAAGGGCAAACGGAGTTTTCACCGTGCGCCAACGGGCGACGACGCTTCCAATCTCGTTCGTCACGGCGACAGGAAGAAGATCCGCCATCGGGCCCGAGGTAAAATCGTACGGCATGTTTTCCTCGCCAGCAGTCAGGACGAGCAGAGCACCACGCTCTTCGACGCAGTAACGAATGTCCGCGCAGACCTCGTCGGTCAGCACATCGCGCCCGAGGTCGCCGAGAACAATGACATCGAACTTGCGCCAGTCGTCGCGAGTCTTTGGAAGCGCTCCCGCCTCGGCCTCGCCAAAGGGACGCGTCGCGTCAGCAGGACGTGTAGAGGCCCCTTCGCCTCCGGCCAGCCGGTCCGGCTCGACTAGCACGTACTGGAGATGCACGGACTTATCGCGCCCGAAGAAGAGGTTGCGCAGGTATCGGAACTCCCAGCGAGGCCGCCTGTCTGCGACGAGGACGTTCGTGCGATCGTCCGAAACCGAAACTTCAAACGGCCATTCGTCGTTCCTTGGCTCGAAATCCCCTTCCTGCGGCTCGATCACGACGCGATAGCCCTTGACGCCCTTCTCTCCTGGATCGTGGACGAATCGAACGTCCTTCGACCAGGAATCTGTATCCACGTCGAATTCCTGACGGTCGAGCGCCGTTTCACCCTCTGTCAGTTTCACGGCAATACGCCGCCCCTTGAAGCCATCCGCGCGGACATGAGCCACAAGACGAACCTTGTCGCCAAGAAAGACGTTGGAACTTGCGTGCACAGACTCGATCGCAACGTCCGCCCTGTTCGTCGTGTCGCCGACGACGATGGTGCAGACCTTTGCTCCAAGACGCGCAAAACGCCGGGCCGCCGCCTCTGGCGCGACGCCAGTCGTATCACGCCCGTCTGTCACAAAGACCACGCCTGCAAGTTCCTCGGACGGAATCCGCTCAAGCACAAGTTCAAGCGCGGACGAAAAGTCCGTAGTCCGTCCGCCGAACTCATACGGCTCGACGTCATACCTTGAGCCAAGCATCGATTCGACCTGCGCCACGCAGTTCGTCGCGACGGAAAGGCGGGTTAACCGCGCCCCGTCGTCAGCGCCAGTGTCTCCCGGCGCGCCGTCCGCGCGTTGCATAGAAAGCGAGCGGTCAAGGATAACGGCCACGCGGCGGTGAAGACTGCGGGTCACATCATGGGTCCACGACAAGTGCGCGAGCATCCACAAAAGCGAGAGAACCGCAATCGCCCGGAGGACGTTGCGCACGCGAGAAGGCACACGTCCTCCGCGCTCTCCGTCGAGCCGCCGACAGAAGAGAATCTCCGCGAGAAGCAGGATAAGTGCGAGAACGGCAAACGGCCGCCAAATCTCGACGCCAAAACTGCGACCGACGACGGCGGCCATCAAGTCGTCGAGACTGCGCGCAAAGCCAAGATCGATTGAGACCGCAAGGGCGTCGGCCTCTTCCTGAGTCAGCGGGGAAACATCACCTTCCCGTGCGCGCCAGCGCGTATCGCAGAACTCGTGGACTGAATTCGTTGCCGCGACCGAATAGACGAGTTCATGGACAAAAGGCACGAAGTCCGGCCTTGCCGGGAACGTCGTGCTCTTCAGGTCGAACGGCATTGCGGAGATCGCGATGCGTCCCTTTCCGGACGGCGCGGTTACGACGGCAGCGGCACCGTCCGAGAAGCGCGAGACAACGTCGACTCCATTCGTCAGGCGCGACTCGTCGAACTCCACGCGGCTAACGACCGGAGCGTGGGAGAAAGTGACATCCGAGAGACTTGCGTTCCAGTTCGTCCAGGCGACGGTAAATAGCCCGTTAGTGTAGAACGAGGTCTGCGCGCGCGCCCCGGGCACGACGACAAGACCGCCTCCGTTGTTCACCCACCTTGCCAGATTCTGCGTCGCCCGGGACGAGAGAAAGGGAACGTCGCAAAGCGCCACGGCCTCGACCCCGGAAAAAACCCGCGACTCCTCCAACTCGGTTGCGCGAACAGTCTTCGGCTTGACGAGGAAAACTGCGTTCGTGCCCTTCAGTTCCGGCCGCAACGCCGCTTCGAGAAACGCCGTCGGGCGGTCGAACCCTTGTTCCGATGGCCTTCCGTTGACCAGCAGGACATCAAGAGAATCGACGATCTCGACAGAGTTGGATACAACGGAATCCGACGCGATGTCGTCGTCGGCTGTCAGCGACGTCACGACGTCGTGGTGCCCGGCTTTCGAGAAGCCGTGCGAAAACTCGAATGTGCGCGAAAGCCCGGGGAGTATCTGACCGACCGGTGCGCGCGCCGTCTCGACGCCATCCACCCGCATCACCGCGTCGCCAGGGGAAAACGGCACGGACCCAGCATTTATGACAGTGACGGAAAACATCGCCGGCCTGTCCGTCCCGATTATGCGGCGACTCGGCGCTACGGCGACGATGGCGGCGTTCTTGACGTCCGAGGGGCGCTCAAAAGCCCTCCACACGACGGGCGGACGGCGCGGAAAACGCGCATAGATGCGCTCGACGCGCTTCCACTCCGCTTCGTCGTCGCAGCGCCAGCCATAGGCCTGGCCATCTCCGAAGATGACAACTTCCTTCGCGGGATTGTTGCCTCCCGCAAGAACCTCGCCCGCCGCGGCCAGCGAACGCGGCGCATCCATCGCGTCGTCGCCGGGTTCGAGCTTGTCGAGCATCTCGAGGACTTCGCGCTTTGAGGAGATGGGCGAAGGCGTAAGAATACCAGGGGTGCCCTCGCCTATGACAATGCCGAACGCCGTGCCCTTCGGCGACTCCTTGACTAATGACCTCGCCTCTTCAAGCGCCTTTGCGAACGCGGTCGTTCCCGAGGAATCGCGAAGCTTCATCGAAGCCGACGCATCTATGACAAGAACCACGTCCTTGTCCATTCCCGCACCACCGAAAAAGTGCAGCTCGGGGAGGAACGGGCGGGCGAACGCGAGAGCGGCGAAGGCAAGCGTCAGCGTCCGGAGCACGAGAAGCACGATGTCCTCGAGCATCAGCTTGCGCCGCTTGAGCCTCAACGAGTCGGCGAGAAACATCCACGCACCCCACAGTATGCGCTCTGCGGTGCGCTTTCTCAGAAGATGCAGGATGATCGGGGCAGCAGCCGCGACGAGTCCAAGGAGCATCCAGGGGGAGAAGAACGACATCATCTTCCGCCTCCCGCCGTGCGGCGATAGCGCACAAGGATGTCAGAGAGCGCCTCGTGGAAAGGTCGCGATGTGTCGGCTCGCTCGTGCGTGATGCGCATTTCGCCGCAACCGCGCGCAAGCTCGTTGAAATGGGCGTTGAGTCGCGCGAGGTAGTCGGCTCTAAGCGCGCGCGAGTCCACGTCGAATGTCTGCGACGTCTCAAGGTCCTCGAAACGGCTCACGCGCTCGAACGGAAAAGTGAGTTCATCGTGGTCGCAGACCTGAATCGCAATGACCTCGTGGTACCGGAAGCGCAGATGGTGGAGCGCCTTCAAAAGCGACTGCGCATCCGAAAAGAAGTCGCTGACAAGAAAGACGACGCTTCTTCGCGGAATGCGCTCGGCGACTTCATGGAGCACGCCGGCCATGTCTGTCTCGCCGCCTGGCTTCAGCGCGTCGAGCCGCTCAAGGATGCAGCGCACCTGCGACGGCTCGGCCTTCGCGGGAATGAAATCGCGTATCTCCGTGTCATACGAAACGAAGCCAACGGCGTCCTGCTGGTTGACGAGAAGATACGCAAGCGAGGCGGCGATGTACTGCCCGTACTCTAACTTCGAAAGTCGGTTCGCCGCCGAGCGTCCGCTGTAGGCCATCGAGCCAGAAGCGTCGAGGACGACGGTCGCCCGCAGGTTCGTCTCGTCGACATACTGCTTGACATAGAGCCGCTGGCGACGCGCAACGAGCTTCCAGTCGAGATTTCGGAGGTCGTCTCCGGCTACATAAGCTCTATGTTCGGCGAACTCGGCGCTGGCGCCTTTGCGCGCGCTCTTGTGGCGGCCGGCGATAAATCCATCGACAGTGCCGTGCGCGAGAAACTCGATTCTCCCGAGTTTCTTCAGCGCCGCATCCGGCAGCCATCTCATATATCCCGGCAACGCCATTTTCGCACGCCCAATCGCGTCAGACGTCAAGTTCCTCGTGGCTCTGCACGTGGTCGAGCAGGCGCATGACGACGTCATCCGTAGTGACGCCTGCGGCTTCGGCGTTGAAAGTCGTTGCTATGCGATGCCTCATCACCGGCAGAGCCGCCCACTTGACGTCGGCGGTCGTCGCATAGGCGCGCCCTTGCAGAACGGCGCGCGACTTCGCCGCTGTGACGAGGGCCATGCCCGCGCGCGGGCCTGCGCCCCAGCTTACAAGCTCCTTCACGAACTCCGGCGCCTCGGGCGTCTTCGGGCGTGTCGCGCGCACGAAATCGGCGGCGTATTCGACTACGTGGTCTGCTGCAGGAACGCGACGCACAACCGACTGGAGTTCGAGGATCTCCGCAGCAGAGAGGACTTTTGCAGGCGCGGAATCTTCCTCGCCCGTCGTCTGGTGGATGATCTCGCACTCCTCGCCGCGCGAAGGATAGTCTACCTTGATGTTGAAGAAGAAACGGTCGAGCTGCGCCTCGGGAAGAGGATACGTGCCCTCCTGCTCAATCGGATTCTGCGTCGCGAGGACGAAGAACGGCTCAGCCAGCTGATAGGTCTCGCCGCCGACGGTGACGCTGTGCTCCTGCATCGCCTCAAGGAGCGCGGCCTGGGTCTTTGGCGGCGTGCGGTTGATTTCGTCCGCAAGAAGAAGATTCGTGAAGACAGGCCCTTTCACGAAGCGAAACACATGCTTGCCCGTAACGCGGTCTTCATCCAGCACTTCGGTGCCGGTGATGTCGGCAGGCATCAGGTCTGGCGTGAACTGGACGCGCTTGAACCCGAGGTCCATGACTTCCGCGAGAGTGCGGACGAGCAGCGTCTTCGCAAGCCCCGGTACGCCCGTCAGCAGCGCATGACCGCGCGCAAACACCGCCGTAAGCACCTGGTCGACCATCTCGTCCTGACCCACGACGCGCTTCGCAAGTTCCTTTTTCATTTCGGCGCATTTCGCGTGCAGCATTTCGACGCGCTCCACGTCACTCTCGTTGAGTTTAGCGTTCATTTTCCAGTTTCCTCTCCTTTTTCGTTGTCGTCGACAGTTTCGTCGCGCTGGTAGATTGGCAACATTCGATACGGCACCGCGAAGGCGAGCACCGCCATTGACGTGCAGTAGACCGACCCGTTCTCGCCGTTCCAGCTGCCGTCGGGCTGCTGCTTCTTCATATAGGTCTCGTACATCCACGATTCAAACTCGCGCCATTGCTCGCCACCGAGCTGAAAAAGCCCCTGGGCCGTATAGTAGAGCCCATAGTAGGCATTGCCGCCGCCGGCGAGCGACCGCCGGTAGGTCTTTCGGACGAACTGCGCGCCCTTGAGCGCGTCGGGGTCAAGGTGGCGTCCGCAAAGTTCAAGACACAGTATCGCCGCGCCCGTCAGCGTCTCGGCATACTGCCCGTTGTTGCCCTGATAGCTGAACGCGCCGTCGCTCGCGCGTTGCGAGCGCTTGATGTACAGCACCGCCTTCTCTATTGCGTCGTCTGGAAGAACCGCGCCGTTGAGCCGCGCGCTGCGAAGCGCCATCAGCGCCCATCCGCTGCACGAAAGATCGCTGTCGCCTGCATCCGGCGTGTAGCGCCAGCCGCCAAGATGGGCTGGGTTGTTCTTGCGCCTGTTCTGCGCGTCGAGAATCACCTTCACTGCGTGAGGCAACGTTTCGTCGATGCGTGCCTGCCGGTTGCGGTCGACCATTCCGCTGACTTCGGACAGGAACAGCGTCGCAATCGAATGGGCGTACATGCGCCCGTTGCCCTTCTGCCCCATGTAGCCCTTGAATGGCGCGTTCGGACGCATGTCCGCACAGTCAAGGACATAGTCCAAGCAACGATCTATCGTCTCACCGAAGGGCTCGCTTCCCGGCAAATGGCCTTTCGACAGAAACGCCATGCCCACAAGTGCCGGAATCGCGGCGGAATCGCCGTAATTTTCACTGAACGACCCGTCGGGGCGCTGTTTTGAGACAAGGAACTGAAGTCCGCGCTCGATCGCCTTGTCGATTTCATCGGCCTCGGGGGAGAATGTCGATCCGCCGCCAACCATACGCCAAAGGCCGTCTCCGCCAGAAACTACGACCGCACTGGCAGCAGCGGACGGTGCTTCGCCGGACTTGAGCACGGCCGCAGTTCCAGCTGCAATCGTGACGAGCGAAAGCAACAGGACGATCCCAGCAATCCAACTGCGCCTGAAGAGCCAGAACTTTTGCGGACGCGTCGCACGAATGAGACGTTCAGTGAAATCAGGCGAAAGCTCCGTGTCGTGGAGCATTGCATAAAGCGCATCTTTCGCATAATGCAGGCGGCTGCGGACAGTTCCTTCTGGGAGACCCGTTATCTTGGCGATTTCCGGCGTCGTGAGTTCCTCGAAGTAGCGGAGAACTACGACTTCCCGATAGTTCTCTGGCAATTTGTTTACCGCCGTGCGAACCGCCTCGGCGCTTCCGCGAAAAGTAAACGCCTCGAAAGGATTGCGTGCCGACTCGTCTTCAACCTCGGGCATAGACTCTTGCGCGACGACAACTTCATTCCTTGCCGACGGCTTACGGACGTCCATCCGGTGCAAATTGAGGAGAATCGTATAGATCCAGTAGTAGAACGAACCCGTCGGACGGAATTCGTCAATTCGGGAGATGGCGCGTTCAAAAGCGCGGAAGACAAGATCCTCGGCTTTATGGGCATCACCGCATAGAAGACGGGCGGCAGTCTCCAGGCGCGGACGATACTCCGCCACCAGGCGTCGTGCGCCCATTTCACGGTCAGCCCTAATTTCTTCGTAGATCTCCATCTCCTAAAAGGTAAATGCGCGAGAGAGAAATTATGTTCAAGAAAAATTTAGGGTCTGACCCTGAACCAACAGGGTCAGACTTGATTACCACAGTAGATTGCCACAGTAGGTTTTCCTTGTCATAGCGGCATAACTTTTTCGATTCGCCGCTTGCCCTCCTTCAAACGCGCGGTGGGCGACGCGGCTGATCAGGCGACAGCACCGATTTGGAAGATTTATCCTGCAACGTCTCATGCCGAACAGTATATCATAAACTCCCGCTACTGCGGTAATTTACTGTGGCAATCAGGTCTGACCCTGTAGAGGGCACCAGCAAAAGAACGGCAGTCTCAGTCGCATTGGAAAGTATCGCAATCTTCATCGCGGCGTATTATACCAAAAAAAGCCCTTGTGGAAAGGGCATAAAAAAAGCTGGCGACGTCCTACTCTCGCACGTCCGGGAGACGCACTACCCTCGGCGATGGAGCCCTTGACTTCCGTGTTCGGAATGGGAACGGGTATGACA
>Ga0310695_10009634_pt1 | contig 14439 bp, 27 predicted proteins | sample RumenRJG_04DNA_FD_203882 | JGI IMG/M metagenome (GOLD analysis project Ga0310695, IMG submission 203882) | Bovine rumen microbial communities from Lethbridge, Alberta, Canada - RJG_04 (v2) (version 2) | ecosystem: Host-associated > Mammals > Digestive system > Stomach > Rumen | place: Canada... | reverse complement strand
CGTGTTCTGCTTCCTGAAGGAGGTGGTGCAGGCGCTGAAAGCGGAGTTCAGGGATGCCGTCACAGTGACGGGCGATGACAACGACAGGCAGAAGCAATGGGCGGTGGACAGGTTCCAGAGCGATGAGAGCTGCCGTCTTATCATCCTCAACTATCGCAGCGGAGGCACGGGTCTGACATTGACAGCGGCGAGTAACGTTCTGTTCGTGGAGTGGCCATGGACGGCGGCAGATTGCAGTCAGGCCGAAGACCGAGCCCATCGCAACGGGCAGAAGAACGCTGTGAATTGTGTGTACATGCTTGGTGATGGTACCATCGACGAATACATGTACAAACTGATAGAGCAGAAGCGTGAGATATCAAACGGGGTGACAGGCACCGAGGAGGATGTCGAGGAGAAGAAAATCTCCACCCAGGATATGGTATTCAACGCTGCTATGGATATTTTCGGTAAGAACTTATAAAAGACAAAGTGATATGGTTTTAAGTGAATATGAGGCGAAGCGTCAGGAGCTCGATGCGAAGATGCAGGAGCTGAATACGATGGAGAGTGAGAAGAAAATGGAATTGAGTGTTAAGTATCAGGCCGAGTGCAAGAAGATACAGGCCCAGATAGGTCAGCTTAAGAAGAAGCAGAAGGACCTGCTGAAGACGTACCAGAATGACAAGGCTTGGTTCCATCAGAAGTTCAAGAAGGAAAAAGAAGACGTAACGAGCAAGATGCATTTGTTACGTTTGGAGTATCTGACGGTGAACAATATCAAATGTAAGGAGACGGAAAATGAGAACAGGGATGAACAGACTGACGAATGAGCTGGAGATCTACCTCGACAAGGAGGAGGCCGAGCAGATGCAGCAGATGGTGAGAGGTGCGAGCATCGTCCATAAGAGAATGTTCCAAAAGATTCTGGAGGAGCAGCTATGAGACCGCCATCGGAGAGACAGATACAGATCGAGTGCGTGAGCTGGTTCCGTATGCGGTACCAGGAGGCGAGCAAGGTTTTCTTTGCAGTCCCCAATGGCTCATTCAGGAACCCGTGGACGGCGAAGAACCTGCGAGACGAGGGTGCTCTGTCAGGTGTGGCAGACCTCATCCTGCTGGTGCCGAAGAAGGGCTACGCATCGCTCTGCATAGAGATGAAGAAGCCGGGCGGCAGGGTGTCGGATTCACAGAAAACGTTTTGCGAGGCCGCTAAGGCGTTTAAAAACAAGTACGTGGTATGTTACTCGGTCGAGGAGTTCAAAACGGCTGTAAGGGAATATTTGGAGTAAATAACGGTAATTTAAAAGTAATATTATGGCTAAAGGATTTGAAGTGAAACGGTTTATGACGGTCGATATGGGGCTGTCGGGTAATAACTTGGTGGTGTTCGCCTTCCTCTGGAATGAGACGGACGGCGGCATGAAGACCTACACGGATGGGTATATGCGCATCAGCGAGGCGGCTGGTGTGACGGTGCCGACGGTGTACAATGTCCTGGAGAAGCTGAAGGGCAGGGGGATGATCACCTACGACAACCTTCAGGATGGCATCGAGATTGTGAAACAATTTTAAAAGATAAGGGGTTTCCTTATGACTTTCGGAAAAGTTTCCTATCTTTGTGGCAATTTTTAAAAATCATTAAAAGTAAACGTAAAAGGCAGCGACTATGAGCAATAATTTGTATTTTTGCGGCGTCAAATCATACGAGCGGTACGAAGCCGCTGCCCAAAAGCAGCGTTTTTTGTGCCCCTATATTATAGTTAATTCTAAGCGCAAGGAGTGGGTAAACGGTAACGTCCCCAAGGTCTCAGCTCGTGTGAACCTGACAGCTCCCACTGCGCTTTCTTTGTTTAATGTCAAATTATACGAGTTATGAACGAGCAAGAGAAGAACGCCGTGATTGCTGGCGTTGAGAAGTTACAAGCAATCGATGATTTCCTGAACGATTGGTACTCTGTTACCGACTTGTACGAGACTGCGGCTAATGCGGCTAATGTGTTGATGGAGGCTGCACACCTGCACCAGTTCAGCCATGACGATCTGGGCTACCTTAATAGGCTGTTGGATCAGCATGTCATGCTTGCGAACCTTTTGAAGAAAGTACAGGGAAAGGAGGAACAGGTATGAACACGTTAATACATCATGAGGCAAAGGACGATATGGTAAGAGTACCTCGTACCCTGATAGAAGACAAAACGTTATCTTCCCGAGCAAAGTTTATTTTCATCTTGATATTAGCCATGAAAGATGATGAACCAAGCATTGGTAAATTGCCCTTATTAACTGGATTGAATTATGGTACCGTACTCAAATACCTAAAAGAATTAGAGCTTGCGGGGTGGATTGAGCGTAAAACTATCAGAGATGAGCGGAAACGTATAGCTGGCGTTGAGTATGTCATCCATTATGAAAAAGCGTGAGCCCATGTTGGTAGGTGAGATTATAGCGCAGGCGGTCAGAGAAGGCCGCTTGCTTAAATCATTAACTAAAGACGTAAAAGATGACACAAGGATTCAATATAAAGTTTGCGACTAATTATAGTATCGATGAGGCGATTATGGTTGAAATCCTATACTGGTGGATTTTAAAGAATGCCTGCAACGAGGATATGATTAAAGATAATAAAGTGTGGTGTTATTGCTCATCCAAAGGTTTTGAGAGGTATTTGCCGTATATGAGCTGGCAGAAGATACGGCGTACTCTCAAGAAGGTTGAAGACGGAGGCATTCTGGTAACAGGAAACTTCAACAAGAGACCTACGGACCAGACTCTTTGGTATGCCTTTTCACATGAAGGAATTGAGATACTCGAAGGTTATGGCTACGATTTTTCAAAAATGAAAAATGGAATTTTCAAAAATGAAAAATCTAATATTAATAATATAAATCTTATTAATAATAAAAAGAATAATAAAGAAGAAGAAAAAAGTATATCTAACGATATACCAAAAAAGGAACAGAGACATAAAAATTTTGTTAAGCCTACGATAGAAGAGATTGAGGCTTATATCAAGTCGATGGGTTATAAGTCATCCGCAGAGGAGTTCTTTAATTATCACGAGGCTGGTGGCTGGGTTATAGGTCGTAACAGGCCGATGATAGACTGGCGTGCTGCTGTACGTACTTGGGAGAGCAAAGAGAGGAAGAAACGCCCGACAGCCTATGATGTCAATCCAGAGGACAAGATTAAAGAAATAAAGTTTAAGTCTTATATGAGGGAGAAATACCCAGATATAGAGACGGCTCAAAAGCCTCTCTCCTTCGACGGTTATATGGAGCTTGTCAGTGATTATGGAGTGGATTATGTGACGGAAAAGCTCGATTATATAGTGACCTATTTCGGAAAGTATAAGGACTGTGACATATACAGGCTTATAAAGAGTTGGTTGTCTGGCGACGGGAGGGATTGACCATGAGTGAGAGAACGGATTTTCTTCATAATGTAGAGGCCGAGCGCGATGTCATGGGGGCGTGTATCACGTCTCCGATGATCTGGGAGGCGCTGGGCGAGAGGGTGACGGCAGACCTCTTCACGGATGCGTCATGCCGTCAGGTGTACTCCATCATCATGCAGATGCAGAAGGAGGGCAAGCAGCCGGAACTCACGGATGTGGGCATGCGCTTCAGCGGCAAGGGTGGTGACATCGGCCTGTTCTTCATCGAGGGTGTGCCGTCGTATGAGATGACGAAGCAGAGGCTTGACTATCTGGTGGAGCTGCGCAAGAAGCGTGAGCTTTACGAACTGTCATGTCGAGGCATCAAGGTGGCGACGGACCCGACGGCATCGGTGGATGAGTGTGCGGAGCTGATCAGCCGTTTCTCGGCAGTCACGGATGATGAGCAGAAAGAGGTGCGCTTCGATATGGCCGTTAAGATGCTGGGAAACGACATCGCCGGACGTATGGAGGGTAAGGTGCGCAAGGGTATCATGACAGGCCTGCATGTATTCGATGTGCGCTACGGATTCCAGAGGGGTGACTTCGTGGTATTGGGTGGCGGCACGTCGATGGGTAAGACCACGCTGGCTGTGCAGCTGACGAAGAACATCGCCCAGAGGGGTGTCCCCGCGTGCTACTATTCCTTTGAGATGTCGATGATGCAGCTGGCGGCGAGAATCCTTGCCTCTGATGTCGGGGTGTCGGCATCGGAACTGCTGCACGGAGAGTTCAAGCAGCCTGACTTCGACAAGTTCTATGACAGAAGCGCAAGGATGAAGGACCTGCCGATATATTTCGACGAGCGTAGCCGTACCAGCTTCCACAACATCTGCCTGTCCATCCGTAAGATGGTGAAGGCGCACGGGGTGCGGCTGTTCGTCATCGACTACCTGCAGATACTTGTCAATGGTGCGGCAGAGAACCGTGAGCAGGTCACGGCGGATATGGCGCGAGACCTTAAGCGTCTGGCGGTGGAGCTGGACTGCTGCATCATCGCCTTGTCGCAGGTGTCGAGGTCGAAGAACGGCGGGGCTCCTTCGGTGAACAGCCTGCGAGGCTCTGGGCAGATCGAGGAGGCTGCGGACATGGTGGTGTTCATCAGCAGGAAGAAGAGCGAGCCGGAGCGTGCGAAGCTGGAGATCGCCAAAGGCCGTAACGTCGGTGTTGGCAGCGATATGGTGCGTTTTGATGCGCGGCTGTCAGTCATCGCAGACTTTCAGGCTGGAGACCCAGGTGCGCAGTACAAGGAACAGAACGAACAGCTGCCATTCTGATGATGAGGTGCTATATATACTACAACTGCCGATGGGAGGACATCAGGCGCATAGAGGAGCGCTTCGGCATCCCTCATTGCGTGACGGTGAACGGTGAGACGTGCAAGCCCGTGGATATCAGGGAGGAGGACGTGGAGCTGCTGAAGGAGACCCAGAGGCGGGGATACATACAGATAAGGATCAAGGATGATACCGTTTGAGTTGTTGGGCTACGCGATGGTTATGGCGACCCGTTTTATTATTAATTTCCTAATAGTAGTAGAGAACAAAGGTTATGGAGACGACGATACAGACATCGGGTTATGTTAGCGGGCAGGCGCTCGCAGGGTTTCGGGGTGGCGTGAACGACATCCTGATGAGGTCGGAGAACGACAAGGCGGAGAAGCTGGCCGATGAGGTGGCCAAGCATTTCTGGCCGATGATAGGCACGGCGAACCAGGTGGCATACGAGGCCATCGACGAGGCCGTGGAGGAGATGCGGGCGGCGGGCATGCTGCGGCAGCAGGAGAAGGTGAAGGCATTGAAGGCGTTGGAGGAGTTCGAGCGTTACCAGAAGAGGGCATACGAACATTTCAAGGCGATAGACGATGACAGGTGGCCGCTGTGGCAGGACCTGACGGTGAATGCGGCGGCGAGGTTGCAGCCCGACGTGAAGCGCCTGTACTTTGCCATCAAGAACGAGCTGGACCGATGCGGGGTGCATAACAGCCGTGTCTATGCGAGCATACAGACGGGGCTGGCTCTGGTGACGCTGGCGACATTGATGTTCGACACGATGATGTCGCAGTTCCAGCGTCAGACGCTTGTCAATATCACGCATGCATTCAAGCCTGGAAGGCTCACAGCGATGGAGAGCTGCTGGAAGGCCGTCGGGGAGATCACGGGCAAGCGATGCCTGAAGGATGTGAACCTCAGGGACAACGAGCAGTGCCGTCTGGGTGTTGAGGTGATACTGCAGCGGTATGAGAAGGCGGATTTCCTGAACGAGGCGGCAGGGGTGGCATTGAGGCACAACCCCGATGTATTGTCGCATGAGGAGCGCAAGGCATTCCTTCAGGATGACGATTTGTGGAACCAAGAAAACAGTGAAAGCGTATGAAACAGATGACAGTCGATGAGCTGATCGGGACCGAGGTGTTCCGTGAGGAGGTTGAGAAACAGCTGGAGATGGAGAAGGCGAGCCATAAGGAGGCGGCGGTGGGCGCGCTGATGCAGGGTGTGAGGTTGAAGCGCTCTCCGTTTGACTCGCTGATGGAGCGTGGCATCATGGATGATACGGACGAGGTGGTGATGTTGTACCGTGGGGTGCTGAACCGTGCCGTGGTGGGTCTGTCATCATCGGAGCGTAACTACATATCGGCCTTGGGGTACATCGCAGGCAGGCGTGCAGCCCTGCGGCTGAAGGATACCGATACGTCCAGCGGGGCGTAGGTGATTGTTTTAAAAATGTGTTTCTTTTAATGAAATGATTTGTTGAAATTTAAACGCTTTGGGGTCACTTGTCCGTGAGGATGGGTGACCTTTTTCTTTAAAAATATTTAAAAGATAAAGGGAATCCTTGTCGCATAAAGAATTTCTTTGTAATTTTGCAACGTCAAACTAATTAAGACGTGGGGGCAACACGATAAATTCTGCTAAAGGTTATGGAAAAGCAAATTAAGAGATTCGAGGTAGGCAAGCGTTACATGATGCGTAGCGCATGCAATCAGGATTGTGTATGGATGTACACGGTGGTGAGCAGAACGGAGAGCACGGTAGTACTTCAGCAGCTCAGGATGGGCAAGCCTTACGGCGACCAGGCACGGTTCAGGATCAACAAAGGCTCGTCGGAGATATGGGGTGCAGAGGCTGTCCGTCCTCTTGGCACGTATTCGATGTGTCCCACCTTGGTAGCAGACAAGACGTATTAATAACCCTATAAAGAACAAAGTTATGAGAAGACAGAAAGTAGAAGAATGCAAGGAGCTGGCGCACAAGGCAGGCCAGTGGATCAGTTTCGACCCTGACCGATACGGTGAGGGTCTGCTTGACAGCATGGAGGCGGAGCTGGAGGTGTTCCTCGGCAAACTGCCCGAGGACGTGAGGGATGATTACGAGGACAAGTTCATCGCGAAGTACAAGGAATGGATGGGTGCGCTGTCGCGTTGCTTCTCGCAGGCCATCACGGGAGCGGGTGGATGGAAGACCGCCACATTCCGTCGGCATGAGAAGACGATGAATGCGGAGCGGAACGCACGCAAGCGTCTGGATGAGTGGAAGGAGAAGATCATCCGTCGCTGCAACCGTCAGGAGAGGCTCACGGGCTGGGCAGAGGTGGAACGGCTGCAGGCGAAGCTGGAGGAGCTCACCGATATGCAGGAGAAGATGAAGGCGGCGAACAAGATCATCCGCAGCAAGAAGCTGTCCGAGGTGGAGAAGGTGGACGAGATGATGGCTATCGGACTGTCGGAGGCAACGAGCCTTCAATGTCTGGAGCCCGACTTCGCAGGGCGGTACGGCTTCCCGCAGTATGCGCTGAGCAATAATCTGGCGAAGATAAAGGACACGGAGGCGAAGATGAAGCGGCACGAACGGATGGCGAGCCAGGAGGATGAGATACACCGCCATAGCTGGGGCGAGCTTCATGTGGACTACTCCGACGAGCGCTACCGCTTCCTGTTCGATGACAAACCGTCGCAGGAGGTCATCGGAAAGATGAAGGAACACGGCTATAAGTGGTCTCCGGCTAACAAGGCTTGGCAGAGGCAGATTACCCCGAATGCGGCCTACTCGACGAAGAAACTGCTGGAGGAGTTGGAGCAGATTTTCACGGAGAACGAGAAATGACGGGCTCTGGGCGGCGTTCAGTCCGTCGGCTGTAAAGTTATAGGCCTTCGGGCTGAAAACCGCTCAGAATTGAAATAAACGATAAATAATTGGTTATGGAAGAAACAGTAAAAGAGAACCGCCAACGATTAGGTCGTGAGGTGAAGAGAAAGAGAGAGGAGCAGGGATGGACGTGTCAGCAGGTGGCCGATATGTCAGGTGTTAAGGTGCAGACGGTTGAGAAGATCGAGGCCGGAGCGTTCAATGTGCCTGCTGATATTCTGGCGAAGGTGGCCGACGTATTGGGGTATTACCTTACAATCCAACCAAGGGAGGAATGAGTTATGACACAAGAAGAACTGAAAGAGAAGCGCGAGCGCTTTCGTGTCTATGGTGAGATCTGCCTGCTGATGGAGGAGAACGGCTGCGGCTTTGTGGATGATTTCGATATTGATGCTGATGAACTGGAGGAAGCCTTAGGCGAGCCGATTCTGGTATTCACGGATGATGACGATGATCATGCGAAGAAGCTGGAGGATATAGAATTTTTGGATTGTATGCTATTGGTAGGGTGTAGTAACGAGCAGGCAATGTTTATGGATGTGTGCTCATGGACGTTACATCAGATTTATGAGGCATTAAAGAACTTTTTTAAGAAGAATTGACTATGGCAACAATAAAAGAGGATTACGTTAGCTTTGAAGTGGCAAAGCTTCTAAAAGAAAAAGGATTTGACGAATATTGTTCTAAGAGTTACTTTAAGATGGACAAAACGCTTAAAGAATCAGGTTTCTCTGAGTGGGAAAAGGTTAATGAGATAAAAGCTCCCACTCAATCTCTGGCGATAAAATGGTTGAGAGAAGTACACAATATCTTTATAGAGATTGGTACAAGTATAGACCTTAACGGTAATTACCATTTCAGTTACACAATCCTTGATAATGAATGTAAATATATAAGAAGAGGATATTCAGATTTTGATTGGAATTATGAAGAAGCAGCTGAAACAGCAATAAAGTATTGTCTTGAAAATTTAATTTAAAAGATTATGGCACAGGAAATGGTTACGAAGTTCTTTGTGGAGCATATCCAGAGGTGGCTCGACGAGGAGATGAAGAGAGACGAGCAGCTTGCGGAAAAGGTTCAGCAGTCAGGAAAGACAGCCGAGCAGGCATGCAACTTTGTGCTGGCCGAGGTGCGGAAGTCAGGGCGGTGTGGCTTTGATGACCCAGAGGTGTACGGCATGGTGCGGCATTTCTTCGATGAGGACGAGATCAAGGACCCGGGACGGCAGACCGATATAGAGCGTATCGTCATCCCCGAGCATATCGAACTGTCGGAGAGTGAGAAGGCAGAAGCGAAGGCGATGGCGCTGGCGGCGTATGAGGCGGAGCAGAAGGCGAAGCTGAAGGCAGAGGCCGATGCCAAGGCCAAGAAGGAGCAGGAGCGTCTGGAGGCCCTGAAGGCGAAACGTCAGGCCGATGGCGCATACGTGAACGACTTATTCGGGGGGCTCTGATATGTGCATGAGTGGTTATCTTTGTGGAAACGTAAAGACGAAGAAGGCTATGAAGGCAAGGACGAAGAGGGAGCACCTGCTGCTGGAGTTGCGCAAGGGGCTGCGGCAGGGATTGACGGAGGCACAGAGGCGCTGGGCGGCTGACATGCTGATACGTGAGGAGCTGGGAGCGATGCAGATGACCATCGTCACGACGCACAAGGGCTGGACGGTGGTGCGGACGTTCTTCTGTCAGGATGACAAGGCACGGGGGATGATCTGCGACGAGGTGTATGAGAACTGGATCGATGATGATGGCAACGAGACCATCCTGTCGAAGTCGTACAACCGCAGTCCGTTCTTTTTCAACTGGAAGACGGACAGCGAGTGGGGTGTCAACCGCCACAACGGGCATTGCTCTGGCTATTATGTGATGGATGATGTGTACAAGGTGGGCCAGAACTATATCTATCCCATCCAGATGGTGACGAAGAAGCTGAGGCGCAACGGGTACAGCGACAAGACGATGTTAAGGTGCGACATTGAGCCAGTGGTGCTGATGAAGCTGCTGCTGACGAATCCGACGGCGGAGTGGCTGGTGAAGGTAGGGCAGTACAAAGTGCTTGAGTATCTGACACGGTATGGTGATATCCTGGTCGTAAACGAGCGACATCCTCTGCTGATAGGTGCGGTGAGGATATGCGTGCGTAACGGCTATCATATCTACGACGCATCGATGTATGCGGACTATATCGACCTGTTGCGGTATTTCGGCAAGGACACGCACAATGCGTACTATGTATGCCCGAAGGACTTGCGTGCGGAGCATGACCGTCTGATGCAGAAGAAGCAGCGCATCGAGGAGAAGAAGGAGTTGGAGCAGCGCATCAGGGAGGCGGCACGTCATGAGAAGTCATACAAGGAGCATCGGGGCCTGTGGTTCGGCATCTGCTTCGGCAACGAGGACATCGTGGTGACGGTAATCCAGAGCGTTGCGGAGATGGCCGAGGAGGGGACGAAGATGCACCACTGCGTATTCGCCAACGAGTACTGGAACGTGAAGAAGCATCCCGACAGTCTGATACTGTCTGCGAAGGATAGGCAGGGCAACCGTCTGGAGACCGTCGAGGTGAACATGAAGACGTGGAGCATCGTGCAGTCGCGTGGGTTGCTTAACGACCCGTCGGAGCGGCATGATGAGATCATCGAGTTAGTAAAAGAGAATATGTACAAACTTAAAATTGCGTAAGATTATGAACAAAGGAAAATTGACAATTGAGAAAAACGAAGAAGAGATGGTATGCCACATCGATGGGCCGACGGAGAAGGCGGCAATCGTCAGGGATGCAATCATCCATGCGATGACGGAGATGAAAGTGGAGGGTGACGAGGTGCTGCCCGTTCTGGGCGAGGCGGTCATCGAGTTCCTGATCGTCATCGCGAAGGCATGCGGTATCGAGGATGAGCTGGAACTGATTAAGGACTTCGGCGAAGGTATAGTGACGGCACAGGTAGAACTTAAAAAGTGAATGATATGCAGATTTACATTGCTACGCCCGTCAATGGGCGCAAGGAGAAGACGCTGGTGGAGAAGAGAGCCGCAGCGTATGAGAGAGTGAAGGAGATGGCGGCATACCTGCGTGGGAGGTACCCAGATGCGCTGTTCGTGTCAGGGTTCACGGTGTACCCGTTGGAGCAGGAGAGCGAGATGCGGGAGAGCTACGTAATGGGCTGCTGTGTCCGTCTGGTGATGGAGAGTGACATGCTGGTGATGGATGAGACGTGGCGCGACAGTCGAGGCTGCTGGGTGGAGCATGAGGTGGCCAAGCAGTACGATATCCCCACGAAGTCATACCAGAGAATGAAGTTGAACGATAAATTGAAGTAAGATATGAAGGTAACGAAACAATATACAGAAGGCGTCATCGTCATCAAAATAGAGGAACAAGGGATGATGACAAATATAATTGCACTCAAAAATGACAGGCAGATGCGCCGTCTGGGCGAGTGCCTGATAGACTTAGAGCGAACGGGAGCGAAAGAGGTGCAGATAATACCGAAGGAGGGTTGACGATGGATAAGATAGAGTTATTCAATGACCATTTCCAGAACTTCAAGGTGTACGGCATACCTCATGCCCAGCTTATCATCGCAGATCCGCCGTATAACCTCGGAAAGAATGCATACGCAAGCAATCCTGCGTGGTACAAGGACGGAGACAACAAGAACGGTGAATCAGAGCTTGCGGGCAAGGAGTTCTTCGATACCGACAAGGACTTCAGGCCTGCGGAGTTCATGCACTTCTGCAGCCAGATGCTTGTCAAGGAGCCGAAGGCAGGAGTGACGGATGAAGAGATAGATGGAGCGGAGAATGATATGGCGGGCAGCAGGAAGAAGTCGAAGGCACCTTGCATGGTGCTGTTCTGTGCCTTTGAACAGCTGCATTATTATATCGACCTCGGAAAGCGCTACGGGTTCATGCATTACATACCGCTGGTGTTCCGTAAGAATTTCTCCGCCCAGGTCCTGAAGGCGAACATGAAGATCGTCGGGAACTGCGAGTACGGTCTGGTATTGTACAAGGACAAGCTGCCGAAGTTCAACAATGACGGGCAGATGATATTCAACTGCTTCGATTGGGTGAGGGACACAAAGACGCCGAAGGTTCACCCTACCCAGAAGCCCGTGCAGCTGTTGGAGCGGCTGATAGAGATATTCACCGACAAGGGCGATGTGGTCATCGACCCGTGCGCAGGTTCAGGAACGACATTGTTGGCAGCGATGAACACGATGCGCAGGGCGTATGGCTTCGAGATCAAGAAGGACTTCTACAAGGATGCCAAGGAGAAGGTGCTGAGGTGCGGAGAGCCTAAGCTGTTTTGATAATATTTGTTGAAAAGTTTGGAGCGGTGCGGGGATTTGATTATCTTTGCACCGTTCAAACTTTATAATAAACAAAGAAATGGAAAGAATCGTAAAGTTGGTTTTTGTGGCGCTGCTGTCGTGCCTCACGGTTCAGGCGCAGCACAAGGTGTCGGTGAATGTCATTAAGTCGGTGGCGATGGGAACACTGAAGCTGGAGGAATCAGAAGGCACGTATTACATGCTGGTGGAGACGGACAACAGGTACCATCCGTTCGTGTCGGTGATACTCGGTGACAGCACGGAGGCGGTGCGGTTGCTAACGTATATGTCGGAGCTGAAGCTGGGGAAGAACGACAGGGGTGTGTATCTGGAGAACATCAGCGAGAACGTCATCATGAAGGGCCCGCTGGGAGCGTTCAATATCTATGAGAAGACGGTGACGATCTGCGGTGTGGCGCATCGTCTGAACATCAAGAAGCTGCTGAAGGCTCTCACGGAGGGCGGCAGGGAGCGCAAGCCTGCATACAGGCGGTATGATGATGAGGACTGACAGTTTGTCGGTGGTTGTTAGGAAAGTCTAACAAGTTCTAACAAGTGGCACTTATGAGGCAATAAGGGTGGGTTATTCGTTGATAACCTGCCCTTATTAGCGTGCAAGTGTTTCTTAAAAATAGATAAAAAAGTGTGATGGTGTTTTCTCTTTCTTGTTTATGGTTTCATACCCAGAAAACGGTGTTGCATGATTGAAAGAAATTGTGTATCTTTGCAAAGTCATTAAAAAGCAAAGTTATGAAAGAAAAAGGATTGAGTTTTGAGGAGTATGCAAAGGTATTGTCTTTCCTTGTTAAATCAAAAGGTTATGATGAAGTGGTAAAAGGTGCCGCACAGGTGCGTGAGGGTATGATCGCAAATTCGTCTCCTGTCCTTGACAGATTGCCTTCATTGTTCAAGGAATGCTATTTCTATATAGTTCCGATAACAGAGGAGACAAAGGTGATGAAAGGTATCATCATAGATGCCGACGAAAAAGATGACGAGACGATTTTTTATTTCGTAGGCGAGGACGGAGAGATATACAACGATGATGATGAGACCGTGATGCGATTGGATAAAAAAGAAGTGGAGACAATCCTAAATGAAATGAAAGAAGATATATCATAATAAAATATTTAAATGCTTGTTGTCGGGTGGTCTGCTGTGAAGTATGCCACCCGATTTATTGTTAAACTACGTGAAAAACACAAGAGTTATAAGGATTTTCCTTATCTTTGCGCCGTAATCATTTAAAAAACAAAGGAATATGGCAGATTTTGAGTTGAAAGTGGAGGTCAGGGAGATACCCATCGGCCTGTTATCGGAGAACACAGGACAGATACCCGACGTTCCCAGGAATCCGAGGAAAATCACAAAAGAGAAATTTGAGGATTTATGCGAGAGCATCCGCAAGTCGCCGGAGATGAAGGTGCTCGACGAGATTAGGGTATATCCGCTGAATGGCCGGTATGTGGTTATCAGTGGAAACCACAGATACAAGGCATACAAGAAACTCGGATGGGAGAATGTGCTGTGCAAGGTATTGCCAGAGGACACACCGAAGGAGAAACTGCGTGAGTATGTGATGAAGGAGAACATGCACTATGCGGAGAATGACGATGCGCTGCTGAGAGGCTGGGACATGAAGGAGTTGGCCAATTGGAGGGTGCCGATGACGGTCAAGGCGAGGAAGCAGCAGGAGGTTCCCGAGGTGGAGTTCACCCAGGTACTTGACGAGAGCCACAACTATGTCGTGCTGTATTTCGACAACGAGGTGGATTGGTTGCAGGCGCAGACATTGTTCGGCATCAAGCCCGTGCGTCTGCTGTCGACAGCGAAGGACAAGAACAATGTGAACGGCAACAAGGTCGGTCTGGGGCGCGTTCTGCGCGGTAGCGAGGTAATCAATCGCCTCTTGAAAGAAAACAGCAGAGGCTCGAAAACTAACCGAAATAAGTAGCGTATGAAGATATCTGTGAACTGTCCGTCGTACAAGCGAGGGGATGATGTGAAGACGTTGTCCTATCTGCCGTTCTGCCGTGTCTGGGTGGACTGCGGAGAGTATGACGAGTATAAGAGGAACTACCCGGAGGCGGATATCATCAGCTGCCCAGAGGGTGTGCAGGGGAACCTATGCAGGATACGTAACTATATCCTTGATGAGGAGTTCAAGCGGGGCATGGATGTGGTGCTTATCATCGATGATGATTTCACATGCTTGCGTCGCTTCGACTATGTGGCGAGTGAGAACTGGGGTTATGAGCCGTATATCATCACGGCTGACGAGTTCCTGACGGTCATCGAGAAGTACAGCATCATTGCATCGGATATGGGTGCGAAGTTCTGGGGCGTGAACTGCAATTGCGACCCGATGGCGTACCGGCACAACACACCGTTCTCGACACGTTCTTATATCGGTGGGCCGTTCCAGTGCTTCCTGAAGGGGAACAGATGCAGGTATGATGAGAACCTTCCTCTAAAGGAGGATTACGACATGACAATCCAGCAGCTGAACACGGAGCGTGTCGTGCTTCGTGTGAATGCCT
>Ga0310695_10009633_pt1 | contig 14443 bp, 15 predicted proteins | sample RumenRJG_04DNA_FD_203882 | JGI IMG/M metagenome (GOLD analysis project Ga0310695, IMG submission 203882) | Bovine rumen microbial communities from Lethbridge, Alberta, Canada - RJG_04 (v2) (version 2) | ecosystem: Host-associated > Mammals > Digestive system > Stomach > Rumen | place: Canada... | reverse complement strand
ATTCAGGAAGTAGACTGCTCACTCTATGAGTGCATTATTGACAAAGCCGAGGTGCGCGACGCTATATACACCACCGACATCGATGGGCTGGACATTATTCCCAGCCACATCGATCTCGTAGGTGCAGAGATAGAAATGCTCAATCTGGAAAACCGTGAGCGTGTTATCAGTAAGTTGCTGGAACCCATCCGCAACGAATACGATTACATTTTGATAGACTGTTCACCGTCATTGGGTCTGATTACTGTCAACTCACTGACGGCAGCAGACTCTGTCATTATCCCCGTGCAGTGTGAGTACTTCGCCTTGGAGGGTATCTCGAAGTTGCTGAACACCATCAAGATCATTAAGACTAAGCTGAACCCGAAGCTGGAAATTGAGGGTTTCCTGCTGACGATGTACGACTCTCGCCTGCGTCTGGCCAACCAGATTTACGACGAGGTGAAGCGTCATTTCCAGGAGTTGGTCTTCAAGACCGTTATCCAGCGAAATGTCAAACTGTCAGAGAGCCCTTCTCATGGTCTGCCTGTAATACTCTACGACGCAGACTCCACAGGTTCGAAGAACCACTTGGCACTCGCAAAGGAAATTATTTATAAAAATGAGAACTGTTGAATGTGGAATGTAGAATGAGTCTCGCTTCGCTGCGATGTTTGAATGCAGAATTCTCAATTTCTCATTGACAATCGCCAAAGGCGACCATTCAACACTCAACATTCGAAATTCACAATTTGAATATGGCCGTAAAGAAGAAATTTGCAAGCAACGTACTGGGACGCGGACTGGACGATATCGGTACGGGTCGCGGACTGGACGCCCTGATAGATACTAGTGAGGTACATACTGAAGGCAGTTCGAACCTCAACGAGATAGAGATAGCACAGATAGAGCCCAACCCCAACCAGCCGCGCCGTGAGTTCGACCAGGAAGCCCTGCAGGAACTGGCTACCAGTATCCGCGAGTTGGGCATCATCCAGCCTATCACCGTACGCAAAGTAACAGGCGCAAAATACCAGATTATTGCCGGTGAGCGCCGTTGGCGTGCTTCTCAGTTAGCTGGACTCACGAAGATTCCCGCATACATCGTAACGGTAGAGGACCAGAACGCCATGGAGATGGCACTGGTGGAGAATATCCAGCGCGAAGACCTGAACGCTATCGAGATAGCATTGGCTTACCAGCATCTGGCCGACGAGACGGGTATGACACAGGCCAAGATTTCGGAGCGTGTGGGCAAGAGCCGTGCAGCAGTGACCAACTACATGCGCCTGCTGAAGCTGCCCGCCCAGGTGCAGATAGCCCTGAAGAACCACGAGATAGAGATGGGGCACGCCCGTGCCCTGCTGGCTATTGACAGTCCGTCACAGCAAATCAAGGTCTTCAAAGAGGTGCAGGCCCACCAATATTCTGTCCGTCAGGTGGAAGAGATGGTACAGGCGCTGAAGAGTGGCGAGGACGTCAAGACTGCCAAGGGAAAGATACAGTCGCACACCAAGCTCCCCGAGGAGTTTAACATCCTGCGCGACCGTCTGTCACAGTTCTTCCAGTCGAAGGTGCAAATGTCCTGTTCACCCAAGGGAAAAGGAAAGATAACCATCCAGTTCGACAACGAAGAGCAGCTGGAACACATCATGAATGCACTAGACGGCGCCAATGGGTAGGCTGTTCGTCATCATAGCTACGCTGGCGATGGCACTGACATGCCACGCACAAGAAGAGGCAGAGCAAGTCACCGACACGCTTCGCACAGACGAGGTTGTTAACGATACGCTTCGCACTAATGAGGTATCCATCATGATTGACACCACCAAGCAGGTGAAGGTCCCTCGTGACTGGTCAACATGGAAGCCCAATCCGCAACGAGCACTCTGGCTGGCACTGGTAGTACCTGGTGCCGGACAGATATACAACCGCAAATTCTGGAAGCTGCCTATCTTCTACGGAGGATTCTTGGGCTGCATCTATGCACTGAGCTGGAACAACATGATGTACAAGGACTATTCGCAGGCTTATCTGGACATCATGGACAATGACCCTAACACAGCCAGCTACAACAAGTTCCTGCACTTAGGCGTACAGATTACAGATGCCAACAAATCCCGATATGAGGAACTCTTCAGGAGCCGTAAGGACAAGTATCGACGCTGGCGCGACATGAGTATCTTCGTGATGATTGGTGTCTATGCGCTGTCTGTTATCGATGCCTATGTCGACGCGGAACTCTCGGAGTTTGACATCTCCAAAGACCTCAGTCTGGAGGTACGTCCTACTGTCATTCAAAACCGTGGAGGCGGCAATCCGCTACAGGCACAATCAGTGGGACTGAGCTGCTTCCTGAACTTTTAGCGAACCAACAAAAAGATAATAACCAAAACGAGATAAGAAGGTTTAATGAGCAAAAGAAACATACTGGTAATCTGCATGTTACTGATGACGTCCACTATATGGGCACAGGTCTATAACAATGGCGATGATGAGACGTCTGAAGAAGACGAGATAACCGTTATCGACAACGAAGGTCGTGAGGAGGTTATCGAGTTTCCCGAGGCCATGACATACGACCTGGACAGTCTGCTGAACCTCTATATGGCCAAGACCTACCTCGACGAGCCTGACGACTGTAACATGAAGAATGTCAACCCTGTCTACACCAAGGAGGACTATGTAGACCGTCTGTACCGCATGCCCACCATTATGGAGATGAACTATAATGATGTGGTACAGAAGTTCATTGACCGCTATAGTGGACGTCTGCGCCACTCTATCAGTTACATGCTGGGCGCCTCCAATTTCTACATGCCGCTGTTCGAGGAAGCCTTAGAGGCCTACCAGTTGCCGTTGGAGCTGAAATACCTGCCCATCATTGAGTCTGCACTCAACCCCAAGGCCGTATCACGTGTGGGTGCTACGGGCTTGTGGCAGTTCATGCTGACCACCGGCAAACAGTATGGTCTGCAGGTCAACTCACTGGTTGACGAGCGCCGCGACCCAGTCAAGGCGTCGTATGCCGCTGCCCGTTATCTGAGTGACCTCTACAAAATCTTTGGCGACTGGAACCTTGTCATTGCAGCCTACAACTGTGGACCCGCCAACATTAACAAAGCCATTCACCGTGCCAACGGCGAGAAGGACTACTGGCAGATCTACCCCTACCTGCCCAAGGAGACACGCGGCTATGTGCCTGCTTTCATTGCGGCTAACTACATCATGACCTACTACTCGCAGCACAACATCTGTCCTATGACCACCCGTCTGCCGGCACAGACCGACACCATTATGGTCAACCGTAACATCCATCTGGAACAAGTTGCTGAGGTAATGGGCATGAATATTGACTTGCTGCGCTCGCTGAACCCCATGTACCGTCGCGACGTGGTACCCGGTGCCACCGAGCTGTCACCCATCCGTCTGCCACAGTCAGAAGTAGGGCGCTTCATTGACCTGCAAGACAGCATCTGCAACCACCGTGCCGGCGATTTTGCCAAGCGTGTAGAGGTAGAGGTAAAAGACGACGTACCGACCTACTATCATAAGAGTAAGCGTTACACACGTGGGAAAAAGCGTGCCACTGTACGTAGGAAGGCTACTACGAAACGGCGCCGTGCAGCAACACGCAAACGCAGAAGAAGATAAATCGGTTAATGGTTATTGGTTAATATTTGGAGGAGACAACTATGGATGAAGAGCAGAAAATACGCGAAGATGCAGACGACAAACTCATAAACGACGCATTCCAACGACTGCTGGACAGCTACTGTTCATCGCGCCACCGTAAGAAAGTGGACATCATCACCAAGGCGTTCAACTTTGCACGTCAAGCACACAAGGGCGTGCGCCGTTTGAGCGGCGAGCCCTATATCATGCACCCCATCGCCGTCGCACAAATAGCCTGCGAAGAGGTGGGACTGGGTTCCACCAGCATCTGCGCTGCTCTGCTCCACGACGTTGTGGAGGATACTGACTACACCACAGAGGATATTGAGAACATTTTCGGTCCGAAAATTGCACAGATTGTCGACGGACTGACCAAGATCTCCGGTGGCATCTTCGGTGAACAGGCCTCTGCGCAGGCAGAGAATTTCAAGAAGCTGCTGCTCACCATGAGCGAGGACATCCGCGTTATCCTCATCAAGATTTGTGACCGTCTGCACAACATGCGCACCCTGGAGTCGCAACCTGCCAACAAGCAATACAAGATAGCCGGTGAGACGCTCTACATCTACGCACCACTAGCCAATCGACTAGGCCTCAACAAGATAAAATCAGAATTGGAAAACCTCTCCTTCCAATACGAACATCCTGAAGAGTATGCAGCCATCAAGTCGAAGTTGGCCATTACAGAAGCCTCACGCCACGAGCTTTTCGACGAGTTTATCGTTCCCATCGAGGTAGAACTGCAGAAGATGGGACTCCACTACCAGATTAAGGAACGCATCAAGACCCCCTACTCCATCTGGAGCAAGATGCAGAACAAGCACGTCACTTTTGACGAGGTCTATGACATCCTGGCTGTACGCATTATCTTCACCCCCCGCAACCGTGAAGAGGAAATCAACGAGTGCTTCAATATCTATGTAGCTATCTCGAAGATATACAAGAGTCACCCCGACCGTCTGCGCGACTGGCTCAGCCACCCCAAAGCCAATGGCTATCAGGCACTGCACGTTACCCTGATGTCGAAGCAGGGACGATGGATAGAGGTACAGATACGCTCCGACCGCATGGACGAGGTTGCCGAACAGGGCTTTGCTGCTCACTGGAAATACAAAGACGGTATAGAGGAAGAGTACACGGAGGACGAGACCGAGCTCAACGAGTGGCTACGCACCATCAAGGAGATTCTCGACGACCCGCAGCCTGACGCCATGGACTTCCTCGACGCTATCAAGCTCAACCTCTTTGCGTCAGAAATCTTCGTCTTCACGCCCAAGGGTGAGATTAAGACCATGCCAACAGGCTGTACGGCTCTGGACTTTGCGTTCTCCATTCATACTTTCCTTGGTTCCCACTGTATCGGTGCCAAGGTGAACCACAAGCTGGTGCCACTAAGCCATAAGCTACAGAGTGGAGACCAGGTGGAGATTCTCACATCCAAGGCCCAGCACGTGCAACCCTCTTGGATTAACTTCGTGTCCACCGCTAAGGCCAAGGGAAAGATACTGGCCATCCTGCGCCGCGACAGCCGTGAGTTACAGAAAAAAGGCGAAGACCTCTTCAGCGAATTCCTGAAAAAGAACAACATCAACGATATCCCCAATGCAGCCGATCAGTTGACAGAATTCCACGAAGTGCGCAACCGCGAGGAGTTCTTCCAGGCCGTTGGTGACAAGACCATCATGCTGGGCGACAAGGATGTCGATGAGCTGCTGGGCAAGAATGCTGCCGACAAGCGTGGTGGCTGGCGCAAATTCGTGCCGTTCCTCGACAGAGGCAAGCAGAAGAAAACTGCGGAGGAACAGACAGAGCTGTTTGTGGTTCCTGAGAAGTTCAACCGCAAGAAGCCCATCTTCATCACCGACGACAATATCAGGCAATATAAGTTCAAGCACTGTTGCCACCCCATTCCTGGCGACGATGTGTTGGGCTTCATCGATGGCAAACACCAGATAGAAATTCACAAGCGCGCCTGTCCTGTAGCTGCGAAGCTCAAGGCCAGCTATGGCAACCGCATCCTCGATGCGAAGTGGGACATGCACAAGAAACTCTTCTTCGACGCCACCATCCGTCTGCAGGGTATTGATCGTGTAGGCATGCTACTTGACATCTCGCAGATCATCTCTTCGCAAATGAATGTCAACATTCATAAGCTGACTATCGCCAGCGAGGAGGGTGTCTTTGACGGCACCATCGAGTTGCGTGTCCATGACCGTGAAGATGTGGGTAATATCATTAGTCAGTTGAAAAAGATTCCAGATATTCAGGATGTAACACAGATTATGTAAACATAAAGAAATAAACAAATAAACTACTACAGAAATGAAAAAACTACTATTCTTAATTTGTACCATATGGGGCTGCACCGCCGCCTATGGCGCCAACCCTTACGACAATCCGGATACTATCGTGGTAGCTCGCGACGGCACTGGACAGTTCCGCAATCTGAGCGAGGCCATTGAAGTGTGCCGCGCCTTTATGGACTATCATAAAGTCATCTACATCAAGAAAGGCACCTACAAGGAGAAACTGATCATCCCACAGTCGTTGACCAACATAGAGCTGTGTGGTGAGAGCCGCGACGAGACTATTATCACGTGGGACGACCATGCAAACATTAACAAGATGGGAACCTTCCGAACCTATACCGTCAGGGTGGAAGGCAGTCAGATAACCTTCAAGAACCTGACCATCGAGAACAACTCAGCTCGTCTGGGACAGGCCGTAGCACTGCATACCGAGGGCGACATGCTGACGTTCATTGGCTGCCGTTTCCTGGGACATCAAGACACCATCTATACGGGCAATGCCCGCACGCGTCTCTTCTTTAAGGACTGTTACATAGAGGGCACTACCGACTTCATCTTCGGCCCGTCGACAGCATGGTTTGAGCACTGTGACATCTTCTGCAAGATCAACTCATACATCACTGCCGCCTCGACCCCCAAGGACGTACCCTACGGCTACATCTTCAACAACTGCACCATCCGTTGTGCGGAGGGTGTCAGCAAAGTCTATCTGGGACGTCCGTGGCGCGACTACGCCTATACGCTGTTCATGAATTGTGAACTTCCCCGTCAAATACGTCCTGAGGGTTGGCACCACTGGCAGAAAGAGCGTGAGCAGACAGCCCGCTATCTGGAGTATAACAACCGCGGTGAGGGTGCTGCCACCACACAGCGTGTCTCATGGAGTCGCCAACTGACAAAGAAAGAGGCCTCGAAGATTACCCCCGAGGCCGTATTCACTCTTCAGCACGCTTGGAATCCCAAGCCCTGACTTCTTTAACTCCTTTAACTCCCTTAACTACTGAAGAAAGTCCATCTGACGCTTTAGCGCCTGCAGGTCGTTGCGCACGCCAATGAGTCGTGTCAGCACCTCTGCTTTGCGGTCAGCGCCGTCGCGGTTGCTATTGATAATCTTCTTAGCCGCCGCTAACTTGAAACCACGCACCTTCACCAGATTATGGATAAGGCGAATCTGTTCGATGTCCTTCTCCTGATACTGGCGGATCTTGGCAGGTCCGCTAGTCTTTGGTTTCAGATACGGGAACTCCTGCTCCCAGTAGCGTAGTGTACTCTCATTGACACCGAACATCTCGGCAACCTCCTTGATGGAGTAGTACAGTTTCAAGTTCTTATTCAGATTCAGTGCCATACTTTCTTTTCTGTGTGTGTCTGAAATGTGTTTGTTATTGTCTTACTGTAGCCGTAACACGGGCATTTCCGGCAGGCGACTGCATGTCCTTACCAAAGTTCAGACCGTACTTACCCTCTGGCATGTCGCTCAACACGAAGGCTGTACACCTACGGCCAGCTTCAATCTTATCAGTTGCTGCTGTCTTTGCAGCAGTAGCGGCTACGTTAATCAGGGCACCCAAGAGTCCCCCGCCACTCGTATTGACGCTGGTGTCTATCTTCACCTTGCCCTCACGCTGGTAGAGCGTCTCGCCAGTAACTGTCGAACGCAGGATATACTCCACCTCAACGGTCAGCGAACCACCGATATTGCTACGGCTCCACGACTTGATGATGGTAAACATGGCGGCGTCGGCACCCAACACATTACGGAACTGTGTCAGATTGCCCTCCAGAAAGTTCTCAGCGTCGTAGGCACTCTCTGCCTGGAACATCTCCATGGTCAGCATGGGCGAGAAGACATAGTAGCCCTTCTCACAGAGCGGCATGTACATCGTGGTATAGAAGAAGTCCTTGGCATCCACGTGGGTGGTGCGGTTAATGGGAGGCATCACCACGATAGATGTTGGTTTCTCCGCATACATCTTCGGATAGCGGGCTTCACGCGTCAGAGACGATGATGAGCCACATGAGGCTATTGTCAGAGCCACCAGGGCTAATGCAATATAGTTCTTCATTTCTCCAGTTGTTTAATGATTCGTGAAATAAACTTCTCTGACTCAGGATAGAGGGCAATCTCTTGCTTCAGCAGGGTCAGTCCCTCCTGCTTCTGGCCGGCCTTGACCAACAGATAGCCGTATTCGGCATTCACTCCTGGAGGTACCACCTGGCGGGCTCCCTTCTGATTGTTAATTACCTTCTTGTACTGCTCCATAGCGGCAGTAAGCTTCTCCTCCGTGTTGCGTTTCGTATACTGATAGGTGGCATCCTCAGAGTTGTACCACGAGTACAAACCCGGCTGTACGGTACCGCACGATGCTAATACCAACACGGTAACAGCGGCTGCAAATACTTTCTTCATGGCAAGTTAATGACTTTAGTTTCTTGTGTTGACAGGAATATCTGCTTCTCATAGACGGTCTCGCCCCTGAAAGTGACCTTCAGGTGACGGTTGCCCAGGCCTACGCCATACTGGAAGCCCTTGCGGTTGGCAACCTTGGGCTTTACCACCTTGGCATCAAACTTAGTACCGTCGATATCCACCTGTACGGGGTATTTACCATTGCCGTACTTATCCAGCGGACCAACGAATACGAGATAAGCCATGTCCTCCTGACCGCTCTGCATGGCGACAGGATAGCTTGACTTGCAGCCTACCAGCAGCAGGGCGGCAAGTGCGAGTGTGAACAGTACGAGCTTTTTCATTTCTTGATCTCCTCTATAATATAAGTGTTCAACTTAGTGGCGTCAATGGCTGTCGAGCCGTTGTATTCCACGAATGAGTATTCTGTCTCAGGGGTGTCACCACCAGTAGCCGATACAGTGACAGTACCAATCTGCTTACCAGGCAGTTCAATCATTACGCCCGACTGCGGATTCTTCACCTTCTTACCCTTGGTCTTCACGGCAAAGACGTCACCTTCCTTGATGCCCTGGCTAGCACCACCGGCAATCATCTGGGCGTCAGCATCATATGTCAGGAAGAAGGTACGCCAAGGCTTGTCGGTACACTTGTTGATGATGTTCTCCACCAACTGACCGATAGCCTCTGAGATGGCCTTGTCGCTCAGCGTAGCGTCATAGTCGGCACGTCCTCCTACACCCATCGTGGTCTTCGTGGTAATCTGAGCCTGTCCCTTGGCCTCGTCAGAGTAGACGATGAGACCAGTCGACACGTCCACCAAACGGATGGCTACGGCAGCCTCCACCGTCTGCATCTTCGTAGAAGTGAAGACGCCTTCCTTACCGGTATTCTTTCTACCAAACTCGGTGATACTACCGATAATCATATAGTCGGCACCGATGGTCTGCAGACCGTCCTCGCTCTTCTTGGCCTCTTCCAGCAGCTGAGCCAAATCGCCACGCTCCAGCAGTAGGAATTTACCTGATGCTGCTAACTTGGCCGACAGAATATCGAGGGCCTGCTTACCCATGGGATCGTTCTCCTTGTCATAGAAGATACCCTTCGCATATTGTGTCTCGTTAGAGAAACGGCCGATGGCAACCTTACGTTTGATAGTCTTGCCGTCAGCCTGCTGAGCGGCCTTGACGGGCTCCACAATCTGCGTCTTTCGTTGGGCCTGTGAACTTGTGGCCAAGGCTGTCAGTAGCACAGCCACACATAGTAATTTTTTCATAATCGATAATCTTTAGTTCGTTTTTAGCTGATATATCACGGCAAAGATACGAACATTTTTTATAATAAACAAAAAAAAGCGACGAAATATTTCATTCGCCGCTCATTTCTTCCTCCTTTAACTCCTTTAACTTCCTTAACTCCTTTAACTCCTTTTATACTTCTCCGCCTGTGAGCGAATCAGCTCTGCATCGTCAAAGTAGTTTATCTGCATGGCCTTGCGCACCTCATCCATGGTCTGGGCTGCGGTCTCGCGGGCCTTCTCAGTACCCTTCTTCAGAATGTTGTAGATTTCGGGGATGTCCTGTTCAAACTCATGACGGCGCTGGCGCATGGGCTCCAGGAACTCGTTGAGTATCTGGTTCAGGAACTTCTTACACTTCATGTCGCCCAGACCGCCACGACGGTAGTGGTCCTTCAGCTCGTCCAGGTTCTGGTACTCAGGCCAGTACTGGGCAAAGTGCTCAGGCTTAGAGAACGCATCCAGGTAGGTGAATACGGCGTTGCCCTCCACATGTCCGGGGTCGTTCAGGTTGATATGCTCAGGGTCAGTGTACATAGAGCGCACCTTCTGCCATACCGTGTCGGCATCGTCCGACAGATAGATGCAGTTACCCAGCGACTTCGACATCTTCTCCTTACCGTCAGTTCCTGGCAGGCGACGTGCCGTCAGGTTCTCAGGCAGCAGGATGTTTGGCTCCACCAGCACGGGGGCGTATATCTGGTTGAAGCGACGTGCTAGCTCGCGGGTCACCTCCAGCATAGGCTCCTGGTCTTCACCGGCAGGCACTGTGGTAGCTTTGAACAGTGTAATGTCGGCAGCCTGGCTTACAGGATAACAGAAGAATCCCAGAGGGATGCTCTCACCCTCGAAGCCACGCATCTTCACCTCCGTCTTCACCGTCGGGTTGCGCTGTACACGGCTCACAGATACCAGATTCATCAAGTATGTCGTCAACTCTGCCAGCTCTGTTATCTGGCTCTGTATGAACAATGTACACTTCTCTGGATCAAGTCCTGCTGCAAGGTAGTCCAGTGCCACCTCAATGATGTTCTGGCGAATCTTTTCAGGGTTGTCAGCATTGTCTGTCAGCGCCTGTACATCGGCCATAAAAACAAACATCTTCTCATAGTCGCCAGCGTTCTGCAATTCTACGCGACGACGCAGCGAACCAATATAATGACCTAAGTGCAACTTACCCGTTGGACGGTCACCTGTCAGTATAATCTTTCCCATTATATATGTACCTTATTGATTAATTTGCCTGCAAAGTTACGAAAAAACGAGTAAAGAACAAAAAGAACTCGTTCTTTTTTTCTTTCGAGTGCCAGTAACTTCTTCACGCAGTGAAAAAGGTAACAAAATAATTGCAAACTACGGAATAATTCCTTTGCAAAAGTTCGCAAAATGTAGTTTGCACACTTTTGCAAACGTTTTTTCTTGGTAGTAACGCAAATAATTCCTATCTTTGCATCAACAAAAAACGAAACCATTAAGTATTGAAGACATGTTACTGACCAACCGAGAGCTGTTTCTGCTCATCATCTGCACCGTGTTCTACATCACCTTATTTATATTGGTGATCCAGAACAACCGACGCAAGTTGCAATTGCTGCAAAGCCGACTGGACAACATCCACGCCATGCAGAAAATGGCAGTGATGGAGCAACGGGGGCAGGACACAGGTAGCATCTTCGCCTCACCCATCTACCTGCGCCTAAAGCAGTATCTGAACGAAGGACACAACATGACGGAGCAAGACTGGAGGGAGCTGACGGACACCGTAAATGCCACCTACACGGGTTTTACAGACAAGCTCTACAGTCTCTACCGCATGAGCGAACAAGACATGCACGTCAGTCTGCTGATCAAGGTGCGCATACAGCCCAAGGACATTGCCACACTGACGGCCCACTCGAAAGAGAGCGTTGCATCGACGCGCAGCCGACTGTATCAGAAGGTGTTCGGCAAAAAGGGTAGCACCAAGGATTGGGATGATTTTATCTTGTCAATATAATAACTAATAATGTATAGCGTATGATTGAGTATTTAGCAGAAAACATGTGGCAGGTATGGGCTATCATAGCCATTGTCTGTCTGATTCTGGAGCTTTCGTCAGGTGATTTTTTCATCATCTGCTTCTCCATCGGTGCCGTCTTTGCTGTTATTTCGGAAGTGTGCGGCCTGAGCATCTACTGGCAGATATTCATCTTTGCCATCTTCTCGCTACTGAGCGTCTTGTTCGTCAGACCAGTAGCACTGCGTTACCTGCACAAGAACGACCCGAACAAACCAAGCAATGCCGACGCGCTGCTGGGACGTACGGGTAAGGTGACAGAGCCTATCAGTGCCGGCAGATCTGGCTACGTGCAGATAGACGGTGACATGTGGAAAGCCGTCAGCCAGCAGAATATCGCCGTAGGTGAGACCGTTCGCGTCATAGGACGTGAAAGCACGATTATCACCGTGGAAATGCTCTAAGACTCGAAGCCTCGAAATATCGAAACATCGAAATACCGAAAATTGAAACATCGAAATAAACAATTAATAACAAAACATTATGGACATTATGACTTATGTATTGATTGCCATCGTAGTATTAGTGATTCTCTTCGCCAAGATGGCACTGGTGATTATCCCGCAGTCGGAAACCAAGATTATTGAGCGTCTGGGCCGCTACTACGCCACACTGAACCCTGGTATCAACATCATCATCCCCTTCATTGACCGTGCCAAGGACATCGTAGTGCTGAACCGCGGACGCTATGCCTACTCCAACAGCATCGACCTCCGTGAGCAGGTCTATGATTTCCCGTCGCAGAACGTGATTACCAAGGACAACATCCAGATGGAGATCAACGCCCTACTCTACTTCCAGATTGTTGACCCGTTCAAGGCTGTCTATGAAATCTCTAACCTGCCCAACGCCATCGAGAAACTGACGCAAACCACACTGCGTAACATCATCGGTGAACTGGAACTGGACGAGACACTGACCTCACGCGACACCATTAACACCAAGCTACGTGCTGTGCTGGACGATGCTACCGACAAATGGGGTGTCAAAGTGAACCGCGTAGAGCTGCAGGACATCATTCCACCGGCAACCGTGCTGAATGCCATGGAGAAGCAGATGCAGGCAGAACGTAACAAGCGTGCACAGATTCTGACCTCAGAGGGTGAGAAAGCTGCAGAGATCCTGGCTTCTGAAGGTGAGAAAACGGCCATGGTGAACCGTGCTGAAGCTGCCAAACAGCAGGCTATTCTGCACGCTGAAGGTGAGGCACAAGCCCGTATCCGCAAGGCAGAGGCAGAGGCCAAGGCCATCGAACTGATTACTGAGGCTGTAGGTAAGAGCACTAATCCTGCCAACTACCTCTTGGCACAGAAATACATCCAAATGATGCAGGAACTGGCACAGGGCGACAAGACGAAGACCGTCTATCTGCCTTACGAGGCTACCAACCTATTAGGTTCAATAGGTGGCATCAAGGACCTGTTCAGGAGTGAGTAATCATCATGCATCGATATATCGAGATTTCGAAACATCGAAAGATCGAAGCATCGAAATATCGAAACTTCGAAGCATCGAAGCATCGAAACAAAAAAAAAGAGGCTCAGGCCTCTTTTTTTTCAATATATACTTTTAATCCTTTTTCAATGGAATAGTAAAGCTGAAGGTAGAGCCTTCACCTTCGACAGACTCAACCATCGCATCGCCACCATTCTTGCGGGCAAAATCCTGACAGAGTTGCAAGCCCAGACCTGAGCCTTCCTCACCACCAGTACCGTAAGTCGTCTCACCTTTCTTAAAGATGCTGTCGACACGCCCAGAAGCAATACCCACGCCGTGGTCACGCACAGAGATACGTGCGAAGTCACCTTCATGTTTGTAGAACACCTCAACAGACTTGCCTTCTGGTGTGAATTTAATGGCATTTGACAAGAAGTTACGCAGAATGGTCTTAATCATGTCATTGTCACCATGTACCGTCAATTTCTCCTCAGCAGGAATATACTTCAGGTCTATCTTCTTCATCTCCGCAATCATTCTGAAGATGTCAACAGCTCCTGGTACGATATCGTCCAAATCAATATCCTGATAGACCACATTCAGTCGGCCCGTCTGACTCTTCGTCCACTTCAGCAGGTTGTCCAACAGGTCGTGGGTCTCTTCAGACTCACGATTAGCCTTGTCGAGCAGATTGAAGATCTCCTCACCCACTACATCAGCAGACACAACATTGACTGCCAAGTTCAGCACCATGCGGATACTGGCCATAGGTGAACGCAAGTCGTGGGCAATAACGGAATACATCTTGTCACGATTAGAGATGGTGCGCTTCAGTTCCTCATTCTGCTGCACGATGATGCGCTTGGCAGCAACGAGTTGTATCTGGTGCATCACACGGATAACAAGTTCTTCTTTATTGAAAGGCTTTGTCAAGAAGTCATTTGCTCCCACCTGGAAACCTTTCACCAGATCGCTGGGATTGTTAAGGGCCGTCAGGAAGATAATGGGAATATCCTGTGTTTCAGGGTCTTTCTTCAGAATAACTGCTGTATCAAAACCGCTGATGTCAGGCATCATAACGTCAAGTAGAATGAGATCGGGCTTCTCCTTCTTGCACTGCTCTATGCACATATTTCCATTGGATGCCGTGCATACCTGAAACTTCTCATTAGTCAAGAGAATTTTCAGTAACAGCACATTGCTGACCACATCGTCAACGATTAAGATTTTATAGTCGCTACGATTGATTTGAGACTCAAAGGTTTCATTCAGCTCCATTC
>Ga0310695_10009631_pt1 | contig 14445 bp, 13 predicted proteins | sample RumenRJG_04DNA_FD_203882 | JGI IMG/M metagenome (GOLD analysis project Ga0310695, IMG submission 203882) | Bovine rumen microbial communities from Lethbridge, Alberta, Canada - RJG_04 (v2) (version 2) | ecosystem: Host-associated > Mammals > Digestive system > Stomach > Rumen | place: Canada... | reverse complement strand
TCCTCACGGCACATCCAACGCTATGCTGATCAAGGTCTGCCTGCCCTTCATGATTACCGGCTGCTATCCTCGTTTCGCAGATCTGGGCAAGGCTATCGGCGTTGCAGCAGACACTGATGATGACAAGACCGCAGCTGAGAAGTTCATGGCTAAGGTTATGTCCATGGTCGACGAGATGGGTATCCCCACTCCCGAGCAGTTCGGCATCAACAAAGAGGAGTTCTTCGCAAACCTCGAGAAGATGGCAGACGATGCTCTGACCAGCGGCAGCCCTCAGAACACATGGCATCAGCCTACCAAGGAAGAGCTGATCGACCTGTACAAGAAGCTCTGGGATTAATTCTTATCTGACAAAATAAAATTTACAGATTATCGGCCATAGCAGGGATGTTACTGTGACCATATAACAACTGCTGCCGTTGACTGTCATACGACCAAATCCGGCAGCGGCTTCACAGATGATTTGTAAATTACTTAAACTCATTCATAATGAAAAAGGCACCCGGTATTTGCGGCCGGGTGCCTTTCTCTATGTACAGGAAGCTTTGATTCAGGCATGAATCTGTCTTTTTATTCGGATCTGATCAGCATACTCAGTTTTTTTCCATAAAAGAAATCATGTGTCATTTTGTCATATTCTTCCCATAAGGGGAGTGTCTGGCAGGCGGCCGCACGGGGGCATTCCTGCGCGTTTTCCGCCAGGCATGCCACTGTTTTCATGGAAGCGCTCTCAGTCAGGTTCAGGATTTCCCCGACGCTGTATTCCTCAGGGGTGCGGCATAGTTTGTAACCGCCGCCCTTCCCGCTGGCACCGCTGACAAGCCCGCCCTTTACCAGATCTTTTACAATGATTTCCAGGTATTTTTTTGAGATCCCCTGTCTCTGTGCCACATCCTTCAGCGGGATATAATTCCCGTCATTGTGTTCGGCAAGATCGATCATGACACGCAGTGCATAGCGTCCCTTTGTTGAAATCAATGTGTCATCCTCCATAATTATACGAAAAATAATGTGAAAAACGATTTACCGCTGTCAGTATAAATCAGCTGATACACACTATTATACGATAGGTAAATAGGTGATTCAAGGGGAAATAATGTCGCGGAATGTATATTTTTTTAATCTTAATAACCTATTGACACGGTAGGTAAATAGTTTTATAATCACACCAGTCAGTCAAAAAACTGCATGAACACATGACAAGCGAGAGAAAACACGGAGAAAAAATCATGAAGATATACGCGGACAATGCTGCAACAACAAGAATGAGCAGGACAGCGATTGACGCTATGATCCCTTATATGGAAAAGGTATACGGGAATCCTTCCAGTCTGTATTCCATCGGGCAGGAAGCCAAGGAGGCGCTCGATCAGGCTCGTGAGCAGGTGGCTGCGGTGATCAACGCAGATCCGAAGGAAATCCTGTTCACTTCCGGCGGAAGTGAAGCAGACAACCAGGCCCTGCGTTCGGCGGCAGCGATCGGGGCGAGAAAAGGGAAGAAGCATATCATATCTTCTGCTTTTGAACATCATGCCATTCTCCATACCTTGAACCGTCTGGAAAAAGAAGGCTTTGAAGTCACCCTTCTGCCGGTTCATGAAGACGGGCTGGTCGTTCCTGCAGAGCTGGAGGCGGCGATCCGCGAGGATACATGCCTTGTGACCATTATGACAGCCAACAATGAGATCGGTACGATACAGCCGATTAAAGAGATCGGGGCGATCTGCAGAAGTCACGGGGTTCTTTTCCACACGGATGCAGTGCAGGCCGTGGGGCATCTGCTGATCGATGTGAAGGAGATGCAGATCGACATGCTCTCGGCTTCGGCCCACAAATTTCACGGCCCCAAGGGCGTCGGTTTTCTTTATGCAAGAAAGGGGATTGCCCTCACGAATCTGATCGAGGGCGGTGCCCAGGAAAGAGGTAAGCGAGCAGGAACAGAGAATGTACCCGGAATCATGTCAATGGCGGCTGCGCTCAAAGAGGCAGCGGATCATATGGGAGAGAACACTGAGCATCAGAGGGTGCTGCGTGATCGCCTGATTCAGGGACTTTCAGAGATTCCTCACTCTGCACTCAACGGAGACGCCCGCAAACGGCTGCCCGGAAATGTCAATTTCTGCTTTGAGGGAATTGAGGGCGAATCGCTTCTTCTCCTTCTGGATGACAAGGGAATCAGCGCTTCTTCCGGCAGTGCCTGTACCTCAGGTTCACTGGATCCCAGCCACGTGCTTCTGGCCATCGGCCGTGTGCACGATGTGGCACACGGGTCGCTCCGCCTCAGTCTGGGAGAGGACATCACAGAGGAAGAGGTAGATTACATCATCCAATCGGTGAAGGAAGTGGTCGAATATCTGAGAAGTTTTTCACCTGTCTGGAGAAATCTGATGGCGGGGAAGATCCCTTTTATCCTGTGATAATGATAGAGAGATTACACGAAAATGTCCGAATGGACAGATCATAAAATGGAATGACCGGAGGAAAAAGAGATGGCACTGTACAGTGAAAAGGTAATGGATCATTTCCGCAATCCGCGCAATGTCGGCGTGATCGAGGATGCGAACGCCATCGGCGAAGTCGGAAACGCAAAGTGCGGAGATATTATGAAGATGTACCTCAAAATTGAGGACGATATTGTAGAGGATGTGAAGTTTGAGACTTTCGGATGCGGCAGCGCGATTGCCTCGAGTTCGATGGCGACCGAACTGATCAAGGGGAAACCCTTAAGCGAGGCCATGAACCTGACCAATAAGGCTGTGACCGAGGCTCTGGACGGACTTCCGGCATACAAGCTTCACTGTTCGGTCCTGGCAGAGGAAGCAATCCAATCAGCTCTGGAAGATTACTATTCCAGATATCCGGAGAAGAGACCCGCGGACTTTGTAAGCAGACCGGCACATGATCCGCATGAGATTCCTGAAGAAGAGTGAAAATATTGCCGATGCAATTATTTTTCCACTCCGGAGGCTTGTGCTTGCAAATGATATGACAATCGCGTTTCTGCACTGCTTCAGTACCGGATCGGAAGGGAGACGATCCCGTATGCAGGCAAGAGACTTATTCTAAAAATCCCTGGAGAGCATAGATGTGTGATTTATCCAAAAAGGTAAGAAATCCTGTTTCATATTTTCGAATGCCATGTATCTGTCGGAAGGCGGAGGGGCAGCTGTAATCAGCGCTCTGCTCTTTCGCCCTGCCACCAACCGTACAGAAAGACTGAGACTGCAGTTTCTATTGGAATGGTTACCGCATGTTACTGCCCGCATCCTGACCGGGCGCGGGCAGTAAGTGGGTTTTCGCTTCTAGAAGCGGAAGGATTCGAAAAACTGCTGATAATAATATGAACAGGAGTATAGATAAATGAGTAAATATAAATTCGAGACACTTCAGCTGCACGTAGGCCAGGAGCAGGCGGATCCCGCAACGGATTCCAGAGCCGTGCCGATTTATCAGACGACTTCCTATGTGTTCCGCAACAGTCAGCACGCAGCAGACCGCTTCGGCCTGGCTGATCCCGGAAATATCTATGGAAGGCTGACAAATTCCACCCAGGAGGTACTGGAAAAGAGGCTTGCCGCCCTGGAGGGCGGAAGCGCAGCCCTGGCAGTGGCTTCAGGCGCAGCTGCCATTACCTATACGATCGAGGCACTTGCGGCAAACGGCGGACATATTGTCGCACAGAAGACGATTTACGGCGGCAGTTTTAATCTGCTGGCCCACACGCTTCCTCAGTACGGTGTCACCACGACTTTCGTGGATGCACATGATCTGCAAGAAGTTGAAGCAGCCATTCAGGATAATACCAGAGCAATCTATCTGGAGACCCTGGGCAATCCCAACAGCGATATCCCGGATATCGACGCCATCGCGGAAATCGCCCACAGGCATGGTCTTCCGCTGGTGATCGACAATACCTTCGGCACTCCCTACCTGATCAGGCCCATCGAGCACGGGGCTGATATTGTGGTTCATTCCGCAACAAAGTTCATCGGAGGACACGGAACTACCCTGGGCGGAATCATTGTGGAATCCGGAAAGTTTGACTGGAAGGCAGGCGGCAGGTATCCGCAGATCGCTGAAGCCAATCCCAGTTACCATGGCATTTCATTCTACGACGCAGTCGGGCCTGCGGCTTTTGTGACCTATATCCGCGCGATCCTGCTGCGTGATACAGGCGCCGCAATCTCTCCTTTCAACGCGTTTCTGCTCCTGCAGGGGGTGGAGACTCTTTCTCTGAGACTGGAGCGGCATGCAGAAAATACCGCCAAAGTCGTGGATTATTTAAACAATCATCCGCTGGTGGAAAAGGTCAATCATCCTTCTCTTGCAGACCACCCGGATCATGAACTCTATAAAAAGTATTTCCCTGACGGCGGGGCTTCTATTTTTACATTTGAGATCAAGGGCGGAAAAGAGGCAGCCTGGAAATTTATCGACAATCTCGAGATCTTTTCACTTCTGGCCAATGTGGCGGACGTTAAGAGCCTGGTGATCCACCCTGCTTCAACGACCCACTCGCAGCTCTCCGAAGAGGAACTTCTGGACCAGGGTATCACCCCCGGCACGATCCGCCTTTCCATCGGCACGGAGCACATCGATGATATCATCGCGGATCTGGAAAAGGGTTTTGCTGCTGTGCGGTAAGACTTTTCAGAATGAAAAGAACGTGTATAATAATAAGAAGTGACGAAATGCAGAGGCGGCCTGACACTGCCGCAAATTACATAAGAGAGGTAGAAAAATGTCGAATATTTACAAGGGAATGCTGGGACTGATCGGAAATACTCCTCTGGTAGAGGTTGCAAATATTGAGAAGGAACTGGGGCTGGAAGCCACTGTTCTGGTGAAACTGGAATATCTGAATCCTGCGGGAAGTGTCAAGGACAGAGTGGCGAAGGCCATGATCGAGGACGCTGAGGAGAAGGGACTGCTGAAAGAGGGTTCTGTGATCATCGAGCCCACTTCGGGAAATACAGGTATCGGCCTCGCAGCCATCGCAGCGGGCAAGGGTTATCGCACGATCCTCACCATGCCGGAGACCATGAGCGTGGAGCGCCGGAATATTCTGAAGGCTTACGGCGCGGAGATCGTTCTGACTGAGGGCGCAAAGGGTATGACAGGCGCTATCCAGAAGGCAGAGGAACTGGCAAAGGAGATTCCCGGAGGCTTTATCCCCGGACAGTTCGTCAACCCTGCAAATCCCGCAATTCACAAGGCGACCACTGGCCCCGAGATCTGGAGGGACACAGACGGCAAAGTGGATATCCTGATCGCAGGCGTCGGCACAGGCGGCACACTGACAGGTGCAGGCGAGTACCTCAAGGAGCAGAATCCGGATGTGAAGGTTGTGGCACTTGAGCCCGAGGATTCCCCGGTCCTGTCCGAAGGAAAGGCAGGCCCCCACAAGATCCAGGGTATAGGAGCAGGTTTTGTGCCGGCAGTCCTCAACACCGGGATCTATGACGAGATCTTCAAGGCAGCCGGAGACGATGCTTTTGCAGCCGCAAAACTTCTGGCCAAGAAGGAAGGTATTTCGGTCGGTATTTCCTCCGGCGCTGCCCTGCACGGTGCGATCGAACTGGCAAAGCGGCCCGAAAACAAGGGAAAGGTGATCGTGGCCATCCTGCCTGACAGCGGCGACAGATATTATTCCACAGCCCTCTTTACGGAATAAAGTTCTGAATAAAAATCAGAATAAAAATCAGAATAAAACTCTGAATAAAACCCGGAATATAACCCTGAAATAAAGTCCGGAATAAAGCCCGGAATAAAACCGGTACTAAAAAAGTAGACTGAGTGTGGTTTACGCAGTACAGGGAATAACAAAACAGTGAGATATTGAAAACAAGCGGCGAGAAAGCAGGTGTCTGCTTTTCACCGCTTGTTTGACTTTTTTGGCTTATGAAACATGTTGGGCTTATGAAACCTGTTTGGTTAATAAAAACTGTTTAGCCGATGAAAACGGTTGAGTTAATAAAAACTGTTGAGCTTATGAAACCTGTATTCTGACATCAGCAGAGTCCGGGGATTTGAAGTCTGCCCGGATCGACTATGCCGGGTGTCTTATTTTTTGGAGGACCGTTTTGCGAAGTCTCTGCGGATGGGAGCCATTGCTTCGTCGCGGTCAAACATTTCATTCATTTCCTCTGCGGAAGCGGAAGCGCGGGCACAGCTGATCGCATCGGAAAGAACGTCGAAGTTAAGCCTGGTGCCGACACTGTCGTGAACGTAGTTGGCGGCGCGGCTGGCATGAATGCCGAAACGTCCGGCCTCCTTTACAGCATCGATGTTGGCGCCGAGGAAAAGGAATTCCCAGTGGTATTTTTCCTGCTGGCGTCCGACCATGCGGCGCACCTTTTCCAGGCTGTAGGAACGGCTGGCATTTTCCATGCCGTCGGTCGTGATGACGAAGATGGTCTTTTCGGGCACGTCTTCCTCTCTGGCGTATTTATGCACGTTGCCGATGTGGTGGATCGCATGTCCGAGTGCATCCAGAAGCGCCGTGCAGCCCCGTACATAGTACTGACTTCCGGTCATGGGCTCAACCTTGCGGATATCCATGCGGTCGTAGAGAACTTCCTGCATATCGTCGAAGAGAACTGCGGACACATAAGCTTCCCCGTCCTCTTTTTTCTGCTTATCGATCATGCTGTTGAAACCGCCGATCGTATCGGCTTCCAGCCCGTGCATGGATCCGCTTCTGTCCAGTACAAAAACAAGTTCTGTCAATCCTTTTCTCATCCTGTTACCTCCCTCTGATAGGAATGCTGGCTGCCTGAGAAGCATTTTGGAGTGCTGTGTGTTTTGATGTATTAAGGATAACAGAGATGGAAAAGCAGATGGTCGCTTTAAAAGCGACACTTTTCAGGCTCCCAGCAGAGGCTGGTCGTAATCAAAAAGGATCGCATTAATCGTCATACTGTCATAGATCTGATTCTCGACGCAGTAACGTATGATCAGATCGAATTTGCTGCCCGGGGAGAGGGCGATGCCGGCTTTGAGCAGGAGGTCTGTCATCTCGTCGATGTTGAGTTCCAGGGCGACTGCAAGCGAAATGATCGTTTTTCTCCGGGGTATGTAGTGAGGATTGCAGCGGATCTTGGAGAAAAGCTTGCGGTCGATGTTGGCCCGTTTGTAGACCTGTGCGTCGGTGAGGCCCCGCTGGTCGATCAGGCGGAGCAGGCATTCCTGGAAGCTTTCTCCGACCTGTGACATGACGTCCTGAAGACTTCTCTGCGGGCGCGGACGTGCGGGGGCAGAGGATACACTCGATACACTCTGGTCGGGCTCATATGCCGCCCCTTCTTCCCTGAGGAGATAATCCGGCTTTTCTCCCTGCGGCGAACTGTCTTTTGCATCGGATTTTCGGGAAGGGCTTTCGAGACGTCTGTGCCTGGCGGAACGTTTCTGCAATTCACCCGGAGCAGCAGGGCGGAGAGTCTGATTGAGGGACTGCCCGAAATATTGATCGTCAATTGCGTATTCTTCGGCAGTCTGTTCGGTGACGTAGTTGTCGCTGATATATTGCCTGATATCAGCGGCCAGTCCGGCGGAGAGGTCGAAGGACTTGCGGTCAAAGACAACAAGCGTGACATCCATCTCCGACTTTTCCAGAAATACAGAGATTTCCCTGAGAGCGATCTCGAGTGCACGGTCCTTTGGAAAACCGTAGACACCGGTGGAAATCAGGGGAAAAGCTATGCTTTCGCAGCCCAGCCGGCGGGCAATGCCAAGGGAGTTTCTGTAGCATGACGCGAGCAGTTCAAATTCTCCGCGGTCCCCTCCCTGCCAGACAGGGCCCACTGTATGGATGATATATTTTGCATGCAGGGCAAAAGCCGGTGTGAAAGCCGCTTGGCCGGGGTTGATGCGGCCGATCTTTTTCCGCTCTGCAAGAAGCCTGTCTCTGCCTGCGGCATGGTAGATCGCACTGTCGATCCCACCGGCATAGACCGGCTCGGGATTGGCTGTATTGACGATGGCATCCGCATGAACTCTGGTAATATTATCTCTAATAATATGAAAAGGCATTTCGCAGCTCCTTTACAGAATGATTTTGTTGCTTTTTTTCATTATAGCATTTTCCGGGATGTGTTTTTCTGCAACAATGATATCAGAAATCCGATCGTGCTCCAATCGTTACATGTAGATGCTGTTTGCGGTTTGCGGGACAGTATTCACGGTTACGGAAGCTGCAGTGAAAGTGCTTTATCAAGCTGTATCAAGCTTTATCGAAAGCTTCCGGCGGCAGTGCGGACGTAAATTTCGCGAAAGTTTCGGGCGGCAATCATGCGTTGACAAGCATCCGGCTTACCCTTAAGATGGAAATGATTATTTGTTTGAAGGGAGAGAATCATGGATTCTAAACTGGAGCAGGCGAGAAATTATGAGGAAGTGTATGGAGACCGGATCCCGGACAGCGACCGGCCTCTTTTTCATGTAGTGGCACGTGTCGGCTGGATGAATGACCCCAACGGGTTTTCTGTTTACAAGGGCGAGTACCATCTTTTTTATCAGTATTATCCCTATAACACAAAATGGGGGCCCATGCACTGGGGGCATGTCAAGACCAGGGATCTGGTGAAATGGGAGTGGCTTCCTGCTGCGATCGCGCCTGACGAAGAGTATGACAATGCCGGGTGCTTTTCGGGAAGCGCCGTGGAGATGCCGGACGGACGTCAGGCTCTGATGTATACAGGTGTGAAGGAATGGCGGCGGGAGGACGGCTATATCGAGAGCCGTCAGATGCAGTGCGTGGCCTTCGGCGACGGCGTGGATTATGTAAAATATGAGAATAATCCGGTGCTTACTTCGGCCGATCTGCCGGAGGGATGGAGCGCTGTGGATTTCCGTGATCCCAAAATCTGGTATGATAAGTCCGAAAACTGTTTTTATGCCGTGGTGGCAAACCGCACGGTGGATGGCTCCGGCGCGATCCTGCTCTACCGCAGCGAGGATGCCCTGCACTGGGAGATGAAGTCGATCCTGGACAGGAGCCGCAATGAATACGGCCGTATGTGGGAGTGTCCCGATTTCTTCATGATGGATGAGGATCATGCGATCCTGATCACTTCACCCCAGGAGATGCTTTCCCGCGGCAGAGCCTATCACAATGGATTCGGAAACATTTATATGGTCGGATCTTTTGACAGGAAAACATATCAGTTTACCAGAAAGGCGGTACATGCGATCGATTACGGTCTTGATTTTTATGCACCGCAGACCCTGCTTGCTCCGGACGGACGCAGGATCATGATCGCCTGGATGCAGTCCTGGGAGAGCAGCCACGACCATGTCGCTATAGGCAGCTGGTTTGGCATGATGACGCTGCCCCGTGAGCTTTCTCTCAAAAAGGGACGCCTGATCCAGCAGCCGGTGCGGGAACTGGAGCTGTATCGCAAAAATGCCATATATTACACGGATGTGGATGTTCAGGAGAGGATTCAGCTTCCCGCTGTGCAGGGGCGCTGTGTGGATATGATCGTCACTGTCCGGCCTTCCGGCGGAAAGCTTTACGACAAGTTCATTATCAAGGTTGCCAAAGACACAAGGTTCTATACTTCCATTGTCTATTCGCCGGGCGACAGTATCCTGACCTTTGACCGCAGTAATTCCGGTCTGCGCCGCGACATCGTCTCCAGCAGAGAGGTCGTCACACGCTTCCGTGACGGCAAGATCCGCCTCAGGATCATCATGGACCGCTATTCGGTGGAAATCTTTGTCAACAACGGAGAGCAGGCCATTTCCTCGACAATTTACACAGACCAGGGCGCTGAGGGCATTTCCTTCGAAGCGGAGGGAATTGCGATCATCGATGTGGAAAAATATGACATTGTCCTGTGATCGGGACAGGCAAGAGCAGAGCACTCCGAAATGGAGATCACCATGAAAGACAGTAAGCAGAAAGACAGCATTCAGAAAGAAAGCATTCAGAAAGACAGTATACAGAAAGACAGTAGACGGATAGACAGCATACAGGTAGGCAGTGTACAGATGGACAGAAAGAGAAAAGGAAAGCTCTTTGTGATCGAGGGACTGGATGGCTCCGGCAAGGCGACACAATCTCAGCTCTTATATGAGTCATTCCTGGAGAAGGGACTGCCTGTCCGCAAGGTCTCCTTTCCGAATTATAAATCCGATTCATCCGCGCTGGTCAGAATGTACCTGCGCGGAGATTTCGGGACGGAACCGTCAGATGTAAATGCCTATGCAGCCTCCAGTTTTTATGCGGCGGACAGGTTTGCCGGATACAAGGCTGACTGGGGAGAGTTCTACGAAAAGGGCGGCGTGATCATTGCCGACCGCTACACGACCTCCAATGCGGTGCATCAGTGCTCCAAGCTTCCTGAAGAGGAATGGGATGGCTTTCTGGAGTGGCTTTTTCACTACGAATACGAACTTCTGGGGATCCCGGCTCCGGATGCCGTGATCTACCTGCAAGTCGATCCTGCTGTCTCCCAGAAACTGATGGCGGGCCGCTATCAGGGAGATGAAAGCAAAAAGGATATTCATGAGCGAAATGTACATTACCTGGAACAGTCCGCAAAAGCTGCCGCTTACTGCGCCGGAAAACTGGGATGGAAAATCGTGCGCTGCAGCGACGGAGAGAAAATGCGCAGCGTAACAGAGATCCGTTCAGAAATATACAGCTTATTGAATTAGGACGTTTTGCGGGCATTGCGTATAAAGGATGATGCTTAATACTGTCTTGACATTTCCTCTTTTTTGTAGTCTAATAACAGCACTTAATTCCATTATTTGCGATTAGTACTTGTTTTTTATTTTGCAGACGGAATTGACAGACGATGACGGAAAAAGTTATTTTATATGGAGGATAACTTGCCAACAGCTGACAGAAAGCGATTTGCCGGCAGCTGTTTTTTGTGCGTCTGCATCTGTTCCTCAGATGTGTTCGTATTTTCCGCTATTTCCGGATATAATCCCGATATAAGCTGCATTTAGACCGGGTGTATCTGATTTTAAACAATTTTTTACAGTCATTAAAAGTAGACAGTCATTAAAAGTAGATGTTCATTAAGGAGAGAACCGAAAAATGGAGTTAAATACTGCGAACAGGCCAATGGAAACTGAAGAGATCGAGATTGATCTGCTGCAGCTGTGGAATGCGGTCCGGCACAGAATCTGGCTGGTCCTTCTGGCTGGTTTTATTGTGGCGGATATTGCGTTTGCGATCACAAAATTCCTGATCACCCCCATGTATTCTTCTTCTGCGACCATGCTGGTTGTCACAAAGGAGACGACGCTTTCCTCGCTGGCGGATCTGCAGCTCGGCTCACAGCTGACCAATGACTATGAGATTCTGATTTCCAGCCGGCCTGTCCTTCAGCAGACGGTCGAGGAGCTGAATCTGGATATTAGCTATAAGCGGCTGCGCAGTATGATCACGATCTCCAATCCCAATGACAGCCGTATGCTGATCATTTCCACGATGCAGCCGGATCCGGAACTCGCCAAGAGCGTCGTGGATACGGTCGCACAAATCAGCTCCGAATATATAGCGGAGAAAATGGAAGTGACTGCCCCCAAGATCATTGAGGAAGGTGAGGTACCGATTAACCAGTCCTCTCCCAGTCTTCTGCGCAATACTGCAATCGGAGGTATGCTCGGAATTCTCGCCGCAGTCTTCCTGATCTGTGTTGCTGTGATCCTCAATGATTCGATTCAGACAGAGGATGATATTGAACGCTATCTGCAGCTTCCTGTACTTGCTGTGGTTCCTGATAAGAGCGGAAGCTCCAGGAAATCCGCAGGCAGAAAGAAATCGGCAAATCAGAAGCGGGCAGCAAGCTGAGCGGCCGGCTTTTCGAAAAAGCAGGACGTGCATTGAGAGAGGATTTTATATATGAACGAAAGACTGGAACTGCATCTTCAGGATGAAGGAGATTTCTTCTACCGTGAGGCCATCAAGAAACTGCGTGCCAATATTCAGTTCTCCGGAAAGAAAAACAAGATTATCATGATCACCAGTGTTTTCAGCGGAGAGGGAAAGAGTGAGGTCAGTTTCCACCTTGCAAAGGAGATGGCCAATGCAGGCAAGAAGGTGCTTTTTGTAGATGCCGATATCCGCAAATCTGTATTTCTGGAACGCTATGGCATTGTGGGCGAGGTCGTGGGCCTTTCTGAATTCCTGAGCGGACAGATTGACCGCGTTGACCAGATTATTTATCCTACAGATATTGAAAATTTAGCTGTAATCCTTGCAGGACATTATGCGCCGAACCCTGCCGAGATGCTGGGCGATGAACAGTTCAGTACTCTTTTGAGGATGGAGTCCCAGCGATACGATTATGTTTTTGTGGACACGCCGCCTCTGGGACAGGTCATTGACGCTGCCCTGGTCGGCCAGTATTGCGACGGTGCTGTCCTTGTACTGGAAAGCGGCGCGGCCAGCCGTCAGGCTGCACAGCGTGTAAAGGACCAGATTGAGAAGTCCGGCTGCCGTATCCTCGGCGCAGTCCTCAACCGTGTCAGCCGCGAAGGAGAGGGCTATTACGGATCCAAATACGGCAGGTACGGAAAATACGGCAAGTATGGCACGTACGGAGAATACTCCAAGTATGGACCTGAGTCCAAATAAAGAGATTCCAGGAGATTTTCTGAACCGGACCGGGAGAGATCGGGATGGATAATAGAAGACAAAACCGAAGACAGCAGCGCAGCAGGATAATGCTGATCATCGCGGCAGTGATCATAGTGCTTGCCGCGGTTATTCTCTGCATCGCGCTGGGTGTTTTCGACAGGACCGGCCTGTTCCGCTCAGACGAGACTGCGGCAGAAAGCGGTACAGAGGGATGGACTTCAGAGAGATCCAATCCCAATGCAATCGTCTACGACGGTAAGACTTATGTCTATAATGATCATCTGACGAATTATCTCCTGCTGGGTGTTGATACGGAAGGATCTATTCAGGAGAAGAAGACTCCCGGCTCTGCGGGGCAGAGTGATTCCATTTTTCTGATCAGCTATGATCGTGTCAAGGAGACAACGGTCGGCCTGGCGATCCCCCGTGACACCATCACGCAGATTGAGAAATTCACGCCCGGAGGGGATTCACTGGGCTTCTTTTCGGATCATTTGAACCTGCAGTATGCCTATGGTGACGGAAAGCGCAAAAGCTGTGAGCTCACATCAGCTGCTGTGTCCAGGCTTTTGAGCGGTCTTCCGATCGGCGGCTACGCCGCAGTCAATCTGGAAAGCATTCCGTCGCTGACACAGTTTCTGGGCGGTGTGGAAGTCACTGTGCCGGATGACTCTCTGTCGGAGGATAATCCTGCTTTTTACAAGGGGAATAAAGTTGTCCTGGACGAAACGAACACAGAGCTGTTTGTCCGAAGCAGAGATACTCGCAAAGAACAGAGTGCGATCGTCCGCATGAATCGTCAGAAGACTTTTCTGGATGCTTTTGCTTCAAAACTCGCGAAAAAGCAGAAAAAGGATGCGTCTACAGTCACTACGCTCTATGAGAAAATGAAAGCGGAGATGATCACCAATATGTCCACGGATCAGTTTGTGGATATTGCAGTCGCAAAGCGCAGCGGGGGCATTAAGACGATTCCGGGAGAAACGGGACACGAAGGAGTATATGATGTGTACCGTATCGATGATTCCGGTTTATATAAGATGGTACTTGAGCTCTTTTATGAAGAAGAACAGTGAGCCTGCCTGCTATGCTATCCTCTGATGTAAGGAATTCAGAAGTGAGATGAATAAGAATAATAACAACAGGTTTTTGTTTAATATACTTGCTGCTATTGCGGTGATCTGTGTGCTGGTCGGGGGACTTCTTTGGTATAAGACCCGCAGCGGTAAAGATGTCTATGCCGATATACAGAAGTCGACCGTAGAGGAGCCGGAGGAGCCGCCTGTTGAGGAGGCCGCAGAAGAGGACACGGCAGTGACTGCGGAGGCCGCTCAGGCAGCCACAACAGCTGCAACGGCTGCTCCTGCAGAGGAAATCCCAATCGACTTTGCAACACTGTGGCAGACCTGTCCGGATGCCTATTCCTGGATCCGCATACCGAATACCCAGGTGGATTACCCCGTCTGCCAGATGGTAGAGGGAGATCAGAGCTTTTATCTGAACCACCGGGCGGATAAAGTCGCGGAGTTTGCCGGGGCAATTTACTCGGAGAACTATAACCGGCGGGATTACACTGATCCGGTCACAGTGCTCTACGGACATGATATGAGCAATGGCTCCATGTTCCAGAACCTTCATCTCTATGAAGACAGGGCTTTTTTTGAAAAAAACAAGGATGTTATTGTTTATCTGCCCGACAGGGTCTTGCATTATAAAATATTTGCTGCGTATAATTATGATGACAGGCATCTTCTACTTGCCAATGATAATTTTACCGATCCTTATGTATTGGACAAATTCCAGCAGGAGATCCTGGCTCAGCAGTCGATGACAGGATTTGTGGA
>Ga0310695_10009630_pt1 | contig 14445 bp, 19 predicted proteins | sample RumenRJG_04DNA_FD_203882 | JGI IMG/M metagenome (GOLD analysis project Ga0310695, IMG submission 203882) | Bovine rumen microbial communities from Lethbridge, Alberta, Canada - RJG_04 (v2) (version 2) | ecosystem: Host-associated > Mammals > Digestive system > Stomach > Rumen | place: Canada... | reverse complement strand
GCGCAATGATGCTGAGACAGCGCAGATTCTCCGCCAGATAGTCGCCGGGGGTTACACGGTCGCGAACAATGGTAAGCGGTGTACGGCGGATGCCGGCCAGAAAGCGCAGCAGTATCCCGGTCTCCCGCATAACATTCGGCATGACTTCATGGATCTGCCGCAGTTTAGCAGGAAACTCCGCCTTGTTGAGCAGCGAAGTATCCGTGATCTCAGCATACTCAATTCCATAGCGCCGATATTCTCTGGCAATCCAGAGCAGCAAATCCTGATAAAGCGTGTTCTGCCGGTAGCGCACATCCTCCCGATCAGCCCGGATCCTGGCCGCATAGGCGCGCACTTCCCGGTTGGGAATCTGCTCGGTATTGAGGGCGGGAAACTTCTCCTCCGCTGCGGTACCTTTGGTGAAAACATAGCGGTAAAGATAGACCTTTTCCAGATCGGCAAAGACCGCCTGGCCATCCTTCGGGATGGTCAGGGAATTGCGTATGCGTGCGATATTTGACGCCGCATCCGCAGGATTGCCGAGAATGAGATCGGCAAAGTTGATAAAAGTGAAATCATCGATTCGCCGCTCCCGGTGCTTTCCGGTCATCGGAATATCGCGCAGCTCCCGTGCCGTCTCCTCTCGCGCTGCTTCCAGCCGTTCGATCTGTTCCGGCATACAGCGCAAACCAAGTTTTTTTATATAATAATAGGGATAGCGGATCTGGTGCATCACGCCCAGCGCGATCAGGAGCTCGGAGGGCAGATTGCCGTTCATATGTGTGTGCAGATCGGTACGGAATTTACACGCACTGCGGATATAAGTCTTTACCAGGGTCTTCTCAACACCCAGACGATAGTCCTTGGTCTGGCTCATCAGCGTTTTGGATATGGCAGGGATGGACGCTTTGAGTTCGACACTTCCGTCAGGGAAGATGTTCGCAACCTTTGTCCCGCCCAGGCGCAGGATATACATGCGGCGATTGTCCCCGTCAAAATAACAGGGTACTTCCCCCCGGATCACAAGAAGCCCGCTTTCATCCTGCGTTGCTGCGAGGTCAAAGAGCTTTGCCAGGTTTCGGATCAGGTTTCCCGTGCGGTGGTTGGGCGTGCGCATGATGTAAAGCATACGCTCCCCTTCCATATAGAGATCGACAACGATGTCCTTTTCACGATCCAGATAAAACTGCTGAAAGAATACGATGGCAACACACCTCCCGCCATTTCATCCGTTCTTCTCCGTCTGATGATCTTATAATAGAGCATAGAATACGCAAGGTCAAGATATACACGACGCTTTGAAGCAGGAAAACATGCGTATCGAGTATGACGACCTCCGCCGGAGCAGGCCGGAGAAGGGGCTCTCCAAACAGTCCATTGACAACCCAGGGGGCGGCCTCCCGGACGCCCCTGCGGTACAGCATCAAACAATAAAGAGAACACTCCCTGAACTCTCTTCAAGGAGTGTTCTCTCAAACGTAGTGTTGAGATGCTATTGCTTTCCTGACTTCACCAGAATGCTTCATTTCGCTTAACAAGACAGAGCGAAATTGTTGTCAATTTGTTGTCAACTCTCAGAATTATACCTTCAAACCGTTGAAAATACAGGCTTTTTTACTCGACGGGCTTCATTGTCGGGAACAGAAGCACTTGGGAATTTTTATCCCACATATCTCTTTATAAGTTGTTATAATCGATCGAAACCAATAAATCTCTGAACTTTCTACTGCTTTTACGATTTATAACTCTTCATAACTCTTCATAATTCAACTCATAAATTGTTCAAATCGTGTTCAGTTTTGTTTACGCTGATTCATCTCTGTCCCATACCCCGGTACATATTGGGAAGCTGGCTGCCGTAACAATCTTCCAAAATGTTGCCGGTTCGATTCAACAACTGATTTGTATTTTTGCCACGAATGTTTTCGGCAAAAATATCCTTGTACTTCTTCTCGACTTTCAAGCCAAAAGACTCTTTCATGAACTCCTTCTGACAGTCCGTATAGACATTCAGCGTTGTCCCCGCATCGACATGTCCCACATAATGCTGAACCGCCACGACGCTTACACCGGCTTCGATCAGGCGCGTCACGCAGGTGTGGCGCAGGGCATGACATGTGAAGTACGGGAGCAGTATCGGCTCTCCCCTCTCGGGGGCATTCAAAAGGATTCTTTCATTGCAGTCGCGAATGATCCGCTTCAAAGCGCGATTGCAGGTCGAATGACGCTGGACCTCCTGAAAGCGATTCATAAATATGAAGTCCTCGTAGCCGTTGACCTTTGTCTTGCATTTCAGTCCAAGCCTCTGCTGCCTGTCCTTCTCTCTCAGGAGCGCCTCTTTGACGAAGGGAAGCATCGGAAGAATGCGGTTACCGGCGTCGGTTTTGGGTTCATGGACCTCCAAGGTACATTTGACGTTCTCAGATCTCTTGTCAAAATAGATGAGATCATGGTCGACCGTGATCAGATCATTCTCGAAGTCGATGTTCCTCCACGTCAACCCGCACAACTCGGAGATCCTCAGTCCTGTTCCCAGAAGAACAGTAAACAGGTTTCTCCACTCTTCGCCCGACTCATAGTGATCCAGATGGTCCATAAAGATCCACTGTTCAGGAACCGTCAGCGCTTTCCGGGGCATTCCTTTACAGGTACCATTATTTGTCGCTCTTTTGAACTGCTTTAACGCTCCCATCGCCGGATTCGATGGAAGAATACGGTCATCCACTGCCAGTCCAAATATCTGTGTCAGAAGATTCTGCAGCGTATCCAGCGTACTGACTCCCATAACGCCATCGTTTACCAGTTTGTTGTAAAAAGCGAGAATATCGGACTTGCCCACTTTCGCAACAACAGTCCTGCCCAGCACAGACGGCTCAACAAAATGCTCGTACATGTACCGATAATTGGACATGGTGTTGTCTCGTATCCCGGACTTCACCTTGACCCATTTCTGGTACATCCCGTTCACAGTAATACGGCTGTCGCAATTACTGACAGACGAAAAAACCGCCTTGAGTGTTTCTGCTTCCTTTTTCCTCAGTTCCGGAAGTGTATTTGCATAGATCGCTTTCAGCTTCTCCGGGCCATCGTACTGTGCTTTCGTGGCCCGCCAGACTAGCAGCCCGTCCGGACGAATGGTCTCTCCTGCCTGCAGCTTTGAACGTATTGCCTCTATTTCCCTTTCATTATATCTCCTTACTCTGGGTTTCTTATCTCTCTTTACACGACCTCCAATACCATTCTCTGCAACAATTTTTGCCATTTACAATCCTCCTCGTTACAAAACAAGCAGGAAATATGTAAGCGTATATATATTATCATGAAAACCTCGCTCTGACAAGACGCTGTGTTCTAATAACACTGGAACCCTCCCTCAGTTAAACCCTATTCTGCAGCCTTCTTTTATAAACTCATCGAAGAGCTCCCTGTTGATCAGACGTTTATTTCCAACACGAAAGCTGAATTGCGTACTGCCGGATTCAATGAGTTCAACAATGGATTGCTCCCCTATATTAGAGTATTTGGCCGCCTCGGAAATCGTCAGATTCGCCTTGTGCCAAATTGGGATCACAGCTTTTCTGTCTTCGTCCTTTTCTTTTTTCATTCTCCCACTCGCGTCTATAAATCAGTTTATTCATGTTCTTGTTGATATTGGTTTTTACCCCCGTTCTGAACCGGAAGTCGAACGGTAGTCATTTCCAAAGTCACTTAGATTCTTTCCTTTTACTCCAATATTTTGCCGTCCCTTGAAATCGTCACGACTTGCCAGGAGATGAGTTTTCCGCTTGCTTTGAGGGCGTTCTCCGCAGCACGCTGAAGGCCTCCGCAACATGGTACTTCCATGCGGACAATGGTCACGCTCTTGACATCGTTGTCACGGATGATCGCGGTAAGCTTCTCTGTGTAATCCACGGCATCCAGCTTCGGACAGCCGATGGCTGTGACTTTGCCTTTCATGAAATCTTCGTGCATGTTCGCATAGGCATAAGCTGTGCAGTCGGCCGCGATCAGCAGCTTCGCGCCGTCAAAAAACGGAGCCTGCGTCGGAAGGAGCTTGAGTTGGCATGGCCACTGGTTGAGACGGGAAACAGGCTTAGTAGTCTTTGTGTTCTCTTGCGCTGAATCCCCTTCCCTGCTCAACCGCACCATTCGGGAACTGGGGCAGCCGCCCTCATGATGGGGTTCATGCTTCATTGTTTCCAGATTCTTCGACGCCTGCGCTCTCTTTACAGCCGCTTCATCATAGGCGGGCGCTTCCCTCTCCTCGAAGCTGATGGCTCCCGTGGGGCATCCCGGCAGACAATCGCCGAAACCGTCGCAGAAGTTTTCTCTGACCAGCCTTGCTTTGCCGTATACCATGTCGATCGCACCCTCATGGCAGGCGCTGGCGCATAGCCCGCAGCCGTTGCACTTCTCTTCGTCAATATGGATGATTTTTCGGATCATTTTTGTCAACCTCCCTTGCTTTTCTGCGGTCATACTACTATAATCCGATCTAACAGTATGTGGTAATAACCACATTTGTATAGAAAAGGGAGATTCATTATGGACATTCGACTTCTTCTATCAACGGAGCTGTTCAAAGGAATGACGGAAGAAGAACTCAGCTCGGCGCTTCTTTTTCTTCATGCGGAGGAAAAGACCTTTGAGAAGGGGCAGACGACTCTTCACGCCGGTGATGTCACGGAAAAGCTGGGCCTGGTTATATCAGGCAGCGTTACCATTGAGAGCAACGATGCCTGGGGCAACAGGAGTATTCTTAGCCATGTTGGTCCTCTACAGCTTTTTGCCGAGACTTACGCGCTGCTTCACGATGAGCCTCTGTTGGTCGATGTAGTGGCAAACGAGGCTTCCTGTATCCTTTTCCTGCGCGTCTGCGATGTTCAGGCTTTCGCTACCCTGTCGCAGCTCTGGGCCTTAAAGCTCGTGTCCAATCTGCTTCGTGTTTCATCCATGAAAAACCTGCATCTGTCGGACCGCAGCTTTCATACCGCGCCGAAAACCGTCCGTGGTCGCGTCATGGCCTATTTGAACACCGTATCGCTGCAAAAGAAAAGCGCAGAGTTTGATATCCCCTTTGACCGGCAGCAGCTTGCAGATTATCTGAACGTGGAGAGAACCGCTCTTTCCAAGGAACTTGGAAAAATGCAGGCAGATGGGCTCATCAAGACGAAAAAGTCTCACTTCATTCTCTGTTGACCGGCAGGTGTAATCCGAAAATGACATACAAAAACATCACAAAAGCAGTATTTCTTGACCGACCGAACCGCTTTATCGCCCATGTGGAACTGGAAGGCCGGATCGAAACGGTGCATGTCAAAAATACCTGCCGCTGCAGAGAGCTGCTGATTCCCGGCGCGGAGGTCTGGCTGACCACTCCCGGAACGCCGGGGAGAAAAACAGCATATGACCTGATGGCTGTGCGCAAGGCAAACGGCGTTCTGTTTAACATTGACAGTCAGGCGGCCAATGCCGTCGTGCGTGAATGGCTCGAAGGTCAGGGCTTTGATCGGATCGTACCGGAATACCGTTATGGCGACTCTCGCATCGACTTCTACATGGAGCGCGGTGAAGAAAGGCATCTGCTGGAGGTCAAGGGCTGTACGCTGGAGCAGGATGGGATCGGATATTTCCCGGATGCTCCGACGCAGCGGGGCGTTAAGCATTTACGGGAATTGATACGAGCAGCGCATGAGGGTTATCTTTCCTCCATAGCCTTCGTGATCCAGATGGACGGCGTCACGGAGGTCAGGCCCAACATGCAGACACATCCGGAATTCGGTGCGGCGTTGGAGGCTGCAAAAGACTCCAGTGTCCGTGTTCTGTTTCTCCCCTGCCATGTGGAGCCGGATGGTATATGTGCCTCAGATGGGATCTTATTCAATTATTAAAATGATCCTTAATCCGTGAAACACGAATTGACTATACACAGAACCCGCGATAAAAGGCGGAAATGAGCATCGCGCCAACGGCACCAAACAGGTGCGAAAAAGCAAAAGCTATGGTATAGTAAAGGCATCCGAAGACGGAGGTCAACTACTATGCAGAAGCCACAGATCAAGGTTATATTTTCCGATGAACGTCTAATTACACCAAGCGGGTTGACAATAAGCATTCTCAACGCAAGCCATAATGTTTTTCTCGTACAGCATGTTGAAACGGGCAAGCTGTATGTGAAAAAGATTCTTTCCGTGTATGACAAGGCTGTATATGACCAGCTTTGTCAGTATCCGCTTGCAAATACTCCCAGGATATATTCGGTCGTTGAGGATGATTTGCATCTGATCATCATTGAAGAATACATCAACGGTGAGACGCTGGAAGAGATAGTACAGCGTGATGGCCCTCGCTCTGAAAGCAATGCAGTACAGATTCTCATGCAGCTTTGTGTCATTGTGAACGGACTGTACGGTGGACTTGCTGACGCCGAATTTTTTGGCGGCGGCGCGGACGGTCGTTTGGTTTTCGATGATGTACACGGCCAGGTCACAGGCCCGCTCCTCTAAGCTTATACGCACTCATACCACTCCCCTGCGCGGCGTGACAATCGCCGCACGTTCTCTGGGTAATGTATATGTGCGCAAAGGGACGGTTTATGTCCTGCGTATGCTTTGGGAATAAAAAAGCGGAAGCCCGTTGGACAAATCCGCAGGGCTTCCGGCGAATAGAGTAAACAAGTACCGATGGAGGTATGACAGGAAAGATGAAATATGAAAACATCGTACAGGCCGCTTTTCATGATCGCCCGAATCGCTTCGTCGCCCGTGTTCAGGTTTGCGGCAGGCTTGAAACCGTACATGTTAAAAACACCGGTCGCCTGGCCGAATTGTTCGTGCCCGGTGCCGAGGTCTGGCTGACCGAGCCGGGAACACCGGGACGAAAAACACGCTATGATCTTGTCACCGTTCGAAAGGCAAACGGCAAACTCTTCAACATCGACAGTCAGGCGCCGAACCGCGCAGCAGCGGAATGGCTGGCAAAGCAGGGCTTTGACCGAATCAGTCCAGAATACCGCTATGGTGATTCCCGTATTGATTTTTATATGGAGCGCGGCGGGGAGAAATACCTGCTGGAGATCAAAGGCTGCACGCTGGAACGGGATGGAGTCGGCTATTTCCCCGATGCACCGACAGCGCGCGGCCTAAAGCACCTGTTTGAACTGACACGCGCCGCGCAGGAGGGCTGTCATGCTATGCTCGGCTTTGTGATTCAAATGGACGGCATAACGGAGGTCAGGCCGAACCTTGCCACGCATCCGGCTTTTGGCGCAGCCATGGAGGAAGCGCAGAAGGCGGGCGTACAGATTCTTTTTCTCCGCTGCCATGTGGAGCCGGACAGTCTGGAGGTAATCGATGCAAGAGAAAAGCCTGGACAGATCTGACGGCTGCCCGACGCAAGTAGCAGGACAGAGAGACAGGAAAGGCTTCCGTTCCTTTTATCCGAGCGCGACATCCAGAATCATCATGAGCACAAAGCCCAGCGAGAAGAAGATCGTTCCCGCATTGGAGTGCTCCCCTTCCGACATTTCCGGAATCAGTTCTTCAACCACCACATACATCATAGCTCCTGCCGCAAAGGCCAGCAGATACGGCAGCACGGGGATTACCGTGCTTGCAGCCAAGATCGTCACCAGTGCCGCGATCGGCTCTACTGCGCCGGAGAGTACGCCGTACAAAAAGGTTTTTTCCTTCGGCATACCCTCGGCAAGCAATGGCATGGAAACGATGGCCCCTTCAGGAAAGTTCTGGATTGCAATACCGAGCGCGAGAGCCAGCGCTGCCGTTCGGCTGACGCCGACGTCGCCGGAGAGCCAGCCCGCGTACACGACGCCGACCGCCATGCCCTCCGGAATGTTATGGAGCGTGACGGCAAAGATCAGCTTCGTCGTGCGCTTCAGCTTGCTCTTCGGTCCCTCCGTCTGCTGATCCATGTGCATGTGGGGTGTGATCTCATCCAACAGCAGCAGGAAGCCGACGCCGATCAAAAAGCCCAGAGCGGCCGGCAGGAAGGAGAGCCTCCCCATCCCCTCGCTGCTCTCCAGCGCAGGCTGGAGCAGGCTCCAGAAAGAAGCGGCCACCATAACGCCCGCCGCAAAGCCTGTCAGGATCTTCTGCAATTTGGACGACATCTGTTTTTTCAGGAAAAACACCATTGCCGCGCCAAGACCGGTTCCGGCAAAAGGAATCAGCAGGCCAAGAATCGTATCACCCATTTTGTCAGCTCCTCCCATGATTTTACAGACAATCGAAAAGCATGACGGCAGGAAGCAGCGTGTTCAGACTCTGCTTCCTGCGCGCTTGTCAGGCTTTGTTAAACTTCTCTTTCCCCTGCTTGCAGCGCGGGCACTTCCAATCCTCGGGGAGCTCCTCGAAGGCCACGCCGTCATGCTCGGCCGGGTCATACACATAGCCGCAGACGGAGCAGATATACTTTCCGGTCCCCTCGTCAGTAACAAAATAGTCTTCACCGGGCCAGACCGTCTTCGGCGGGTTGTCCAGATCCATAACCCGTTTTGCTTTCAGATTTTCATACCCCAGCGGTGTATGCGTTCCGCAGTACACCGTCGGATGATTGCGGATGAATTCCCGGATCGCATTCTGCGTGCTTCTCGTCATATGGATATCGTCATACACGATGGACAGCTTATCCGCATAGATCGCCTCATCGGTGTAGGAGATGTCGCCATGGAACATATAGAACAAGCCGCCGTCCTCCGCGATCACGATGCTGTTGCCGTAGGTATGGCCCGGTGCGGGGATCATGCGGACGCCCGGCGCAATGATCTGGCTCCTGGTGAAGTTATAATACGGGCCGTCCGTGAAATCCACCGGAGTAAGGCCCGGATGGTCTTTCAAAGCCTTCACTTCGTCTGTCTCAAGCTCTACTCTGTTCACATAGAACTTCGCATTCGGAAAGCTTCTGATCTCACCGGAATGATCGCTGTGCTTATGTGTCAGAATGATTTTCGTCACCTGAGAGGGCTCATAGCCAGCCGTTCTGAGTGCAGACACATAATCCTCGATCCACCTGCCCATGTAGGAATGGGCTTTCCCGTCCCAGACAGCATTTGGCGTTTCTTTGGGAAGTCCCGTATCGACCAGAATCACATCATCGCCTGTGTCGATGACATAGTTCTGAAGAGACGCACGGTATTTCACATTGTTGTCGAAATGCTCCATGCCATCCTCGCCGCCGAAGGCGAAGCCCTGCGCATGGAAACCTTTCTCAAAATACTTGACTGCTTTGAAAATCATACTATTCTATCTCCTTCATTTAATTCATTCCGGCCTGAACGGATCCTATTCCATCATCTTGGGAGGGAGCAGGGACGTTTTTTTGTTTTTGGCCTTGGATTCCGTCGCCCGGTAACTCTCATCCAGCAAGCAGCAGATGTCCTCATATGGGACTGTGCCATCAAGAACCATCGTCAGCCAATTCCTTTTTTTACTGGGATAACCGCGAAGATATCCAGGCTCCTGCATCAAAAAATCTGCCAAGAGAGGATCTTTCGGTTTTACGCAGAGGACTTCAACTGGCCCTTCACCAGGTAAGCCAAAGGATTCCCGTTCCTTGACAATAAAGACAGCGAACCATTTTCCTGATTCTGTATGCCGGTAGATTTCATACTCCGCATGAGAAAAAGGGAGTGTCTCCGGTTCTATGCCGTAGGCTTCCCGGACGTGTGCATCCAGATGTTTTCGGATTGATTCATTTTTCATATCAGCGGCACTCTTTTGTCATGCGGTGGCTTTAGTGCCGTTCCAGCATGTTTTGATCCGATTGTAGGTTTCCTCGCTGAGGTGGTGCTCGATCAAGCAGGCGTCATGCTCCGCAGTTTGCCGGGTAACTCCAATCCCGGACAGGATCTCCGTCAGGAGCATATGACGATCCAGAATGCTTTCGGCAATAGAATGTCCATTCGCTGTCAGCCGGATATCATTTTCACTTCGGTAAAGATATCCGCTGCTTTCCAGATTTTTTACCGCTGCTGACACACTCGGCTTTGAAACACCGAGCTTGTTCGAAATGTCGACCGACAGACAGTGACCTTTCTCGTTTCGGATCGTGAGGATTGCCTCCAGGTAATCCTCTTTTGCTTTTGTCAGAGAGCCCATGTCAGGCTTTTTCAGCCAGATATTGGTTCAGGCGAGCCACCAGTTCATCCGCGTTCATGCCATGGACGGCGCAGCCCATCTCCAGAGTCTCCATCTGACTGACCGGACAGCCCATGCAGTGCATGCCGTATTCCATCATGATCGGCGCGGTCGTTTCGTCGATCGCAAGGACTTCGCCGATGCTCATTTCTTTTGTGATCATTGCTCATTCTCCTTACAAAGATTTCATGCTGTTCTATCTGCTCTGGGCCAGTAGGGCCTCCACTAGCTCGCGCTTTTCATACAGCACGCAGCCGCCCGCATGATCCTCCAGCAGATGGCCGTTCACCCGCAGCGCCCGGAAGAGGCTAGAATTGAGCGCCTCCGCCAGAGAGGTATCCCGGACGTTGATATCCGAGTAAGGCGAGAACGGGCAGGGCTCCGCGCCGCCGTGGGAGTTGATGTGGAAGAAGCCGCGCCCGGCCGCCACGCAGCCGCCCGAGCTCTTTTCGTCGCCGGGGAAGGAGACGTACACCATTTCCGGGTGCTCTGTTCTGCGGCGCTTCAGCTCCGCCTGCAGATATTCCCGCTCCGCGTCGCCGGGGGCCAGCTCCTTGCTCTCGTCCGTCACGGGGACAAACTCCACGTAGATCACCGCTTTGCAGCCCCGGTCGGACAGCTTTTTAAGGAATTCATCGGAGGTGACCTCGTGGATGTTCTGCGTCGTCACGGTGACGGAGGCGCCGAAGATCAGGTCTCTCGCCTTGAACTCATCCATGTTGCGGATCAGCTGGGCGTATACGCCCCTGCCGCGGCGATTGTCGGTGACCTCCTGCTCGCCCTCGATGCTCATGATCGGCACCAGATTGCGGCACTTGTCAAAGAGCTCAAAATACCGTTTGTCGATAAAGGTCCCGTTGGTAAAGATCGGGAAGAGGATATTCTGCCGCTTGCCCGCGGCCTCGATGATATCCCTGCGTAGCATGGGCTCGCCTCCCGCCAGGAGGATGAAGCTGATGCCCAGCTCGTCCGCCTCGCTGAAAATGCGCAGCCACTCCTCATCCGTCAGCTGCTGCACGGGCGCCTCGTCCACGGTGGCATGGTTGCAGCGGGAATAGCAGCCTGCGCAGTGGAGATTGCACTGGCTGGTGATGCTGGCGATCAGGAAGGACGGGATATGCTGTCCGCGTGCCTCGGCTTCCTTACGCTTTTTGGAGGCGGCGGCTGTCGCGGCGGCAAACTTCAGCATGAAGGCGCTCTCCCTAGGGTTTTTCAGTGTCGCCTTGACCACATCCGCCACAAAGTTCTCGATCCCCTTGGACAGGTATTCCTGCAGGTCAAAGCTCTCGTTCATGCGGTCACGCTCCTTGCAAATTCTCTGGCGGCTTTCAGATCCGCCTCGTCCGGGTGTCCAGCATGGAGTGCAGAGAATTTGCCGCGGCAGTGGAATTCCTTCTCACAGAGCTTGACGCCCGCACCGGACGCCAGCTTCTGCATCTGGCCGTAGCTGGACTCGATCAGCGCTGCGGTACTCACGTTCACGATGGCACCGATCTTTTCGGCATTGTCCTTGACAAACTGCTTGACGGACTTGTCGATCCCCACCCAGTAGACGCTGTTGCAGAGAAAAACCAGATCCGCCTTTTCTTCCAGCGGGACACTGACCGGTTTGGCTTCAAGCCCAAGTTCGGCGGCGATAGCCTCCGCCAGCTTTTTCGTGTTACCGGTCTGGGTGTAATAGCGTATGGCGATGTTCATAGCATGCTCCTTTGCTTTACAGCAAGGCCTTGACGCACTCTTCGATTTCCGCCATGTCGGCGGTGGGCTCAAAGCGGGCGACCACATTTCCTTCCCGGTCGATGACGAACTTGGTGAAATTCCACTTGATGTCCGGCTTCTTGTCCCAGTCAGGGTCAGCCTCAGAGAACATCTTCTCCAGCAGTGCCTTGTACGGATGCTCCTGAAAACCTTCAAAACCCTTCTGGGATTTCAGGTAAGTGTACAGGGGCAGCTCGTTTTCACCGTTGACATCTGCCTTCTTCATCTGCGGGAATGTAGTGTTGAAGTGCACAGTGCAGAATTCATGGATCTCTTCATCCGAGCCGGGGGCCTGCCCGCCGAATTGGTTGCAGGGAATGTCCAGGATCTCCAATCCCTGATCGTGGTAGTCTCTGTAGAGCTGTTCAATCGGGGCGTACTGGGGCGTAAAGCCGCAGCCAGTGGCCGTATTGACCACCAGGATGACCTTTCCTTTATAATCGGACAGGTTCAGCACATCGCCCTTGCCGGTGGTGATGCTGTAATCGTATATCATCTTACTTCTCCTTTTTCAGACAGGCAAAGCACTTCTTGTGCCATGCGGGGGCTTCTGGCATCTCGATGCCGGTGAGGCAGGCGGCGATCACGCGGCGGTGGATGATCAGGAACACACCGTAGCAGACAGCGCAGCAGCGAATGCAGCTGTTGAGGGCTTTTTTGACATTGTACATAATCGTTTGCTCCTATAATTGATGTTTTATTCCACATTCATTCGAGTCAGAGCTTTATCCAGCAGCTTCTTCAGCAGAAGAACTTCTTCCTGCTCCAGATCGAGGCAGCCCTGCATGGCGGCCGGCACTGCCAGAGCCTTTTCCCGCAGCGCACCTCCCCGCTCTGTAAGAGAGAGAAAGAGCTTGCGCTCGTTGCTTTCCGGACGGACACGGTTTACCAGCCCCTGCTTTTCCAGCCGTTTCAGCAGCGGCGCCAGCGTTCCGGAATCCAGACACAGTTTTTTCCCCAGCTCTCCCTCTGTCATGCCCCCGTACTGCCACAGCACCATCATCACAAGGTACTGGGTGTAAGTCAGTCCCAGCTCTTCCAGGGGCTTGCGGTACTGCCGCACGACTTCCTTGGCGCAGGCGTACAGCGGAAAGCAGACTTGGTTTTCCAGTCGGATACAATCATATTTTCCTGAGGTTTTTGTTTCTTCCATAAGCGAGTTCCCGTTTTACCAAAGAGGCCACCCCGTGACGAGGTGGCCTTCATGTCTTATTTCTCTGCGGGCTCCCATTTACAGCGAATGGGGGAAACAATCGAGCCGTCTTTTTTCATAGCGTTCATGGCTTTATCCACGACTTTGCGGTCAAGGCCGGTCATCTCAACGATCTTTCCCGCGTTCAGAGGCTCGCCTGCCTTTTTCATTGCTTCAAGGATCATGGCTTTTTCTTCCATAAAATTCGGCTCCTTCTTCTCTTCTTTTTCTACGAACTGATCTTTCGGCTTCCGACAGCGCGGGCATTTCCAGTCCTCCGGAAGGTTTTCAAAAGGAGTTCCGGGTTCGATCCCATGTTTCGGGTCACCGATTTCCGGATCATATGTATAACCGCATTTAGCGCACTTATATTTTTTACTCTCTTCCATGCGCATTCCTTATTTGATCGTCGCAGCCCAGGCCTTGATCTCGGCCATCTTTTCTTCTTTTTTGTTTTCCTCACCAACGACCTTGCAGACGCCGCAGTTTTCCATTCCCAGGAACGCGGTGAGCTGTTTAAAGTAGGCCTCTGCTGCGTCGGTCTGACCGGATGCGGTGCTCAGAAGGAGGATCGCTTTGGTCGCAGCCGGCTTTCCGATGCAGTACACGCGCTGGATCGCCGCATGCATCTGAGCAGTCATCGCGGAATAATAGATGGGAGACGCAAAGACAAGCATATCCGCCCACTTGTAAGCGTCAATGACCTGTCCCATATCGTCCTTCTGGACACACTGGCCCTCACCCTTGCCATGACAGTACTCACAGCCGAGGCAGCCGCCGATCTTCATCTTGCCGACATGCAGCACGCAAACCTCGTTGCCCGCTTCTTCCGCGCCTGCTTTGAAGGCCTCCACCATGGCGGCGGTGTTTTCTTTCCGGGGGCTTCCGTTCAGAATGGCAATTTTCATCTTTTTTCTCCTTTCAGATCACCCGAGCTGTTCGATCAGATAGTTCTCTATCCCGATCTCTTCCATGAGGCTCAGATGCTGCCGCACCCAGTTAAAGTGCTCCTGTTCGTCCACGATGAACTCCTGAATCATGCTGCGGGAGACATAGTCGTCCTCGAACAGGGCCAGCGCCTTGCTCATCATGGGCAGGGCCTCGGCGGCGTCCTTGCAGTCGTACTCCAGCATCTCCTTCACGTCGGTGAACACAGGGTACTCCTGGAGCTCCACCTTGGGGGTCACGCCCAGCTCGATCAGGCGGGCGTTGACCTTCTTGGCCTCGTTCCACTCCTCGTCGGACTCGGCCATGATCTTGTCGCCCAGCTTGCCGAAGCCGCGATTCTTGAGAAGCTGCGCCTGAATGGAATGCTGCTGGGAATTGCCGAACCAGCCCTTTGCCAGCTCCTGCAGAAAT
>Ga0310695_10009629_pt1 | contig 14445 bp, 9 predicted proteins | sample RumenRJG_04DNA_FD_203882 | JGI IMG/M metagenome (GOLD analysis project Ga0310695, IMG submission 203882) | Bovine rumen microbial communities from Lethbridge, Alberta, Canada - RJG_04 (v2) (version 2) | ecosystem: Host-associated > Mammals > Digestive system > Stomach > Rumen | place: Canada... | reverse complement strand
AGATGCAGCGAATGTCCTTGCGCTCGATAATCTCGTTGCCGATGCTCCACGCCACAATGCAGGGGTGGTTGCGGTCGCGGAGTACCATACGCTTTACATCGTCGGTGGCGAGCGAATCAAAAAGGATTGAGTAGTCGAAGGGGTTTTTCTCAGTGCGCCATCCGTCGAAAGCCTCGTCGATAACCATCATTCCGAGTTGGTCGCAGGCGTTGAGGAATCCCTCCGACGGCGGGTTGTGGCTTGTGCGGATAAGATTGAAGCCCGCATCTTTCATCAGTTTCACCTTGCGGTATTCGGCGGCGTCGTAGGAAGATGCGCCCAAAAGTCCGTTGTCGTGGTGAACGCATGCGCCGTTTATCAGCACGTTTTTGCCGTTGAGGGCGAATCCTTGTTCGGCGTTGTATGCAATGGTGCGGAATCCGAATGTCTGTTTCAAATTGAGTGTATGGTCAACGGAAATCTCTGCCTCATAGAGGTTTGGCGAATCGTTACTCCAAAGTTTCGGATTGCTGATTTTGAGTTCCAACGCAGCCTTGGCATTAGATTTGGCGTTGATTTCAACGGATTTGGAAGTCTCCACGCCACCTGCCGCAACTTTCACATTTACAGTGCGTTTTTGGTTGCTGTTGTTTTCCACGATAGCGTTGATTGTTACCTTGCCGTTTTCCAAGGCGATGATTTGCACGTCGGTGGGTTTTACGCTAACAGCCGGAAGTTTACGCAAATTAACGTTGCGGTAGATGCCGCTGCCCGAATACCAACGAGAGTTTTTCTGATTTGCATTGTTGACGCGGACGGTAACAACATTGTCGCCTGAGGGGTTGAGGTATGGCGTAACGTCCACACTGAAAGGCGTGTAGCCGTATCCATGCCAAGCGGCGCGTTTGCCGTTTACAAAAACTGTGGCGTGGTGGTAAACACCGTCAAACTCCATTATAAGTCGCTCGCCTTCATTGAGTTTCGGCACTTTGAGGTTTTGTTTGTACCAAGCAACGCCGGTTTCAAAATAGCCGTTTTCGTTGCCCGAAGGTGCGCTTTGAAACGGAGGTTTCAGGATGCTCCAATCGTGCGGGAGGTCAACATTTTGCCACGAAGTTGGCACGTTGGCGGTGTCGTTGTTGAGCGCAAACTGCCAACCGAGGTTGATGTTGTTTGCCAACTGAGCATTTGCTGCGGTTGCCATAAGCAACATCGCAGCGGAAATAATTGTCTTTTTCATCATTATAAAGGAAAATTTTTTTTTGCGCAAAGGTAAAAAATTGTTTTGATAATAAATTATTCGTCTTTTATTTTCTTATGTTCAACTGCAATTTGTCTAATTTTGTGGTGAAACTCTTCACGAGAATGCTGATTGTAAGGATCATAAATTATGTTGTCATTAAAACATTTTAATGCCTGATTGTTTGCTGAATCACCTATAACCAAAGAATAAAAGAAAGTTCCTTTTTCTTTTTCTGCCTTGATCGCAGATTCTAAATTAGATGGCAGATAGGACATAACAAAATCTGAAATCATTAACACATCGGCATTTTGATAGTTTTCAGTTTGTAATTGTCGTAAACATTCTTGAAGCGCAGGGGAGGCATCTGTGCCGCCGTTGAATGATTTATTGAGGAACTCGACAAGCGTTTCAAGCGCATTTGATTTTTTGAAATCCGACATATCAAGCGTTTCAATACCAGCGGAAAATGAAATCAAAAAGCACTTCCTATGTTGCCTCATTGCAATTTTAGCCAAAGCGAAGGTTGCTATTTTGGCTGTCTGTTCGGGAGTGCCTTGCATACTACCGCTTGTATCTACACATATTATAATAGGTCCTGTCAAGTCTTTTGACTTGGAAACTTCAATTTCTTTTTGTTGCGTTTCGCTGTTTGTGAAAGCCACGTTTTGAGCATAACGGTACGAAAGAAGTTGTTTTTCCACAAATTTGAAATAAAACAAATTTTCTAATTCAGGATCATTCAGAAGTGCGGTTTCCGATGGCAAAACGCGGCTTATCTCGTTGGAATATTCAAAGCCTACTATGTTTCCGCTTTGAGCCGGTTTTGGATGGTACTCGCTTTTTATGACTGTTTCTTCTATGATCTTTTTTTTCTACTTCCTGAGATGTAACGCTCTGATTGCCGAGCAATTCGGCAAATTCCTGCAAGGCTTTGTCGTTTTTCAAAAGCGACGAATACTTTTGTAGAATGTCAAAACCAAGATTTCTGAAAGGCGCATTTGACATATCCCACAAATAACCGTGTCCCAAATCGTCGATAAATGGTTGCAAAAGTTGTTCGAGTTTCTTGAAATTTTCGATTTTTTTGTACAATTCTTTCAAGAATTGTTTGCGTTTGTCGTCTATAAGTTTTTGCTCAAAAGCGGCTTTGCGGGCATTGAAGTTTTCGGTTAAGGATTGGATAAGTGCTTGGAAATAATGATTTACATATTTTTCAAAGTTATTTTCACTTTATTCCTTAATATCATGTCTAAATAAGTCTTGATATTTTATAAAAGAAACCTCATTATCAACTGATTCTATTGTCTTGTATTGTTTTTCAATATTGTCAATATCAGCATAAAAATCTTGAGGTCTCATTTTACGTATTTTATCAATGTAGATTTTTTCCTGCGCAAATTGTTTTGTACTTTCAAATTTAACATCTTTTTGCGGTTCCTGGTTCGCCAAGCATAAATGTACTTTCGCCGGCAAGAACAGCCAACAATGTTAGACGGATTGAACGTTCTTTTTCGTAGAGACCGTTGTTCAATTCTTCTAACAATGTTTTTATTTTCTTGTTAATATCTTCTTGTGTCATTTTACGTTTTTGTTTTTTATATGTTTAGCATTAAACTATCTTTATAAAGTTCTACAGCAAATATAAGATAAAATGAATAAATAGCAAAATAAAATAAATCTTACATTAAAAAGTCTGTTTAGAGAAATAGTTTATGACTTATTCCCCCACCTTATCCATCTTTTCGTTGTAATAACTTTTTACAACGCTCCATTTGTAGTAGGGGAAGGTTTCGGTGGCCATAGGGAGGGTGGATTCTATGCCGTTGAGAAGGCATTTTACCAAGATGTCGGAGGGGGATTTGGGGTTGCGGTAAAAGATTAACTGAATGTTGCAGGCTTTGCAGGTTTCAAAATTTTGGTAGCAGTTCTTTACTTCAAACGGGTCTTCGGGGTCGCGGTCGGCGCCGTTGATGCCCATCAAAACGGTGAGAGGACCGATATATGTGTCGTGCCCAAAACGAAGGTCGGCAACACGGTCAACACTGCCGCTGATTACCGCATCTGCCTTAGTGATAATATCTTGCAAAATCGGAATGGTTTCGTACTGAGGACCAAAAACCCAAGCATACGAGCCGAGGTTCGAGCGTTCCCAAGTGGAGATAATCTCGTCGTCGGTAACAATGTTGCCCATCATTCCCTCGTGGGCGATGTTGGGCAAAGAGGTGTAGAGATGAAGAAGGTTGCTCGCTATTTTTTCTGGCTTTTCTGGCAATCCGTCGGTGGAGGTAAACACGCGCTCAACAATTTTTTCGCGCAAGGAATTATCGTTGGGAACTTTGCCCCAATTTTTCTCAAAACGTGGGTGAACCTTTGGAAATGAGTGCTTTACAGGATTCTGACCATCAGAAGGAACCACAGCATCTAAGGTAAAGCGCGACGACTGTTCGCGGATTTCGATACGTGGATTACACTGCACAAGTTCTTGGCAAAATGCCGACATACTAAGCACGCAACGTCCTACAAGTGAGGATATTGCATAAACATTTCCGCCGTTTTTAAACACCTCTGGAAAATTGTTGTACATAATTCGGGCAATCTTTTGGTGCTGCTCCCAACCGAGTTGCGTAAGTTCGCTAACGCCAGTTGAAAGTTCGTATTTGGCATCCATAAATTTGGTGTAAAACTTTTCTCCTTCGGCAGTTAACTTATTGAGATTGTGCGCAGTAGTTAGCAGAGTATCAAGTTGCGCATAAAGGTCGGCGTTCCAATAATACCGCGAACCGTGGCGGGCATAATGACTGATATAGAACGGTTTGTAACCCTTCGGTGACTTGGTGAGTTCTGATTTGTCGAAAGGGTAGGGGCAATCGTTGCCGTAAGCCTTCTTTGGATTGGCTTTAAGTTGGTCAAACACTGAGTTTTGCTGAGCCGAAACCGTCAGCGTAAAAACAGCGGCTGCGGCAGTGAGAACGATTTTTTTTAAAACTGCTTTCATAACTATTAAATTAAGTGATTATATTCTTGACAAAAATACAAAACTGAATAAACTATACAAATAAATAGGGAAAAAACTGCGACTCTCTAATTAAAATTATAATTATACTTTACAAAATCACCGTTTATCGAAGAAAAGTGTGATTTTTATCACATTTTTTGGAGATAAATGGTGAAAAGTAAAGGAAAGAATTTTCAAGGAGAAACTATTTTATTTCCCCCATCTCCACCAACTTCAATTTCCCAGCCAATTTAAACAGCACCACAGCGCCCACTACGCCTACAATGGTGAGTATCACTGCGGGTATTGATATTTTTTATAAATACAAATAAATCGTTGAAAGGATAAAAAAATGCAAACTATTTTTGTTAAAAAGCAAAACCTGATTATTTTTGTACAAAAATTTTAGATATGGAATTTGAAAGATTATATACCAACAATACTCTGAAAATCAGCGAAATGTCATCATTGGCAACAAAAATTGTTCGCGATTATTACGACCCAATTATTGGCGAAGAGCAAAATACTTATATGCTGAAAAAGTTTCAAACCAAGGAATCTATAATTCAGCAAATTAACAACGGAGCGCGTTATTATTTCTTGAAAAATAACGGCGAAAATATCGGTTTTATGTCGTTTTATCCTCGTCTCGACAGCATGTACCTTAGCAAATGGTATTTACTTAAAACCGCTCGTAACCAAGGTTTTGGCAAGGAATGTTTAAAGTTTTTAATTCAAGAAGTCAGAAAAGAAAATTTGAAGGCAATAGAACTTAATGTCAATAGATTCAATCCTACTCAACATATTTACGAGCATTTGGGATTTAAACGTATCCGCGAAGAAAAAATTGATGTCGGCTGCGGATTTTTTATGGACGATTTTGTTTATCGGTTGGAAGTGTAAATTTTTTTAGACGGATAACACTCCGTTGTCAAGCCCCCAAAAAGTACTGCCAACTTGATCATAAAACATATCTGTCAATTTTGAAAATGATACATAAATTGTAAAAAATACAACAAAAAATTAGGATTTTGTTAATCATGGATAATCATTTTTTTATATAAGTATAGCAATAATAGCATTTTATTTCTTTTTTAATTAATATTTTGTTTAGGATAAAAAAAACGAACAATAGAACAATAATATCTAATTTTGCGTACTACTCAATAAGGATAAAAACAAGATATAGAAAACAAAATTCAGCAATTTTATTTATAGTTAATTTTTTAATCGCAAATGAAAAGAACACTCGTACAGTACAAGATTCTGAAAGTTTTAATTCCTTTAGTATCAGCAACATTGCTGATTATGATGATAGTAAGCTACAAAACAGATTACAATTCTCAACAAGAGTTTTTCGAACATAGCATGGAAAAACTTAATGACAAGTCAGCAAATGAAGTGCAAAGCAAAATCGAAAACCAACGAACTACGCTTCAATGGATTGCTACCGATGAAAGATTCTCCAACATGGACACATCTGAATATGCCTACCAATTGAATTTTTATGCGTCTAACAATACCCAATACTATACTAATTTGTACGTTGTATATCCCGATGGCAGCTATTATGTATCGGGAAAAGGATGGCAAAATCAAAAAGTTAACGATAGAAAATATTACAACGACATATTTGTTCAACACAAAGATTTTTCTATTTCAAGCCCCGATTTTTCGCGTTCTACCGGTATCAAAAAATATACATTGGCTGTACCAATCAAAAAAGGCAACGAAGTAGTAGGTATACTTTGCGGAAACGTAAATCTTTCTATATTAAAAGACATCGTAGAATCTTGCAAATTCGGTCAAAATGGTCTTACATATATTGTTGACGAAAAAGCAACTCTTATTGGTACAATTTACGATGAACTTGCGATGACATTCAATATCATTACCGACGGTGCAAAAATGTACCCCGGCCTCGAAAAAATTGGTCAAGAAGTTACAAGAGGCAACGAATCAAAGGGTTATGCAGGAGATATTCAAAACAATACGCATTTTTACGTTATCAGCCACAAAATAGAAGGCACTCCGGGATGGTTTATTATCAGCTGCGTACCCGACGATGAGTTCAAAAGTACTGCCAACAAAAATTTCAGAATTACACTGATTTTCCTTGTAATTACTTTGATTGTGATAGCATTGGCAATTAGATACTGTCTGAAAAGAATGCTCACCAAACCGCTCAAACAGCTCTCGTCTGCAATCATAAATATTACAGAAGGAAATCTTCGCAATCATATTGATTATACTTCAAACGACGAAATCGGTTTGATGTGCGACAATATCCGCGAAATGAATCATAAACTTCATAATTTAGTAGCAGTAATAAAAGAGGGTGCTGATAGTTTAGCGGTAAATTCAGAACAAGTAAATGCTACCTCTCAACAAGTAATGGAAGGTTCATTATCTCAAAACGAAAGTATTGAGGAACTTACCGCTACTATGGAAGAGATGACAAGCAACATAGAACAAAATACCAACAACGCCCGCGAAACCAACGAGGTTTCTCAAGATGCTTGCAACAAATTCAACGAAGTAGTAGAAAACATCAACAACCTTTTGGACAACAACAAAAACATCTCGGAGGCTATCACAATAGTAAATGAAATAGCATTTCAGACCAATATTCTCGCACTGAATGCCGCAGTAGAAGCCGCACGCGCAGGCGATGCAGGAAAAGGTTTTGCAGTAGTAGCAAAAGAAGTACGCTCTCTTGCTGAAAAATCCAAGAATGCTGCCGATAGTATTGTAGAGATGTCTCAAAAGGGCTTAAAATTATCAGAAGAAGCTCACGCCGTAATGCAGGAAACCATACCGAAGATTGAAAATACAAGAATTTTGGTAAACGAAATTGCAAGTGCGAGCCTTGAACAGAAAATAAGTGCAAATCAGGTTAACGATTTGATTATTGGAATCAACGGCACAGTAAAAAACAATTCGTCATCATCAGAGATGCTTGCCGAAAGTGCCAACAACCTTGCCACCCAAGCCGAAAACTTAAAAGACGTGGTAAGTTATTTCAAAGACTAATGCTAAAAATACGGATTTAAATAACATTATACATCACGCAGAGCCGCCCACAAAGCGGCTCTGCTTATTTATGTCTCCTGCACCGCCTTCAAAAAGTATATTGTCGGGAACTACAACCGCCGCCTTGCCCGTATGTTAGTGTTGCTAACCAACTTCTTGGTGATCAAGATATGTTTTTTATTCGATTTATGCAAATTCTTTTCTTATAATCACTAAATATTTTGTTGGGAATTGGCGGAATATGAGGTGATGGGTTAAAAATTTTATTCCTCTTCGTAATAGTAAGAATAATCAATACCCTTCATAAATGTTTCGCGGTCGTTAATTTGGTCGGTAAGGGCGGTACGGAGTAAGTTGCGAATGATGGTGTCATCGATTGTACTTTGCTTCATAGCGGCAAGATAGGTTTTCTTGTCTATCTTGCTCCAATCAACACATTTATGCAATGATTGGCGGAAAATCATATCAAGCCAAATGCGTGTGCTTCGACCATTTCCCTCCATAAAAGGATGCGCGATATTCATCTCTACATATTTGCTCACAATCTCGTCGTAAGTTGATTGTGGCATTTTTTCTATCTGTTGAAGGTTATATGGCAAATACTCGGCACGGCAAAAAAGTGTACCATCTTTCCAAATAGTCTTTGTGCGTATCTTGCCGGCAAAGTCATAAAGTCCACCAAAGAGAAAGGCGTGAATCTTCTGTAATGACTTAACCGTGCCAACCTCCTCGTCAGATATTATATTGCTTTCCCATAGTGCATAAGCCTTTTTACGGCTCTGTCCGTCAATGGAATTATCAGAATAGGTAAACCAATCGAGGAAAGCAAGTGTGTTTTTTGCTGGTAAAGACCTAACCACCTCTGCCACATCTTCTCCCGCAAAACAATCAGTAGCATACCTTTTGCCATCGGCTGACATTAATTTCAGTTGTATACATTTTGAATACAACTGACCATTTTGCGCTTTCTGTCGGTTCTTGACCGTTCCCCAATAGACACGCGGACGCGGGCTATTGGTTATGGCTGCCACTATATCCACGATAGAGAAAAACCATTTGCCTTGCTCATCGTCCCAAACGGCCCGCACTTCGCGGTCGTTGAAAAAACGGATTGATATTTTGTGATTGTCAGACATCCTTTGCATTTGTTTTTCTTGATGACAAAGATATGGTTTTTATTCGATTTTTACAAAAACTTTTTGTCCAAACCCCTCCAATGAACGTGAACGCCTAATCCTTAACGAGATTTCTGCAGTAGGCAGAGAACTTGTGGCGGCGGGGAATAATGGGTAGTAGTCATTTACCTCTTTTTTCAATTTCTTTTTCAACCATCATTTTGGCTTTTATTTCCAATACTATCTTTCCACTTAACAACCCCACGAATTGCAAGGCGGCTTTCGGCAGAGATTAGATTTTGCATAAAATTCCAATCGATTTCGCCGTCTGAGGTGACGGGAATTGCGATTGAATCATTCTTTATACGTTCCCAACTGGCTTTATTTGTCCATTCATAATTTCCATAAATTGTTTTTGAAATTGCCACAACAAAATACAAATATTGATAGTCAGTCAAATTATCATCTGAATAAATCCATTTTAGCGCATACGCATCTTGCAAAACCGTAAATTCTTTGCTTTGATAAAATGTAGCTCCTGTATTAGCCCCGTTTGCTGAAATGGAAATGACATTCTTTAAAATAGTTGCGTTTTTTCGTGGAACATAATTATTAAGACCCTGATTTTGTATTCCCGCTGTTAGCGCAGGTAAATCATATTCCTTCGAAGCGACACTTGGTAAGTCTTTTGTTTTGTATTGTAACGAATTAACTTTTATTTTGGAAAATAGTTTCCCTATTGGTATATTTTTGCTTACAACATTCCCATCTTGTATTTTTTTTAGTGCTTCTGATTCAGATTTAGAAAAATCACCAAGTAATTCTTGCTCTAAAATTGGTTGCAATCCTTGCCCACATTGTATAGAAGTTGTTATTTTCCAACAAAAATAGTCGGCTATTGTTTTGCGGAAGTCTGCCTCAGTGGGTATATTGTCAATTTTACGGTGCTGATTGTATGTCCAATCATTACCGTTGAGTGTTATCGTATCTTTTACAAGAAGACCGTTTGTGATGGTGTAATAACCAGTTTTTGTTTTTCGATTCAAAACAATATCCACAAGTTCCGCATAACGTTCTTTCACGTGGTCGGCATCCCTCAGATTTACTTTTGAACTTGATTTTTTGCGATTCATTCGTTGATATCCATCATTGCTAAAATCAACAAATGTTACAAGATTGTCTTGGTTGTGAGGTACACCAACTTCAAAAAGATAAATTGCCGTTTGTACGCTTGATTTGCCAATAAACAAATCAATCGGCATATGAATGGAAGCCAAGAGAGTATTATTTCTCAATATCCTTCTACAAATAGACTGTGCGTTCCTGTTTGTTCTTGTTTTACCTTGATTTTCAACTGTTCCTTGTCCGCTACCTGCATTTTCCTGAATAATGACACAGGCTCTACCTTTGTGCATATAGTTCAACGCTTTTTCAACGAAAACCATCCCTTTGCCTTCGGCTGAGTAAGGAGGATTAAGCAAAAATACATCGGCGGGAAAATCATTGTCTTTGTTTTCGCCTTGCTCATATTTGCCGTAGTATTCCGACAAAGAGTTTTTGTTGAGAATGTGTGATGAGCCGTCTTTCATCAAAATCATATTCAGGACAGCAAGTATGTAAATATCCTGTCTCATTTCCACGCCAAGCAACTGATTGATTTTTATATTAGCAATTTTTAATTTGCGTTTCTCCTCGCTCGTTATAGTATTGTTTGCGTCTTCAATCATCAATTTCATTGCCGAAACAAGGAACCCTGCACTACCTGTTGCCCAATCCCAAACATAACTATCCTTATTGACTTTGCAAAGGCGTGCCATTAGTTCGGTTACATAGCGAGGCGTCAGTACAACATCGTTTTTCTCGTCGTCGCTTGCTCGTTCACGAATCCAACTTGTAAGTACATTCAACAATTTTCCCGTAAAGTCAATGTGTACTTCTTCGCCCATAGTAAAAATGGGCATAATATCTTCTTTAATCTGAATAAAAGCATTTTTGATTGTACTTGCACCATTAACAGGGCGGTAATACAGAACATCGTTTAAAATACCCTTATACAAAGAGTTGATATTGTCGAGTTTTTCTTTTGGAAGGTGTTTTTCGGTGAGGAAAATTTTAATCTTTCTCAAAATAATTGCACCGTCGTGCTCCTCATCGGTTACAAGTCCTTTCAAATCGCTGATTTCGAGAGGCTGAATTTTTCCTTCCACACCAAGACCTGCCATTATCAACGCACAAACAAGTTTTAAACGGTCTTTTGGCTCAGAAACTTGCATTTTGTCGCGCATATCTTGGTTGAGGTCGGTAAGAACATTCTCAATCTGATCTTCAAGTTCGCGAGTCTGCGACTCCTTTTCTGCGTCTGTAAGGAAAATATTTTTTAATTTTTCTTCAAGGGCTGAAAGATTATCGTCTTTAAGAAACGAGAAGTCTGTATAGTCAGCAATTTTCTTTGGACGGTACATATTAGCCTTGCTCACATAATAAACGCCCATTTCGGTTATAGGCTCGCTCTGTGATTGTACATTATAACCATTGAAGCCAATTGCAATGACATTGTTGTAAGACTTTGTAATTCTGGCAACGGCGTATGAATAATGTACAGCCCCATTTACAGCGTACTTTTTTATGTTTTTATATATGGGCTTGCCTTTTTCGTCTTGGTTTGCAATCTGTCCGTCGTCATTCAGTTTTATCAAATCGCCACCTGTTCCTTTTACCTCAATCATAATAGGAATATAACTAAGGCTTTGCGGTAATTGTATTAAACATTTGATGTCAGGATAATTGCCACCCTCTCCGCCTGATTTGCTTTTTTCGGTAGTGAGAGCGTGGTTAATTTCTTCGTTTATATTGTCTGTTTTGATATGATATTTCACACCAAACCGTTCTAATTGCTGTTTTGCAATATCCTCGATTTTTTCTTCGATGCTTTTTGCCATTTCTGCGCTATATTTGTACGCTTGCTTATCTGTTTCGGCAAAACGGACAATTCTGACAGGGCATAAAAAATGTGGACTTAACATTATCCACATCCTAAGGCCCTGAGACTGCCCGTTATTATCAGATAAGTCAAGCCCACGCAAAAGCGCAGGCATTTACTGACTTATTCGTGACAATAACATTCTAAAATTTCTCAGGTTTTAGGATTGTACCGAATAAATAGCAAACGCTAAATTATTATTTTACAATATGTTATCTATGTATTTCGCGACGAAAAACCCGCCGCTTTTTTAGTTCATTGTTCGTGTTTTTAGTTTGTACTACGTGGCAAAATTACAAAAAATACTGCATCAACGAAAGATTTTGTTGAAAAAATTTATTTCGCTCACAAAAAAAGTGGTGCGATAAGAGAAAAAAAAAACTTATCGCACCACTTAAAAAACTTAATGAAACCAGCGTTTATTTTTTCAAGAATTTCTGCTTATCGTAATCGAAAACGAGTTCGGCAGAAAGTTTTTCATTGCGATACGCTGTAAAATTGTTGCCGTCAAAATGGAAAACTCCACCCGAATCGCCAATGCCATTAACAGCCTTTGCAAGTTCCGGCTCCAACTCCACTTCTTGAACCCCTAACTGTCCGTAAATAAACGCTTTAACCGTATACTGCTGAGAGTTCTCTGTGTCGTAATAATAAATCTTGAAATCTTGACCAAGTTCCAACGTGTAGATATTCACTTCGTATGCCGTTGCGCCCTTTGATGTCAAACCTTCGATTTTTACAACATGATCCTCGTTCATACCAACCTCTTCTCTGTCTACGATTGGAACCTCCAAATAATCACTTTTGATTTCACTCCAAATATCGCAACACCGCTCAATAGCAGCACCATTCGGGTCGTCGCCTAAATATTCTTCCTCATCGTCGCCATTATCGGGAAGAACACCCTGCTCCATAATATCCTCATACACTTGATCGTTAGGATAATACGCTGATATTCCACGCTTTAAATTGTCCCAAGATTTGAATTTAACATCGAAATATCCGCAATCTTGGATAGTCAACATCGAGCCTCGTTCATTTTCAGGAACCTCAGCCCAACGAGTTGGAAATCCAGTGTTTATGTCCCATTCCACCGACGGCATACCATTTTCTGCTTTTGTAACAAAAAGCCAGTTGTAACCTTCGCTGTAAACATTTTCCAAATCCGACAACGGAAGAATCTCCAAATCAGTAGATTTCGTTCCGTCAAAAAAAGTAATTTTTGAACCCTTAACAGTAATTTTTTTGGCGTTAACAACAAAATCCGGCATTTGCGCTTTACTATTTTGAAACGCCGTAAATTTATTAACGTCAAAATTCAATTCAGGATAAGGTTTCGACTGAGGATAATTATCAAGTAGCTTACGGTTAAGTCCTTGAAATTCAGTGATTGTGTAACTATTCATAGCCTCATCACCACCGTTACTTTTAGCAGTGATAAAACACAAATTAGAACTAAATTGATCGGGTTCGCCATAGATTTCAGGCATATATTGCTGAACCTGAATTTCTTGAAAATCAGGAAGTTGTGCGTTACTTTTTTCTATTGAAAAATTCCAAACGTAATATTTGTAAGGTTCGTTAACGGTTTCTTTACTTTTTTTAAGGTCGATTTTGTATGCCAACTCCTTATCATCTTGAATGATAAAAAGACTGTCAGCCGTGATTTTTAGCATTGTAATGTTAGGGACGGAAGGGTCATCGGCTCTGTTTTTTTTCATTTTGAGAGATGCAACCGACTTTTTTTGTTCGGGTTGAGACTGTTCTGTCTTAGTTTCTACTGACTGATTCCCAGCATTTTGAGTTGAATTAGTTGAATTATTGCCGCACGAAAACAAGGTTGCCGCAATCAACATTAACGATAATTTTTTCATATTTTTTAAAGTATTAAATTAAACTTTTTGCAAGTATAATGATTTTTTTAAAAATCTAACACTTTTTTTACATTTTTTACGGCAACTGTTTTTTAAGTTAAACCATTTGTAATATTCCGGCTAAAATCATATAATAATAAATGACTTTTTTTAGGGTTTGGGAGTTGATTTTGTCAAAGACCTTTTTGCCGAAATAAATGCCTAAAAAAATTCCTGGTAAGGCATATAGCAGTGCAAAACCGACATTCGATGTCACAAAACCATATTCAGCCCTAAAAAACGACATGTAAATATTTGTAATGACAAAATATGCCTGAGCAATCGCTAAATAATGTTCTTTTGACTTCTCTGACGAAAGGAAATAAACAACGGCGGCAGGTCCGTGCATTCCGAAAAGTCCGCCCATTAAACCGGATAATCCTCCGAGCGAAATTTGCCATTTCAACGTGGGTTTTACAGTTGTGTTTTTCGAGAAAAATAAAAAATAAATCGCAAGCAGTATCAAGACTATGCCTAAAATTATTTTCAGAATACCATCGCCAGATACGCTGACAAATTTTATTGCAAAAAACGAAAATACGCAAAAACTCAAAAATATCACATATAAATTTTTAGTATTCAGATATTTATGAATTGAAACAAGGACTAATCCAGACTGAATCAGACTTAAAAAACCACTTAATGCCGTCGCTTCTTGATACGACGGCATTAAATATGGTAAAATTGTCATTATAAAAATTCCGAAACCAAAGCCGCAAACCCGCTGCACAAACGACCCCGCAAACGATGATAAAAAAATCAAAAATGCCGTTACCATTTTTTTATATGTTTTTGAGGTCGCAAAATTAAGATTTCAGACTATTTGAGCAAAATTTTTTGTTATTTATTTATTGCCGATTGCTTGAAAAATCAAATCTGACATACGTTTAGCACCCTTTTCGTTTGGATGGATTCCATCGTCAAGATAATTTGCAGGGTCGCTGCCAAACAATGTGTTAAGGTCAATGATTTCCAAGCCGTATTCTTGGGCAATCTCTTTTTGAATCGGGATAATCTCGTTGGAGATAATATTGTCGTTAATGTCCCAACTCGGTTTCAATGCGTGAATCGGTGTGCAAATATAGATTTTAGGATTTGCATTTGGCGCAATAGTTGTTTTTTTACCTTTCTTTTTGCTGACAGGTTGTGCAAGGTCAGGACGAAGAGCGGTAATCATCTGTTGCAAA
>Ga0310695_10009628_pt1 | contig 14446 bp, 11 predicted proteins | sample RumenRJG_04DNA_FD_203882 | JGI IMG/M metagenome (GOLD analysis project Ga0310695, IMG submission 203882) | Bovine rumen microbial communities from Lethbridge, Alberta, Canada - RJG_04 (v2) (version 2) | ecosystem: Host-associated > Mammals > Digestive system > Stomach > Rumen | place: Canada... | reverse complement strand
TATCACGATACGACAAGTTTTCATTGCATGATAATGCTTTTCAATTTTTTCTGTCTGTGCAGGGTGTATGAAAAGAGAAGAAGTATGACCATAACCGCCGTCTGCAACAAGCTGTGCAGCCTTTGCAAGTGCTTCATCAAATGTTTCTGCTTTATACATACCCAATACGGGCGACAGCTTTTCATGTGCAAATTCTTCGCTTATATCAACGCTTTCCACTTCACCGATAAGAACCTTTGTCTTTTCGGGCACTTCCACGCCTGCCAGCTGTGCTATTTTATAGGCTGACTGTCCGACAATTCTCGCATTCAGAGAGCCGTTTATTAAAATCGTCTTTCTTACTTTGTCAATTTCATCATCTTTGAGGAAGTAACAGCCCCTTGCGGCAAACTCTTTTTTAACCTCGTCATAAATATCTGCAAGAACTGTTACACTCTGCTCTGACGCACATATCATGCCATTGTCAAAGGTCTTTGAATGAATGATAGAATTGACGGCAACTTTTATGTCAGCCGTACTGTCTATGATAACAGGTGTATTTCCTGCACCAACGCCCAATGCAGGCTTTCCCGATGAATAGGCAGATTTTACCATACCCGGACCGCCTGTTGCAAGGATAGTATCCGAATTTCTCATAAGGGCATTCGTGAGTTCCAGTGACGGCACATCTATCCAGCCAATGATATTCTCGGGTGCACCTGCCTTTACAGCCGCTTCAAGAACGATTTTAGCCGCTGCAATCGTTGATTTTTTTGCACGGGGGTGAGGGCTTATAATAATGCCGTTTCTTGTTTTCAAGCATATCAAAGCCTTGAAAATTGCCGTTGAAGTCGGGTTTGTCGTAGGAATGACTGCACCGATAATGCCGATAGGCTCTGCAATTTCCGTCAAGCCGAATGCTGTATCACGGCTGATTACTCCGCAGGTTTTCGTATCTTTATACTTATTGTAAATATACTCTGCCGCATAGTGATTTTTGATTACTTTATCCTCAACAATACCCATGCCTGTTTCCTCAACAGCCATTTTGGCAAGAGGAATACGAGCCATATTCGCAGCTATTGCAGCCGCCTTAAAAATTTTATCAACCTGTTCCTGGGAGTACTCCGCAAACTTTTTTTGTGCCTCCCTCACCTGTGAGAGTTTCTTTTCAAAGCTTTCAATGTTGCTTACTTCAAATATATTATTCTCCATATCATTTTACCTCCGTTTAAAAATGATTTCGTTATACTTTTATTATAGTCGATTGTTCAAATATCGTCAATATTGTTTTGCATATTTTTCTTTGTTTCGAGCATTTTAATAACGGTACTTCTTTTTACCATTCTGCCCTTTAGTGAAACATATTCATTTTTATCGCCTTTTGAGAGCATTTCCAACTCTTCTATTGTAATCGCCTTTTCATTTTCGGCAAGTTCCTTTTTTATATCGGATTTTCTTTTCTCCTCTGCATAGGGCTTTATGACAGCTTTTTCTATGGTCTGATAGGAATTGTATATGCATATATGCGACATCAACACAGGCAAAAATAAGATTGTCATAACCCCAAGCACTATAAAAAATATCAGCCAGCTGTTTGACATCATTAAAACCGAGGTCACTACTGCAATGATAAATAACAGAGATACAAGCGTCTTTAAATGCTGTAAAATACCGCCCGTCACAAGCATGACGGCATTTTTCAGCATTTCGCTCATTTTCAAATCAACCGTCACCGCCATTGTCACAAGTGACAGTTCAACAAACATGAAAAACAATCCAGCTATCAAACTCATTATCAAATAAAATATGACAATCGGTTTATCAAGATTTTCCCTAAAATATGCAAACGTGATATACAGTCCCAATGACACTATATATACAATTACACCGTTTACCGAAAAGAATTTCCAATTCTCCTTTATTCCCTTAATAAAATCTCCATAGGGCTTTATTTGCTGTCTTGCAGTCAGCTTTCTGCATATATACATAAGCCCTGCCGTAAAAGGCGACATCAAAGGCACTATCAAAAACAGCCCGAATAAATTCATTTCGCCCGTTAATTTGAACATCAGCATGATTATTCCCAGAAATACCGCCAGCGGTATGCAGTAAAGTAGATTTGCCAGCGTCATTTTTCCGATACTGTCAAAATACCCTTTCATAAAATCCGTCAAGCCGTATTTTCTCTGTCCCTGAGCCATATTTTTACCACGTTCCTTTTATCCTCAAAATTTGAATATCCACGAAAAACATACTGCAAATATCACATCAAGTACTGCCGACACCACGCATAAACACAACATCAACAGCATTGTTTTCAAATATTTTTTCATCTGTATATGCATATCGTCTTTCACTTCGCTTCTCGTAAAAAGCCCTGCCATTTTTAAAGAGTTTCCCATAGCCTCCATTGATGCATACGATATGACAAGTGCAGACAAAAACGCTCCGGGCAATACAACAAGCAAATTATATCCCACTCCATAAAAGCCGTATATTCCATATAACCAGCCTGCCGACAAGCCATAGCCATACCCTTTAAAAAACGGTACTGCCCATGCAAAAAATCCGCCCCAAAGTGACAATCCCAATAAAAATATGACGGCAAGAAATATTACGTATGAACCGAATGACGATACAAATGCAGAAATCAATCCCTGTGAACATCTGACATTATAGTTTGTCTGAAAAATAAAGTCAAGCCTTTTCATCATTTCATCATCGGCATTCCTGCCCGAAATCGCCCCGAACACGATTCCCGTGAAAAGCACTATGCAGAATATCATCAATATCCCGCTTTTCCTTGACCTTACCCCGACTTTCAACGGACTTGAAAATATTATCTTCTTCATAAACACTTTCTCCAATATATTTTTCTAAATGTTTATGAAAAACCCTCCGCAAAAATTCAGCCTGCATAAAATTTCTCCGCAAATCTCACGCTGTCCATAGCATCTGCACCGTAAAAGTCCGCCCCTATCATGTCGGCATATTCCTGATTTAAAACAGCACCGCCTACCATTGTAGTGATACTCCTGTCCGTTTCATTCAGCAGTTTTATCGTTTCCGCCATTGACGGTACTGTTGTTGTCATCAATGCACTTAATCCCACCAATTTACAGTTGTGTTCCAATGCACACTTTACAATCATTTCGGGCGGCACATCTCTGCCCAAATCATATACAGTAAATCCATAACTTTCCATTAAAACTTTTACAATGTTTTTTCCTATATCATGTATATCTCCCTTGACCGTCGCCAAAACAATGGCTTTGCTTTTATCAATCCGGTCTTTGGGGATTTTCTTTTTCACTTCCTCAAAAGAAAGTGAAGCCGTTTCCGCACTCATCAAAAGCTGTGGCAAATATGCCTTTTTCTGTTCAAAAGCCGTTCCTATCTCATTCAGTGCAGGCACGATATGTTTATTGATGACATCAAGGGGCGATATGCTTTCCAACAGCTTTTTCGTTTGAGCAACCGCACCGTCTTTCAAGCCTTTCACAATGCATATATGAAGATTTTCTTCCGACTTCACATCGGTTTTTGCAACTCCCTGAATGGCTGACGCATAATTGATGTAATCCACACAGCCTGTATCCAAGCAGTTCAATGCCCTGTATGCATAGTAAATATTCATCATTTCCTCTGCAAACGGGTTCATTATCGCACAATTCAAACCACTCTGCAAAGCATTTGCATAAAACGTGCTTGTCACAAGATTTCTTTGAGGAAGTCCAAACGATATATTTGATATGCCAAGACTTGTTTTTACGCCCAATGCCCTTATCAATCTGATACTTTCCAGCGTCACTACCGCACTTTCGGGATTTGACGAAATAGTCAATGCAAGCGGGTCAACAATTATCTCTCTCTTTGAAATGCCGTATTCCTCTGCCCTTGCAATGATTTTTTCAGCAATTTTCGCCCTGTCGGGTGCATTGTCGGGTATGCCCTTTTCGTCTATCGTCAGGGCAATCAGCCCTCCGCCATATTTCTGCACTATCGGCAAAACATTTTTCATGCTTTCCTCCGTGCCGTTCACGGAATTCACCAACGGCTTTCCGTTATATATCCTCATCGCCTGTTCCAGCGTTTCAAATTTAGTCGAATCTATCTGCAAAGGCAAATCTGTAACCGCCTGTATGCCCGATATACATTTTTTCATCATGTCCGTTTCGTCAATTTCGGGCAAGCCTACATTTACATCAAGTATATGTACATTTTTATCTGCCTGCCTTACCGCCTCATTCAGCACATAATTCAAATCCCCTGTACGCAAAGCCTCTTTTAATTTCGGCTTGCCTGTCGGGTTTATTCTTTCACCTATCAAAATCGGCTCTTTATCAACAATAACAGCATGAGTATAGGAAGATACCATTGTGATGTCTTTATATATCGGGCATTCATACGGCATATATTGTGTTTTCTCAATCGTCTTTTTGATAAATTCGGGCGTTGTTCCGCAGCAGCCGCCCAATATACTTGCACCGTGTTCCGCCAACTGTACCATGTAATCCGAAAATTCCTCTGCACCGATATTAAAAACCGTTTCACCGTCAACGACTTCGGGCAAGCCTGCATTTGGATTGACGATTATCGGCACAGATGAATATTTTGCAAAATCGTCTATGATTTCAAGCATTTTGTCGGGACCGAGTGAACAGTTCATTCCAAGTGCATCAACTCCCAATCCCTCCAGCATGGCAATCATTGCCGCAGGATTGGCACCCGTCATCAATTTTCCCGTGCCGTCATACACGTTTGTAACAAATATCGGCAAGTCACAATTTTCTTTGGCTGCCAGAACTGCCGCCTTTGTTTCATAACTGTCATTCATAGTTTCTATCAAAATCAAGTCTGCACCGCAGTCTTTTGCGGCTTTCACGTTATTCGCAAAGATAGAAACAGCTTCCTCAAATGCCAAATCTCCCAAAGGTTCAAGCAGTTTTCCCGTAGGTCCCATGTCGAAAGCAATATATTTTTCACTTTCCCCGACTTCCTCAACGGCTTTTTTCGCACACTCTATGCCCTTTTTTATCAGCTCCGCATAATTCAGAAATTTAGTCCTGTTTACTCCGAATGTATTTGTTTTTATAATATTTGCCCCTGCTTTTAAATACGACTTATGCAAGGTTACTATTTTATGCGGCTGGGTGATATTCCAAGTTTCGGGGGCTTCACCTGCTTGCAAGCCTTTTTTCTGCAAAACAGTACCTGTTCCCCCGTCAAAATATACACGCTTTTCTTTTATCAATTCTCTTATATCTTTCATTCTTTTACCCCCATTATCGCTGTTATGGACTTAACAGGTGTCATTAAATATGCGGAATTGAGTGTAATTCCGAGAGTTTCAGCGGCACTCAGTCTTTCCAAAAGCGGCTTTTGAAATTCAATGGAGAAATCCCCATAGCCTGCACTGAAACGGCTTGCACATTTCAACCCTGCACTTAAAATGTCCGATACATAGTCGCAAAAGCTCTCTATTGCCGCAGAAGAAAGCCCATCTGTCACAAAATGCTCTGCCTGTGAGGTAATATTGAGCCTTGTAAGAAGTCTGTCAACGGCTATCCCCGTTGTGACGGCTAATACAAACACTTCCCTGCACCCCTGCAAATTCTTGTAAAGATTTTTGCTTTTTACCTGTGCAAAGTCGAATTTGCAAATATTTTCCTCTGACAAGTCAACGGGTATTCTGATATATGCACACCTGTAATTCACAACGGCACTAAACTGCTTTCGGCACTTTTCAAGTACTTCACTTTCATAATTCCTGTCGGTTTTCAGCCTTAATGCAAGCTCATTTTTATTTATCTCTATATCTTCGGCATTTGCCGTAATGATTTTTACATCACTGTTTTTCATTCAAATCACCTTACAAATTATATCATATAATTTCCGTACTTGCAACAAACAGAATACCCATACAGAAAATTCTGTACGGGTATTCCAAATTCAGAAGGTATTCATATAAGACGTTATACACTTACTTGCCTGTTACTGTAAAGTATTTTACAGCAGTCTGTTTCTTGCTGTCAGTAACGGTTACACGTATCTGATAAGTAGCGGCTGCGGGGATAGTAACATTGGTGTAGGTTGAAGATGTATTGGAAATAGTTGTCCAGCCCGATGAACCTCCCACGAGCATTCTTTCAACTTTGTAGGTATAGGGAGCTGTACCGCCCGAAGCCGCAAATTTAACTGTGACCTTGCCGCCCTTTGCAACGCTTGCTGCACTGACCGTTGAATTGTTTGTTATGCTTGATGTTACTGTTACTGTAAAATATTGCTTGGCAACTGTTCCTGCATTATCCTTAACCTTGACACATACATCTTTTGTGCCTGTGCCTGCAAACTTGATTGAAGTAGAAGTTGTTGTGGAGAAATCCTGTTTTGTACTCCATGTGTCGGAAGAAGATGCCTTGTAGTAAACAGCGTATTTATAAGGAGTTGTACCGCCTGTTGCAGATGCTTTTACAGTTATCGTATCACCAAGTTTAACGCTTGTTGCCGAAAGGGTTGACGTATTGGAAAGAGCCGCATTTGTTACTTTGAGAGTGAAGAATTTCTTTTCAACTGTGCCGTTGCTGTCCTGAACTTTGATACATACATCATAAGTAGTAGCTTTTGCGGGCTTGATTGTAACGGTTTCATTAGGCTTGAATGTCTGTGCAGTCGTCCAGTTGGAGTCGCTTGTCTTTTTGTAGAGCATTGCAAAGTTATAATAGCCTGTACCGCCCGTTGCAGAGCCTGTGAGAGTAACGGTCTTGCCGAGAGTGATAGACGTTGCAGACATCTTTGAAGTATTCGTCAAGCCCTGTACAACGCTTACATTGAAATATTTCTTGGTAACCACTCCCGTTGAATCTTTTGCCTTGATACAAATTTCATAAGTTGTAGCCTTTGTGGGCTTGATGGCAACAGATTTTGTTGTACTGAAATCTTTTGCCGTCGTCCAGCTTGACTGTGCGGTTTGTTTATAGTAGTATGCAAATTTATATCCGCTTAAATTACTGCCCGATACACTTGCCGTAACGCTTTCACCAAGATTGATTTTCGTTGCGGAAACTTTCATTGTGACAGACGGTGCAGGTGCTGATGTAAGAGTAAAATATTTCTTTTCAATCGTACCTGTCTTGTCTTTTACCTTTATGCAGACATCATAAGTCGTTGCATTTGCCGGCTTTATTGAAACAGATGTTGTACTGCTGAAATCTTTTACTGTTGTCCACTTCTCCTGTGAAGTCTGCTTATAGTAGTAAGCATAAGTATAAGGAGATGTACCGCCCGATGCTGCACCTGTCAATGTTACGGAATTTCCGACAGTGAAAGAAGTTGAAGAAACTTTTGAATTGTTTGTAAGAGGTGTACTGCTTGTTACAGTAATAGTCGCTGTTGCGGTCTTGCCGTTGGAAGTTTTTGCTGTAATTGTCGCTGTACCTGCTTTAATGCCCTTTACTGTGCCGTTGGAAACAGTTGCAACGCTTGTATTGCTTGATGTCCATGTAATAGTCTTGTTTGTCGCATTGGACGGTGAAACTGTTGCTGTCAAAGTCTTTGTTGCACCTACCGCAATACTTGCGGAAGTCGGACTTACCGAAACAGATGTTACTGCAACGTCCTGTTGAGGCTCAACAATTTTCTGGAAACCGTTTGATGTATAAAGACCTTTGTTTTTAAACTCAAATCCCGGCTGTTGAGAACCCGGTGCCTGATTATTGCCGTCATTGAAAATGACTTTTACATTCGTGAGATCTGTCGTAAATTCATAGGCATAAATGCCGTCGCCTACTTCTTTCATAGGCTTGCCCGGCCATGCACCCGTTATCTGTGTTTCGCTTGCACCGCCGTAAATATAGGCATTGATATTGGAACCCCAGCCAGACGGCTTTTCAAAATATACACCGTTATTGATATACGTCATTGTCTTGCCTTCAACCGTAACTGTCGCTGTGGCAGTCTTGCCGTTGGAGGTCTTTGCGGTAATCGTTGCGGTACCCTCTGCAACTGCCGTCACCGTACCGCCCGATACTTTTGCAACGCTTTCATTGCTTGATGTCCATGTTACCGTCTTATCCGTTGCATTGGACGGGGAAACCGTTGCCGTAAGCGTTCCCGTCTTGCCTGTTGTAAGAGTAAGGCTTGTCGGTGAAATCGTTACGCCCGTTGCGTCAATAATACTGTCATTCTTTGTAACGGTTACTTTTACAGTTGCCGTTTTGCCGTTGTTGGTGGTTGCCGTAATCGTTGCCGTACCTATGGAAACACCCTTGATGATACCGCCCGATACCGTTGCAACGCTTTCATTGCTTGATGTCCATTTGACACTCTTGTTTGTTGCATTTGACGGGGAAACCGTTGCTTTTACGGTTGCAGTCGTAGCCTGAGGAATGCTCACGCTTGTTTTATCAAGTGTAATGCCCGTAACCGCAACAGCAGGTCCTACATGAACTTCAACGGAACCAATCAGTTCGGCTGCACCGCCGTCTGTCAGATAGGTACCGTTTGTGATAACTCTGCCCGGTGCAGGTGTTTTTGATGTATTCAGAACATATGCTCTGAGGTCGCCTTTCTTTGTGGCAGTTGCTGTAAGAGTACCGCCTGTAACTGTCTTTGTATCGCCTGTAACAGCGTCTACATAAGTACCGTTGGGAATGCCCGAGAATGTTGCACTGCCCGAAATAACTACGCATACAAAGCTGTCTGTATTGGCATCTGTATATCTTCTCTTGAATGCCAGATCACCGCTGACACCCTCTGTGGAATACTGTCCTTTACGGAGAGCAGGGATTGCCTGACGGATTCTGTTAAGACGCATGATGTGCTGTGCAAGGGGATAATTCAAAGTTTCGCCTACCGCACCCGTTACATTGCCGAATACGGTGAAATCTTCCGCATCAATATTGCCTTCGATATGGTCGCCGAAATAGGCACGTCCCGTGTCTTCCAGTGCCGCATTAGGTCCTACGTCTATCATACAGCCTTTTTTGAATTCTATTTCAGAGCCGTAATAGATACAAGGAATACCACGCCATGTGAATATCAATGAAAGGTTTTCAGCCCATGTAGCCTGGTCTTTTGCAAAACGCTGATTTTCGGGAGCCTGGTCGGGTGCATAGTCGTGGGAGTCTACATACGTTACATTCCATGTAGCGTCATTATAGGCAGAGTCTGTACCCCTTACGCCGAATGCAGACCTTGCATCTTCAAAATTCCAGTGCATAGGAAAGTCGATTACATTCAAGCCCGATGCTTTACTGTAATCGGGTGTGTGATACTCATTGCCGTTCAAAAAGGCATTGTTGCTGGTAGGCTGTGCCTCGACACTGCCGTTGTCATAATAATTGGCTTCGGCGGAATCAAGATTTGTCTGCCAGTCGGTGTCACTCCATGCATATTCCTTTGATTCTTTCCATGTATAGAACGGTGCCGAAAGAGGAGGAGTTCCCCTGTACCATACGTTTCTGTCACGGGTGCAGACTTCACCGAACATATAGAAATCCTTGCCGTTCTGCTTGCCTGCATTGATGAATGCCTGATTGAATACTTTATTGAACGTCAGTCGGCTGATATGCTTGACGGTATCCACACGGAATGCATCTACACCCATATTGATATAATTCGTGTAGCAGTCTACAAGATAGTTGTAAACAATGGGATTTTCCGTATTCAAGTCAACGCAGTCGCCTGCAATCTGTGCGGTCTGGCAGGTATAGTCGTCCCAGTTGAGCGACTTCTGGTGATGGTAAATATTCTTTGTATCCTGGTCTTCCTCTTTCATGCACGCAATTCTCGCCTGATACTGCTGTGCGGGGAGCATATCATCATAATTTGACGGCAATACACTGTTGGCGGTCTGTTTCAGGCAGTCCGTTGTATTGAGGTCGCCCACTTTCTCAAACATGGGCATGAGATTGGTTTCACCGAAGTTGCCCGTGTGGTTCAATACTATATCCTGTATAATCTTCATGCCCTTTGCGTGGCAGGCATCAATCAAATCCTGATAGGTGCAGTCGCTTGATTCATAACGGGGATCGACTTTGCTGTGATTGATGGCATGATAACCGTGATAGTCGTAGCCGCTGCAATTCTCTACAACAGGCGTTATCCATATTGCTGTAAAGCCGAGTGCCTTGATATAGTCAAGCTTTTCGATAAGTCCCTTGAAGTCTCCTCTCCATTCGGGATCATTCGGGTTGAGCTTTTCACCGCCGTCCCAGCACCATGTATTATTGGACGGATCGCCGTCATAGAAACGTGTCGTCATGGTGAAGTAGATACTTTCATCACGGAAATCTGTTCTTGAATTGGCATAAATAACGCCTCTGTCGGAGTCTGAAAGAGTAGAGGCTGCCTGCACCTTAACGTTGAGAACGTCAGGCATTGCACTTGCTCCGGCAACCGCCGTAAGTGCGGCAACTGACCATGCAGTTGCTTTTTTTGCGATGTTTTTAAATCTTGATGAAAAAACACTCATTTTATCAGTCTTCCTTTCAAAATAAATTAATAAAGCCCGATTTTCTTCTGATATAATTGTATAACATAAAGTTTTTTTTGTAAAGATGACATATTGTTCATAATTCGATAACAATTTATTCAAAATTCTGTAATGTAGTCAGTTTTGTACAAATATATAATCAATATTTTTATCATTATGACGGCTTTTTTTACTCAAATTATACACTTCATATAAATCAATATCACAAGCTTCATGCATTCATACAATTTTTTTGTCAAAAAGATAAATCTCTCCCATTCAAATTTATGAGAGAGATTTATTTTTCTTACCGAAAATTATCCGTTTTCTGCAATATTGATTTTCACTCCGTTGACTTCCACGCCCTCCTCTGCACGAACCATGACATATTTCACACCGTCAATTATCTTTGTTTCCAAAAGATAGCTTTTATCGGGCTTTACTTTTATCGTCACATCAGGCGTTTTTATCTCAAAATTCTTTGTATCAATGATATTCTGAGGGTCAAAAGATGTCTTTTCGCCAAAGCTGTTGTCATACTGTTCGTCAAACTTTGATATGTTATCTTCGGAAACTCCGCATTCCGACAGAATTTTTTTCATTTCGGTCTTGCCTACGGACAAATCTTCATCAGCCTTTGCATTTTTATGTTCGGCTATCATCTCGGTGATGTGACCGTGAACGTTCTGCATTAACTCATAATTGCAGTCATCTCCTGCCGTTTCTGCAATCAGGCTTTGAAAAGTTTCCTTTTGCTCAGAGGCAGGCATAAGCACTTCCGTATTAAAAAGAGTGTCAATGACAGTCTGATAGTTTTCATCAGTACTTTTTGTATAGTACAGGGCATTGTAAATATTTGTACTTCTGTCGTCAAATGACGGGAACATAAAGCCTATTTCGGGAGCAGATACCGTATTGTCTGCACCTACATTTCCAAACGTATTATCGGCATTTGAAAAGCCAAGCATGGTTTTTGTAAGCCTTATCGGACACACGCAACAGATAATATATCTGAAAACCTCTGTCGAGTCATCTTCCATAGTTTCGTCATTTTTTGAAAAATTCGGCAAATCGTACTTATCACAGCCCAGAATGATGAGATAATCTTCATCCGACGGATAAGAATTCACTATTTTTTCATACAGTTCATGCACAGCTTCTTCATTCTGCAATTCAGAGTCCCTTAATGTCATAAGCAATTTATGTTCATCACTTGCCCCGACCTGTTCGGTTCTGAATGCAATATCATGGAGATTTTTCCCTACCCTGCCCGAAAGCGTCTTTTTAATCATGCCGAAAAGCATTTCATTTGTTTCAAGCGGGATAAGCCCTACCGTCTGAGTAAACTCGTTTTTAATTTCCTTATTGGAACTTACATAACAGCCATACAGCTTTGTTATATTATTCTTATCGTGTTTAAGCCTTTTTCTTATTTCCGCAATTTCCTTTTCATTCATATATACGCACCTCTTAAAAATTTTTTTGCAAGGGATATTATAACAGACTTTCATAAAAAAAACAAGGCAAGGCTTAAAAAAATAACCTTGTCTTGTTCTAAGTTAACCGAGTTTTTTACCGCAGTTTCTGCAAAAGCTTGCATCTAACTTGTTATCCTTTCCGCAGTACGGGCAAATCAATGCCGTATCGGAATTTTTATTGAGATTGACAGTTTTTGCAGGCGGTGTATAAGGTTTGAATTCTGCCTGCTGTACAGGCTGATTTTTAATTTCACCCTGCTGAACTCTCGGCATAGTCGCACCATTTTCCATCAATGTTCTTATAATCGTGCTGTTTTCAACAAGTTCACCGAATGCTATTACAAATATCGACAAGAGGTATGCAAGAAATATTCCGACGGCAATCACAACAATTCCGCCTATGACCATTCCGAATGCAGCCCCGCTGCTGTAACGTCCCATGTTACCTGCCGCAGCAAACATGGATATACCGCCTGCTATTGCAGCGATAACAAAAATAATAAATACGATTTTTCCGTAAGTTTTCAGGCTTTTGCCGGGATTTTTGAACATACAACAGTCCTCCTCAAAAAATTTTCGTCTAATTATATCATATAAAAATCGGACTGTCAAATTAAATATTGAATTTGTTCATGCATTATGATATAATTTCTGCAAAAAACAAAGGAGATTATATATGAAACTTGCGGTATCTTTTGACATGGACAGTGAAAATATTGCCCGTGACTTTGACGGCACTCTTTTCTTTAAAATGTACGACATTGACGAGGGCGAAATTATTTGCAGTGAAATTATGAGTACAATGGGAAAGTTCGGGGCGGAAAATCTCTCCGAAATGCTCATACTTTTAAAAGCCGACGCCCTTTTATGCGGTGAAATATCCGAAGAATCCGAAACCGCCCTTGATGACGAAGGCATCTCTTTTTACAGCGGTTTTGACGGAAATGCAGACGACGTTGTACAAGGCTTTATCAGCGGTATCTATCACTTTGAATAAGAGTGGAGTGTAGAGAGAGTGGAGTGTGAAGAGTGGAGAGTGGAGCGGTTGTGAAAAAATCAACTCCACTCTCCACTCTCAACTCTCCACTCTTTTTATGCGAGTTTTTCTCGAAGATGTAAAAGGATTTTCTTTTCTCTCCTTGAAATCTGTACTTGCGTCATATCAAGCTGTTTGGCTGTTTCGGATTGCGTCATGTTTTTGAAATATCTTAAATATATAATTTTCCTGTCCCTCTCGTCAAGACGGGATATTTCTGTATTCAGCGACATAATTTCCGTTATGCTTTCGTCGGGCGACTGTACGGGTATATCTATCTGACTGTCGCCCTCATCATCTGTTACCGTAAGCGACAAAGGCTGCATTGATACATTGAACGCCTCCGAAATCTGCTCGGGCTCTACACCCATTATCTCGGACAGCTCTTTTACAGTAGGCTCTCTGCCGTTTTCAAGCTCGAATTGATGTACCTCCCTTGTCACTTTCAAGGACAGCTCTTTCAGCCCTCTTGAAACCTTTACCGCACCCCCGTCACGAAATAACCTCTTTATTTCGCCTATTATCACAGGCACGGCATACGTTGAAAATTTATATCCCAACGTACTGTCAAAATTGTCAAATGCCTTTACAAGACCTACACAGCCTGCCTGATATAAGTCGTCATAATCTATTCCCCTGCCCTTGAAACGCTTGGCACAGGCATGGACAAGCCCCAAATTTTCTTTTATCTCAATATCTCTCTCAGCCATTCCCCACCCGACAGCTCAGCCTTTTTTCAAATACAACTGTCGTACCCTTTCCTGTTTTTGAATACACTTTCACTTTATCCATAAAACTCTGCATAACGGCAAATCCCAAACCTGCTCTTTCTTCTGACGGTGCGGTTGTGAAAAGCGGCTGCATAGCCTGCTTTATATCCTCTATTCCACAGCCCGTATCTCTTACTTTTATCACCACAACAAAATTTTCCTTTATCTTTACATTTATGTATATCTTTCCTATTGTATTCCTGTATGCGTGCACTACGCAGTTTGTGACCGCTTCGGATACTGCCGTCTTTATATCATTCAATTCACTGATAGTCGGGTCAAGCTGTGTGATAAAAGCAGATACCGCACATCTTGCAAATCCCTCATTGGAGGAACGGCTTTCAAATGATATATTCATCTCATTTTGTACTTTCAATTCTCTCTCCACGCCTTTCTATAATATCAAGTGCATTCAGCCCCGATATTTTCATCATTCTTTCAAGACTTTCGGGCACGTTTGACACCCTCACAATTCCTCCGTATAAACTCATCAGTCTGTATCTGCCCATGATAAGACCTATTCCCGAACTGTCCATGAAACTCACTCCCGAAAAATCAAGCCTTAACAAATACGGTTTTTTCATCTGTATAAATGCGTCTATATCTTCCCTTATATTCCTTGCCGAATGATGGTCAATATCCCCCGTCAGATATGCCGTTATCGTGTCCTCACTTTCACTTATTTTCATAAAAAAACACCCCCTTG
>Ga0310695_10009625_pt1 | contig 14448 bp, 11 predicted proteins | sample RumenRJG_04DNA_FD_203882 | JGI IMG/M metagenome (GOLD analysis project Ga0310695, IMG submission 203882) | Bovine rumen microbial communities from Lethbridge, Alberta, Canada - RJG_04 (v2) (version 2) | ecosystem: Host-associated > Mammals > Digestive system > Stomach > Rumen | place: Canada... | reverse complement strand
TCTGATGGTCGATTGGCAGGTCTCTGATGTCTGCATTCTTTGGACACTTTAAGCCGTCTGTATCGTTCCAGCTATGGCGTACATGAATTATGTCTGCATCCAGATCCAAATCGCATACACGCAGTCCGCTTATTTCTCCGGCTCTCAAGCCACAGAATGCGCCAAGCTTAAATGCCAGCTTATAGACTTCGTTACTCCATTCGATTTGGAGTAATTGTTTTACTTCGCTTTCTGTTGGGATGCCGCGTTCAAGCTCGTCCGGATTAAAGCGCTCTATGCCTGCCATTGGATTGACTGCGATTTTTTTATTCTCGTAAAGATAGCGATAAACTCTACTGCCGCAATTTATGGCCTTATTGACTGTTCCGCCTTTCAAGCCTTTTTCTGTATGCAGGTAGAAAAAGAAATCGTCTAAAGCTGTGCGGTCCAGTTCTTCCAAAGTGATTTCGTTTCCAAAGTATGGCTGCCAATAATTTCGTACAAGGCTGAGCATATTGTCTGTGTGACGTCTTGTCATGTTGTGGCCGTGTGCAAGATAACGCTGAATGAATTCTGATTTGTCGTAGTCCCAGAAGTTGAGCATATATTCTGAAAGTGGAATGCCTTTTGTTTGAGTTTTTGCAGCTACAACTTTTGCAGGCTTTTTGATTTCTGCTGGTGCCGGTGTTTCGTTTGTTTGAGGGATTATAATTTGCTGAGGAGTTGAAAGGCTGAACTTCTGGCAAAGCAGATTGATTAGAGTTTCTGCTTCTTCCTGGGAAAGTCTTTCACAAATGTCTTTTAGGTTTAGCGGATTATCTGTGCTTGTAGCCGAGAAGTTTCTTGCATTACTTCTGGTTTGTGGAGCTCCTGATTCAATCCATTTTTGCGCAATGATTGTTGCCTGGATTTTGTCTTTTGTGTGGGTGCTTTTGTCTGTGCCTTTCTTTCCGCTGATTGGGTCAACGAAAACCGCATTGTAATAGCCGGAACTGTTCCTGTAAAGATAGAACTGACGCATAAAACCTCCTCAGTAAAACTGAAGTTTTGCCACAAGAAGTTTTGTGTCTTTCTGAAATGATTTCTGAAACTTTTACTGAAATCATTACTGAAATCCACACCTTTTGTGGTGGTTTTATCGCCCGTCACAGAAAGCTGGGGAAGATAAAACTGTTATACAAAATCGCCTAAATGCTTATAAAATCAGTATTTAGGCACAAAAAAAGCTCATCCTACGATGAGCTATTAAAGTTGAGACTGACACGATTCGAACGTGCGACCCCCACCTCCGCAGGGTGGTGCTCTAATCCAGCTGAGCTACAATCTCATACAATTTGATTGCAGTAGAACTGCTTTCTCGGAAGCGACAGGAGTTGAACCTGCCCACCCCTTACGGAAGTGACGGATTAGCAATCCGTTGTATTACCGCTCTACCACGCTTCCAGTTGTTAAACTGGAAACAAATCCAGTTTTAGCGGAGCGAGAGGGATTCGAACCCCCGGACCCGTGAAGATCAACGGTTTTCAAGACCGCCCCAGTACGACCGCTTTGGTATCGCTCCAACAAGTGAGTTATAATTTATAGAAAAACAGATAAACTGTCAAGTGTTTATATTAAAAAGCACGCAAAAAAATAAAAAATATTATGGATTTAATTTTCCGTATGTAGAATTTTTTAAACTTTTTTTCTATATTAAATATGACGGAGGTCAAAAAAATGAAAAACAAAAGCTGGTTTTTAGACGCAGGAATAGCAGTTCTTGGGCTCCTGTTTATTCTCTTTCCGGAATTCTGGATTAGACTTGTTGTAATTCTTCTTGGACTTGGAGCAATTGCATACGGTATCTACAACTTAAAATTTACACGCAGTCTTATAGACAACTACATTTACGACAACGTAATTATGATAAAGAGTATTGCAAGCATTGTTATTGGTGCTTTTGCGCTTATCTTTCCAATGGCAATTGGCGGTGCAATGTGGTCAGCCATGATTTACATTCTTGCAATTTACCTTCTCCTTTCTGCAATTACAGGTTTTTATGCGGCATCACTTTTAAAGGATTCTAACATAGACCGCAAACGCTACTTCCTAGAAAATCTTGTACTTGTAGCGGCCGCAGTAATTCTCTTTTTAATTGGACCAAACCAGCTTGCAAAAGGCATTATCCGTTTTGCCGGTGTTGCTTTAATCCTTTTTGGCGGTTTTATGACTTTTTTGAACATCAACAGCTCTAAGAACGGCGCTATCGACGTTGAAGTAAAAGAACAGGTTGAATCTGAAGCAGACAAGGAATAACAACCTTAAAAAAGCCGAAAGCTGCGCTTAATTTAAAACAGTTTTTTAGCCTGCTGCGCGCAACGGATTTTTTTTTAAGAAAAAGTGTTTATAATGTTTTGCATTTTGCATAATTGAAAGAGACTTAATTTTAGGGTAGTATTAAGGGGCTGTCAGAAAAGGCAGCCCTAATTTTTTACCTTTTTAGCATGGAGATTTTTATGGCACATTGTATAGTTCCCGAAGCAGAAGAAATTCTGGACAAAGAATATAAGGTTCTGGACAAAGGTTTTGTAAGACTGGTTGACTATTTTGGCGGTGACCAGCGCATTGTTCAGTCTGCACGCGTTTCTTATGGAGAAGGAACTAAAACTGTCAGCCAGGACGGTGCGTTAATTGACTATCTTTTGCGTCATCAGCACACTTCTCCGTTTGAACAGGTTGTAATGACTTTCCATGTTAAAATGCCAATCTTTGTTGCCCGCCAGTGGGTTCGTCACAGAATGGGTCGCATGAATGAAGTTTCTGGACGCTATTCTATTATGAAAGAAGAATTCTACGTTCCGGAAGAAGACAAAGTTTCTCCTCAGAGCAAAGATAACAAACAGGGACGTTCAACAGAAGCTTTTGATAAAGCAACTGCAGACAAAATCATTTCGCAGCTTGAAAAAGGCCAGAAAGAAGCCTACGAAAATTACAGCGCACTTCTTGATTCAGGACTTGCACGCGAAATTGCACGAATTAATCTTCCGCTTTCGCTTTACACGGAATTTTACTGGCAGATGGATTTGAACAATCTTTTCCGTTTCTTAAAACTCCGTCTGGACAGCCATGCTCAGTACGAAATTCGCGTTTACGCAGAAACAATTCTTGAAATGTGCAAAAAAGTTGCTCCAATGGCAACTCAGTCATTCATAAATCACATGAATCACGGAGTAAACTTTAGCGGCGAAGAAATGGAAGCTTTGCGTGCCGTTATGGAAGGAAAACCAAATCCTCTCGAAGGCAAAAAACTTGACCGCTTCAACGAAAAAATAAAGACCGGAGTTCAGCTTTAGCATTATGAAAAAGATTTTTTTACCGCTGATTGCATTATTCACGTTAATTTTAACTTCCTGCAGTGACAAAATAATGGGATATTCTGTATGCCTTTGGACAGATGCAGAAAAAGGCATTTATAGCGGAGAAATTCTTCCGGTTTACATTAAATCTAACATATCGCACGTATATGTAATAAGAACTCAAAACAATGAAAAAACCGAAATTCCTCTGTGGCAGCTTACAGAACCGGTAAAAAAAGGAAAAATCAAAAAGGTAGTGGCAAAATACGAAGCAAATGCAAGAATTTACGCATCTGTAAAACTTGACGGACTTCCATGCCGCGCAGAACCTGTAAACACTGCAAAACAAGTTTACAGACTCCGAAAAGGCGAAGTAATAAAGATTCTTTATAAGGGCAAGGGTGCCGCTCCTATGACAGGTGGCAAACCACTTGAAGGCGACTGGTACAAAATCCTTACCGACGACGGAACACAGGGCTGGTGCTTTTCTTATAACCTGAATCTTTTTGAAACAGATTTTACAGGCGCAAGAATTGGTGCATCAAGCGAAGCAGACGATGTCGAAGATGATTCAAAGTTCGAAATCATTACAAAAAATAAATGGTATCCGGATTATTTCCGCAGCATGATTGACAGCAAAAACATTGATCTTGCAAAAATGCATCCGTCATACCGCTTTATTGTTGATACAGAAAAGTCAAAGGTTTCACTGAACACTTCAAAAATTCATCAGACATGGGATTACGCAGGCTACACACGCTCCGGCCAGAACGAATACCGCTTTAAAAATATCCCGATTGTTCTTACTTACAGAAATGCAGATTATATTGTTGTACGCTATACAGATGAAACTGGAAAACCTCAGGATTTAAATTTTGTCTCAATTTCTGAAAGTATTGCGGACATAATAAACGCAGAAAAAGACCGACGTTCTATGGCTTACCTGCAAATCTGGACACATGGTCCGGTTTATTCAAGCACAAGTTACGGAAAACTTGAATTGAACGAAGACGGAACTTTCCGCTGGACAGGATTTAAACTGCTTGTTCCTTCTGTAATTGAATCGGGTGCAAAAAGCACAGGTTCAGCTCAGGTAAAATATTCACTTTCTAAAGCGCTTGAACAGTCTTACGACGGTGTTATTACAATGAAATTTGATGGCATGAGCCGCGAAGTAAACTTCCTTTACAAGCTGGACGGTCAGGCAATGCGTCTGGAAGATGCAAGTTCAGCTAAATTCAACGGAAATACCATTGTTTCTCGCGGAACAAGTCCTGTAATTGCATATTTTAAGAAAATCTAAAAACAAACAAAAGGCAAAAATAGATGGCATTTGTACAGTTTTCGCAGGTCTCGCTTGCTTTTGGCGACCGCGATATTTTAAATAACGTAACTATAAATCTTCAGACCGGTTCAAAAGTTGCACTGACCGGTGCAAATGGAGCCGGAAAATCTACTCTTATAAAAGTGCTTGCAGGTCTTACACCGCCTGACAGCGGAAACCGTGCCGTTCAAAAAGACAGCCGCATTGCCTATTTGCCACAGAGCGGGCTTACACACCACGGCTGCACCTTGCGCGAAGAAGCCGACAAAGCCTTTGACTTTGGCTACGAATTACAACGTCAAATTGATGAAATAGGCGAACAGCTTGAAGCCGGTCAGGGAAACACAGACGCACTTTTAATACAGCAGGCAGAATTAATTCAAAAGCTGGAAGAAAGTGGCTGGCACAGACGCGCCGCAGCAGCTGAATCAGTTTTACTTGGACTTGGATTTTCACGCACAGATTTTGACCGCAACACAGAAGAATTTTCGGGCGGCTGGCAGATGCGCATTGCACTTGCAAAAGCTCTTATGCAAAACCCGGACATTCTTTTGCTCGACGAACCAACAAACTATCTTGATATAGAAGCCCGCGACTGGCTGGAATCTTTTTTGCAGAATTTTAAAGGCGGCTTTTTGCTTGTAAGTCATGACCGCTACTTTCTTGACGTTACAATAAACGAAGTTTATGAACTTTTTAACGGCAACCTAAAGCGCTATCCGGGCAATTTTACTCATTACGAAAAAGTCCGCGAAGTTGAACTAAAAACTTTAATTGCAGAATACGAACAGCAGCAGCAGGAAATCAACAAACTGGAAGATTTTATAAACCGCTTTGGCTACAAGGCAACAAAAGCGGCTCAGGCACAGGAATATCAGAAAAAACTCGAAAAAATGGTTCGAATCGAAATTCCTGAATCCTTAAAGAAAATTCATTTTAAGTTTCCGCCTGCACCACATTCTGGACGGCTTGTGCTTCGAATGAACGGAATTACAAAAAGCTACGACGGAAAAAACAACGTTCTGAACAACCTCGAACTTACCCTCGAGAACGGCGACCGGCTTGTTGTAGCAGGACGAAACGGTGCAGGAAAATCAACCTTGCTCCGCATAATTGCCGGCGAAGACAAAGCTTTTTCCGGCGAAGTTCTTCCCGGCGCCGGCGTTCAAATAGGCTACTTTTCTCAGGATAACGCCGAAACCATCCGCGGCAAACAGACCATTCTTGAATATCTTGAAGAACGGGCACCACTTGAGCTTATTCCAAAACTTCGCGATATGCTCGGCGCCTTTTTGTTCCGCGGCGACGACGTTTACAAGGCGCTGGACGTGCTTTCGGGCGGAGAAAAAAGCCGCATTGCACTTCTCCAGCTTTTGCTTAGCCCCGTAAACCTTTTAATTCTTGATGAACCAACAAACCACCTTGATATTCATTCCAAGGACGTGCTTCTTTCTGCCCTAAAAGATTTTGGTGGAACCGTTGTTTTTGTAAGCCACGACCGAGGTTTTATTGAACAGCTTGCAACCCGCGTGCTCCATCTTGAACACGGCCAGCACAAATATTTTGTTGGCGGCTACGAATTTTACATGGAGCAGATGGAAAAAAATAATATGCTTGAATCTGAAGAGGGGGGATGTCTCCCCCCTGGGCTCAGTCCCCAGAATCAAGCAAGCTCGACTTCTGGCGACTTCGCCACACCCCCTTCTCCTAGGGGCGCCGCCCCTAAAACCCCGGAAAGTGCCCCTTCCGGCGGAAAACTTTCTTACGAAGAACAAAAACGCCTGGACGCTGAACGCCGCAAAATTGAAAAGGAAGTCAGCCGTCTGGAAGCAAAAATCACAGAGCTGGAAACAAAAAAATCAGAACTGGAAGCAAAGCTTTCTCTGCCCGAAGTTTATTCCAACGGCGAAAAAGCAAAAGCCGTCCAGCGCGAAATTACCGAACTCATTTCCCAGATAGACGAAACCACCGCCGCCTGGGAAGAAGCCGCTCTTAAGCTGGAAGAATAGTTTTCTGCTTTGTGCCTTAACTGCTTCAAAAAATTATGATGGCTTAAATTTAACGTGAACTATACATGCCCGACATCATGCCGCTGCCGGTATTTTTATTTTTATCGTCTTTTGCCTTTTTGCTTTCTTCTAAAAGCTCATCGGTTAATTCCAGAAATTCTTTGTAATGCGGAAAAAAGTCTCGGTAAGAATTCATTTCTACTCCGATTTTCTTTGCAAATGCCATGTCTGAATACGGGCTGTAGTAATTGATTCCATAGGTCGTGTTTGTCATCGATAAAAGCAGAATCGGCTCATTATCAAACATGCGGATGCAATAATCACTTTTTATGCTTCTATCTTCCTGAGGAAAAACAGCAGAAACTGTCATCAATAAAGAGTGACCGTCATCCATCAGTATTTCATACCAGTAATTTTCAAGGTAGGCATAATGCCCATTAATTTTTTTGACAGAAACAACACCTTTCTGTCGAGCAATATCTTCATAGATGACATTTTCGCGTAAAGCAAGTTTTTGTTTATTAAGCGGTCCCTTGAAAAATCCGGTTTTTGTAGGATTTTCTTCCACAAGAGGAAGTTCTTCCACTTTTTTTATGAATGAGTCATAGTTTGAAATTAAATCAGTAAGTTTTTTAAATTTCTTTCCACAGAGTTTTGAGAGTTCTTCTTTTTCAAGACATGACTGTTGTATCAATTGACCGTCATCCTCTTCGTAAACAATAAAAAGATTCCAGTCACCGGCCGATTTAACCCTAAACTTTGTTAAATATTCTGACATATGCTCCACTTGCAGAAAACCGCCGTCAGCAAGATAAAGGTCAAGGTCGTTATACATTGTGCCGTCGTGAAAGCCGCCCTCTTCAGAATCATATGTCAAAACTGATTCTTCAATTGCAGAAATATCTGAAAGTTTGTCCAGTTGCCCAACCGTAGACTCAAAGCCTCTCCATACAGCGAAGATAAGCAATGAAAAAAGAATGCTGAAAACCATTCCCAGAATTGAAAGCACAATAAAAGCAACAGTTTTTCGTTCGCCTTTTTTCTTTGCACGAGTAAGGAATACCAGAGCAACAACAGAACAAATAAAAGAGGGAATTGTAGAGACAATCATAAAGAAGCCGCTTATATTAGACCAGACAGAATGCCAAATTTGAGCAAACCGGGTAGCTGTATTGTAAAATAGCGACCCCGCCATAGCTGACACAAAAAGCAGACCAAGTAAAGCTAAAGGAACTAAGCTGAGTATTCTTCCTGCGGTAAGACTTTTATTTTTTGCCATCGTCTTCTTTCTTTTCGGCAGGTTTCTTTATACTGCGCTTTACAGGCTTTTTTTCTGCAGCAGGCTTTTTAGCTTTTGTCTTTGTTTCAGAAGCTTTTTCCTTTTTATCAGCAGTCTTTTCTGTGTCTGCCTTTTTTGCAGAAGCTTCAAGCTGCTTGCAGTGTGCTTCGCCCTTTATAATTTCGTAGAATTCCTTTCCTTCCATTGTTTCTACTTCAAGAAGACGCTTAGAAATATATTCAAGCAAATCTTTGTGGTCTGAAAGTAATTTTACAACATGCTTGTAACGCTCATCCATTATGCGGGCAATTTCTTCATCAATGTAATTTTGAGTCTGCTCACTGAATTCGCGGATAATGTTAGGCTCGCCGCCACGGTTTCCAAGAACGCCTTTTCCCAAAGTCATATTCTTGAACTTTTCACTCATACCAAAATCTACAATCATGCGTTTTACAATTTCGGTTGCTCGAGCAATATCATTGCAGGCTCCGGTTGAAATTTCACCAAGAAGAATCTGTTCGGCAGCACGTCCACCAAGGCAGCTGTCAACATCGTTTATCATATCCTTTTGAGTTTCAAAGAATTTTTCTTCTTCTTCGCGGTACTGAGTAAAACCACCAATGCCATGACTTCTTGGAACAACCGTAATTTTATTTACAGGTTCATGACCTTCGGTAAATGCAGCAACAAGGGCATGTCCTGTTTCGTGAACAGAAACAAGGCGCATTTCCTTTTCATTTTCTTTACGGGTTTTCTTTTTAAGACCAATGCTTACTTTATCTATAGCCTCGTTAAAATCTTCCATTGTAACTTTTTTACGGCCGTTACGAACAGCAAGCAAAGCCGCTTCGTTTACAACGTTTGCAAGATCTGCTCCTGCAAAACCAGTTGTTCCATGTGCTAAAGATTCATAATCAACATTGTCTTCTATTTTTACACCCTTTGAATGAATGCGCAAAATTGCTTCGCGGCCTTTTACATCAGGTTTTTCAACAGGCACCTGACGGTCAAAACGACCAGGACGCAAAAGAGCCGGGTCAAGAATATCGGCACGGTTTGTAGCCGCAAGAATAATAAGACCTTTTTCGTTTTCAAAACCGTCCATTTCTACAAGCAGCTGATTCAAAGTCTGCTCGCGTTCATCGTTACCACCGCCAAAACCATTTACACGGCTTTTTCCAAGAGCATCAATTTCATCAATAAATACAATACAAGGAGCTTTTTCGCGTGCCTGCTTAAAAAGATCGCGGACACGGCTGGCACCAACACCAACAAACATTTCTACAAAGTCAGAGCCAGAAATACTAAAGAAAGGAACTCCGGCTTCGCCTGCAACAGCGCGGGCAAGCAAAGTTTTACCGGTTCCTGGAGGCCCAACAAGAAGAACACCCTTAGGAATTTTTCCACCAATATCAGTATATTTTTTAGGCTCTTTCAAAAAGCTTACAACTTCTACAAGTTCTTCTTTTGCTTCGTCTACACCGGCAACATCTTCGAAACGGGTTTTAATTTTACCCTCTTCTACAGTTTTGGCACGTGACTGTCCTGCGCCAAAAATGCTGCCCATTCCGGCTCCGCCGCCAATCTTACGCCACAGCAAAAACCAGATTAAATAAACAATTGCAAACGGAATAACCCAGCTCAAAATAAGCTGAACAAAGTAATTATTCTGTTTAGAAGCAAATTTATAGTGAACGCCCTTTTCTTCCATCATCTCAATAAAGTTTGAAAGCAAAACTGCAGTTGTTTTATACTGCTTTGCCGCAGGACGAACATTAGGAATTAAAAACAGCTGAATTCCTTTCTGACCGGAATCCTTATTAGTATCAGCTTCAGGCTGCTGACCGTAACCAACCAGAACATTTTCACCAATTTCTACATAGGTAATTTCGCCACTCGCAACCTTATCACGGAACACAGAATAATCAATATAATTATCTGCTTTAGGAATCATAAAATAGTCAATAAAGGCAACCACAAGCAAAGTAAGTAAAATCAAAGGAAAAATATGAATTCTTGGCTTCTTATTTTTATCGTCTTTTTTGCCGTTGTTATCCGGACCTGCAAATTTAAAGAAGTTGAACGGATCGTTCTCGTCTTTCTTATTGTCATCAGTTTTTTTATTTTTGTTTTCTGCCATATTATAAATATAACGATTAAATAGATGAAAGTCATTAAAAAAATTGCTAAACTTTTTTTTCAGGTTACCGAAAATCAGATTAGAGTAAACACATTTCTAATGCGACCGCTTACGCGGAGCGTTTATATGGAGGATAACATGGCTTACCAGAATGCTTACACAGCATATCAGAGAACAAATATCAACACTGCCAGTCAGGGCAGACTTGTTGTATTGCTTTATGAAGGTGCTGTAAAAAATCTCACAACGGCTTTAAACCTTTTTGGCGATGATGACAAGCTTAAACCAAAAGACATTGAAACTTTTGGAAATCACATGCAGAAGGCTCAGGCTATTATTACAGAACTTCAGGTTTCGCTTGATATGGAAAAAGGCGGCGATATTGCTAAAAACCTTATGTCGCTTTACATTTATTTTAACGAAGAAATTATGAGCATAATCATAAACCGCGATAAAAAGAAGCTTGGCACAATTTTAGGAATGATTCGCGATTTAACCGATTCATGGCGCCAGATTGCAAACAGCACTGCAAATGCACCGGCTGCGAAAGTTTCTAACGCCCTGAATATTGAAGGCTAAGGCATATTACAGAGGGGAAATTATGATTTCAGATGAAGAATTAAAAGAACGCGTTGCTCTCCTTAAAAGATTCAAGCTGCTTCTTGAACAGCAGAGGGCAAAATTTCAGGAATATCTTACTGTACTCGAAAAACAGCAGGATTCTATTACAACAGAAAATCCTGAAAAGCTTATTGCACATACAGAACTTGAACAGCAGGTTGTAAAGAGCATTGCAAACCTTCAGAAAGTGATTGTTCCAATGAGCCGGATGTATAAAAATCCGTCTCTGGCAGACCGCGCGGAAGATAAGGAAGAAATTGCAAAAATTCAGAACGACCTTAACGATTTGCAGAGCAAAGTTCTTGAACAGAACAAAATTAACCGAGATTTGCTCCGCGTTCACATTACACAAATTAAAACTCAGATTCAGAACTTTAAAAATCCATACAGGAACAACAGAAGCGTTTATGCTCAGGTTCACGAGCAGAAAATTGCAACAATGGTTCAGGTAGAGGCATAAGTTCTTTGAACAAAACTAATTTTAAAATTTCGCTTTTAGCAGCCTATACAGAAAAAGGACGCATAATCGGCTCGAAAGGAAAGATTCCCTGGAATATTCCTTCCGAGCGCGTTCGTTTTAAAAAGCTTTGTGCCGGTAAAAAAGTGATTATGGGGCGCAAAACTTTTGAAGAAATTGGACACGCACTAAGTTACTGCACAATTGTGATTGTTTCTTCTACAATGAAAGAGGCTCCTGATGGGTGCATGCTCGCAAAATCACTTGAAGAAGCCATACAAACTGCCGGCGGCGATGAAGTTTTAGTTGCAGGCGGACAAAGCATTTACGAGCAGGCACTTCCTTTTGCTTCAAAAATCTACGCAACCGAAATTCTTAAGGAATTTGAAGGCGATCGAACTTTTCCCGAACCAGGAAAAAACTGGAAAAAAATCTTAGAAGAACAGAAAGAAGATTCCGGAATAAAATTTAATTACGTTACATTTCTTCGACAAAATTCTGATCAACATTAATCACGCAGAAAACATCAGGATAATCATTCTGCACAAGCTTTGTAACAGCATCGGAAAGCTCTGAATCTGAAAGAAAACATGATTTTGGTTTAAGCACGTCAAAAATCAAATTTGTGTGAGTCTGACCAGGAACCATGCGCACGTCATGGAACGTAAGATTTGGATCAATTTGCGGAAGTTTTTCTTTTAAGAAGTGTTTAAGTTCAGTTAATTTTGTATTATTTAAATCAACCGGATCCATGTGAATTACGGCGACACAACCAAGCTGATGCTGAATATCCCATTCTGCATTATCAATTACATCATGAATTTTAAAAATATCTTCGTCGCCCGGCACTTCGGCATGCAAGGAAACCATTTTATTGCTCGGGCCATAATCGTGAACAACAACATCGTGAATGCCGCATATTGGTTCATGCGACATAACAATACGCTCAATCTCATTCACAAATTTCTGAGAAACAGGTTTTCCCATAATAGGATCAATTGTTTCGCGCGCTGCTTCAATTCCATTTTTAAGAATAAAAACAGAAACAATAATTCCGGCCGTTTCGTCCACAGGGAACGGAATTTTTGAATCAAGGAAAAGAGCCGCAATTACAACAGCCATCGAAATCATATCGCTAAGACTGTCTTTTGCGGCTGCTTCAATTGCAACCGAATTTATTTTTTTTGCAATAGAATGATTGTATTTATACATGTAAAATTTTACCAGAACAGCCGCAATTATCACTATAAAAGAAGGCAGATGAAATTCCAGAACAGAAGGATTACAAAGCGCAGAAATTGAACTTTTAAAAAGTTCAAAGCCCATTAAAAGAATAAGGAATGAAATCACAAGCCCCGAAATATATTCCAGACGGCCATGTCCAAAAGGATGGTCTTTATCTGCCTGCTTTGACGCAAATTTAAAACCAAGAATTTCCACAATTGATGATGCGGCGTCCGAAAGGTTATTAAACGCATCTGAAATCATAGAAACGGAACCTGTTATAAAACCAAAAATTGCTTTAAAAACAAAAAGCAAAAAGTTAAAAAATACACCGGCTGAACCACAGAGAATTCCGTACTTTCTGCGGACATCGGCATTTTCGTAATCTGAATGATTTTTGATAATTTTTTTTGCAAGTAAACAAACCATAAAAAAGCACCATTTTTCCGGTTTTTATTTTTCCAGCTCGTCCTGAACATCCTGCGGGAGAAGGCTAAAAAAATCGTAACCAGTTTTTTCTTCGATATAGTCTACACTACATTTGTAATAAAGAAAATCGTTTTCACCTTCGAAACCGTTTTCATCTTTGGCAGACTTATCTGCCGTGGGAATATTCTGGCAGCCCTGTTCGTTTGGAATAAAAAATGCGTAAACTTTAACACTTTCGTCCTTCTGGCGAACAAGCGAACAAAGCCGTTCAAAATCGTTGCCGCTTTCCGGCAGCACAAGAAGGATTTTCCATTCGTATTGCGGAACAGCAATTGCTAAATTTTGAGCAGCAGGAATTTCTGTAAAGTAACCACGGGAGCCTGTTCCACCGCGCCCATAAACGCCCGCAAAAATATAAACTTCATTGCCCGCGAACGCAAATTTTCGTTCAAACGTTTCAAGATGCATCCACACAATGCGGTTACAGTCGGGAGCCTGCGGTACCATATTTGTCATAAAAAAAGTTGCACTGTTATCCTGGGTGTTTGATGTACGGTCCGCAGACGGACAAACGTGCCCGCGGTCAAAACCGTACATTGTGAATTTGTAATCAGATTTTTTTACTTTGTACCAGCCGGTCGGCAAAGAGTCATCAGCACGAAAATCGTTTACGCGTTTTATTGAACCAATATCTGTAGACTGCAAATGCCATGCAACCCAGTTTGGAATAAGTGCAGACTTATTATAAGAAAGCACATATTGTGGTTTTTCCATCAGATAATTGTCGTAAGAATTCTGTTTGTCGGCGCAGGCTTGCGAAGGGTTCCCAAAATAAAGCGGATGATTTTCGTTGAAAGCTGCATTTTGAGCCTTAAGCGGAAGTGAATAAAACACAAGCATAAAGCCCAAAATAGCAGCAAATTTATTTAACTTACAAAAAATTTTCATCTTACATAAATTTTAGAACCATAAGACAAAATGTCAAGAAACTAAAATTTATTCTTTAGATTATTCTTCAAACGAAACTTCATCTATAGCTTCAGGACCAACAACCGCAAACCAGCGGGATGGTTGTTCAACCCAGTATTTATTAAAAACCTGGACAACCTCTTGTGCAGTCACAGTATCTATTTTTTTTATCATAGAATCAAAAGCCATTATATCGTTATAATCTACAAGAGCCTGCACATAAAGAGCTGCCCGTCCAGAAGTTTTTATAGTTGAACCATAGATTCTGTTTATTAATACATTTTTTGCACCGGGAAGCACTGCTTCAACCGAAGAAAATTCATACGAACCGTCATCATTAATTTTAACGACATATTTGCCTTTTGCCATAATTTCGCGGGCTTCTTTTACATAGTTTGTAAAATCCTTAAGATTCGAAATCATATAACACCCGTCAAAACCAATTCCGTCAACAATTTCAGAATCTGCTACATAACATGCACCGTATTTTGTTCGTATTATATTCCACATCGTAGTACCAAATATGTTTGCAGCAAGAGAAGCCGTTATAAAGTCGGAATGTGAATTAAATGGCAGCCTGAAAGCTCTTACCGCATAACCTGAGCCAGCCGCAGAAGAGCTTGTTAACACAAGAGGGTCTCCGCTAATAGTAAAAGGCTGTGACTTTAATTCCGGTAAATCT
>Ga0310695_10009624_pt1 | contig 14448 bp, 6 predicted proteins | sample RumenRJG_04DNA_FD_203882 | JGI IMG/M metagenome (GOLD analysis project Ga0310695, IMG submission 203882) | Bovine rumen microbial communities from Lethbridge, Alberta, Canada - RJG_04 (v2) (version 2) | ecosystem: Host-associated > Mammals > Digestive system > Stomach > Rumen | place: Canada... | reverse complement strand
CTCCTGGCATTAATACTGTTTTTGCAAAGGAGTTTTTCGGAGCTTTTAAATGTTTCTATTATTTCCATTTGATTTTTTTTAGCTTTATTTTTTTTTAAGGTTTTTTTAATTTTTTTTTTTATTGATAGGTTTGGAAATGATGAATTATTAATTTAATTTTCCAAAATAAAAATTAATTTGTTATATAAAATCTTATGGAAAATGATAAAATTATTATTGAGCAAAATCATACTCTTATTTCACATTTAATAATTATATTTTTTTCTACATTTATTTTTTTAGGTTTATTTCATTCATTATTTAAATATTCAAAAATTGAAATAATTGTATTTCTAACATTATCAATATTAATAATTTTATATTTAATATCAAGAGAAAAAACAATAAAAAGAAAAAAGGAAATTTATATAGGATTAATATTAAGTTTAATAATATCATATTCAATAATAAAAATAGATTTAAAAAATGATATTTTTTTCCAAATTCATTTATATTACATTTCATTAGTAATATATCACTATTCAGAATATTTAAGTGTATTAATATATCATTTTAATAAATGTTCATGGCATTCATTTTTAATTGATCAAAGTAAAGAATGGATTTTTTCAATTTTATTTAGTTTTGGTGAATATTATATAGAAATGATTTATTTTAAAAAAATAAAAACTTGTTTAATTTTCATTATTTTAGGATTAATTATTTTAATAATTGGGCAATTTTTTAGAATTTCTGCTTTATTTACTGGTAAAATTTCTTTTACACATGTTATTTCTTATAAAAAGAAAAAAGAACATGTTTTAGTAACAAATGGTATTTATTCTATATCAAGACATCCTTCTTATTTTGGTTTCTTTATTTGGTCAATTGGAACTCAGATATTATGTTTTAATCCAATTTGTATTATTTCTTATATAATTGTACTTTTTATTTTTTTTAAAGATAGAATTTTAGAAGAAGAAATTTTATTAATTCAATTTTTTGGGGATGAATATATTAACTATAAAAGAAAAGTACCTATTTTAATTCCATTTATTCATTTAAATGAAGATGATGAAAAAAAAAGTTTGGAAATTTATAAGAAAAATAAAAATATAGAAGAAAAATATCCTAATAAAATTCAAAATGAAAAAAATGAAGAAAGTTTTGATGAAGAAGAATAAATTAATATATTATTATAATATAAAATATAAAAGTATAAAAGTAAAATTAAAAAATATTTTTTAAATAATATAAAATAAATAATAATTAATAAGATTATTATTAAATTTTTTTGGTTGATACCCTGTTTTACGGAAGAATTCTTGCTGGGTCAATCCTCACTTACCTCTTCTGCTCGAATGTCAGATTAAATTTTTTAAAATTAAAAAAAATATTTTTAAATTAATAGGTTTAATAAATTTAATTTTATTTAAATGATATTTCAGGAAATGAGTGAATGTTATATCTAAATGTAGAAAAATTTATTATATGAATTTTTAATTGTATGAGCAAATCTCAACATCAAAGGAATTCTTCCCACAAATAGTGTAATTTAATAATTAAAAAATAAAATTTAATATAATCATTTTTATTTAATAAATCATTAAAAATATTTTTCTCTACTATTTCTTGAAAAGTGTTTTTGTGAATATCAAAAGCCAATGGAAGATTGAAGAATTTATTTTTTGTATAATTACATCCCTGGAAATAAAAGTTATAAATATCATCTTTGTTATCTTTATTTTTTATGATATTAGATTGTATTATTATTTTATTTTCTTTTAATTGTGAAATATATAATTCAACTTTTTCTTCTTTAAAATTAGAAGAAAACTTTATATTATCTAAATTGTTTTCCATAAAATTTGAATTCATATTATTATTGATATTTAATTCTTGAAAATTGAATTTAAAATATAAAGGTTTAGAATTTAATATTTTATTTTTAATATCTAATATTATTTTTTTATCATTTTTGAAATAATATATTTGATTTTTTATATTTTCTATTTCTGATGAAACTGAATTTGCTAAATTTTGATTTACATATTTTTTAATATTATCCAAAATTAAATCAATATTTCTATAATTTTGATATATTTGTATTACTTTTTGTTTTTCTTTATTTAATAATGAATTATTCTTCTTAAAATAATCACTTATATATTGTTTTAATTTTTCAATTTGTTCTAATTGAAATAATTCTAATTTTTTATTTATTTTATTTAGATTATCAAATTCTTTGATTAATAATTCAATTAGATTTTTGAAATCAATAAATTCTTTTAAAATATTTGAAACTTTATTTAAATTAAATAAAGTCATTTGATTTAAAGAAATATAATGATGATTATAATGAATATTTTCATTATTTTTTTCAAATATTAATTGACATTCAAAACAAAATTTTTGAATATTAATGTCATCAAAATCATATTCACTACTATTTAATTCATTAATATTTGAATAACATTCAGAATAATATATAGGTATATATTCATCGAAATTTTGAAATTTCCCACAAAATTGACATTTTAGATTATTATTTTTGTAATAATTATATAAACAATTATAACAATATATATTATTGCAATTTATACACTTTCTTAAATTATTCTTATTATGACATATGTTACATTCATCCATCTTTTATTTCCTTTTTATATTTTATTTTATTATATTTTAAAAAATAAATAAATTTAATTTTTATTTAATAATTTTTATTTTTTTATAATATGTTCATATCATATCTTTATTATTTATTTTATTTATTTCAACAGCTGTGTATGATGTATTCCCTGGTTGAGGATAACAAGGATAATTATTAATATTATTATTATTTATATTAGGATTATTATTATTAATATTTATATTATTATTAATATCAGGATTATTATTAATATTTTGATTTTGAACATTTTCAATTTCTTCTAAAGAAGGAAAATCATTATTTTTATTTTCTATAAATTGAATTTGATTCATCATATTATTAATAATTTGTGGACTTTCTTGATTAGAATTATTATGTCCAATAGATATAGGAATAACACATCTTGGTCTAGAATTTTTAGTAGTATAAGATGAAAAATAAACAGAAACTTTAAGATTATATTCACATTTAACTAATTTAGAAATACATGTTGGTACATAATCATTAACATCAATTCCTTTATTTAAAGGATCTTCTTCTCCAATAAGTTTAGTAACTTTAATTTTAAAATCATAAACTTTAATATCATAATTACAATTATGACTTTGTCCTTTAGGAATTAAAACTTTATATTTATTTCTTATTATAGTATCATCAAAATTATATTTTTCTTTTGATTTACATGGACATAAATTAACAAGTCTATGAATACTAATTTTAATTTCATTAACATCCATTTTTCCATTTGTATTATCAACATTTATAGAAATTGGTATATTTTCACCTATACAAAAAATATTTTTACTAATTGAACAATATAAACTTGTTTTACCTTTATCCATTAAACCCCATTTTTCAACATGTACATTTGAAGAAGAACTTAATGGAGTATTTAATATTAAAGGAAGAGATTTAATTTGAATAAATTCATCACAATATTCTAAAATAGGATTATTTGGAATTAAAGGCACAATTCCTGCTGTAATAATGTATCTTAAATATCCTCTAACTTGAAATTTTGGATATTCAAAACTAGGAAAAGTTAAATTATTAGTATAAATTATAAAAGGAAATGTATAATTTCCATTGTTAAAATTTTTATTTTGGATATTTAAATTAAATGTAATTTGAGGTGTAAAATTAAATTCTCTATCATATTTTTCATCATTGTCAGAATCATAAAAAATATCCCCTCTTCTTACTTTTGATACTGTCCATCCCTCTAAGAGATTTAGAGATATGTTTATGTCTGATATTTGAAGTTGAGGATTACTTTGTAATATTATTGTTCCTTGTATTGGTTCGGATATGAAGAAAGATTTTTTTTGAAGTGATATTGATAAATATGGTGACTTCCTTAGTCCTGATTTTGTATTTCCCATGTTTTTTGTGTAATTTTTATTTTTAATATTTTTTTTATTTTTTATTGTTTTTTTATGTTTTATTTTATATAATTTTTTTTATTAAAGTTATATATTTTTATATTTATTAAGTTTTTAATTATTATTTTTTTTATAAATGGATGAATATATTATGAGTGAATCAAAGGAATTTATAAAAAAATTAAAAAGTAATAAAAATGGTTATATATTCCTTCAACCAATTGAAGAATTAGTAAATTCATTACCTGATTATAAAGAAAATATAAAACATCCAATAGACTTATTAAAAATAGAAGACAAACTAAATAAATTTGGATATAATACAATAGAAGATATGAAAGAAGATATTGAATTAATGATAAATAATTGCTTAACATATAATTACCAACCAAATTCATGGGCAAATAAAAGTGCAGTTCAATTTAGCTTTTTTTTTAATAATAACTATAAAAAATTCTTATCAAAAATTGAAAAATATAATGAAAAAAAAAACACATTTCTAGGAAGAAAAAGACCAAATAATCAAATAAGAGATGATTACTCAACAACAAGTCGTTTTAAAGGAAAAAGTATAAATAATGATAAAATAGAATTAAATTCAAATATAAATAATAACATAACTATATTAACATATGATGATGAGAAAATAAGTAAAAGAGTAAAAAATTTATTTACATATATAAAACCATCATTAAATGCTTCAGAAGAATCAATTGAAAATGTAATTAATATTTTAATAAAAGGTTTTTCTAAAAGAAATAAATCTTTTAATGAATTATATGATGATGCAATGAAATTTATAACTAAACATTTAACTGCCCCTGAATTAAGAAGTAAATTTATGAAAAAATTTAGGAAATTAATTCGAACTTTACAAGATGAACAAAATGAAGAAGCTTCGAAAATGGAAATGAAAAATTTAAATATAAAAATAGATTTAAATGAAAATGAAGAAAAAAGACAAGAAAAAAGTAAATTAGAACAAATTAGAAGAGATATTAAAGTTTTTGTTGAGAATCAAAAAGTTCCTGATGTTTTTTTAGATCCTAATGAATATTCTATTGAACCTATTTTAAAGAAAAAGATTTATAATTTTGTAATGGATATTAGGAATAATAAAAATAATCCTCCAGTTAATAATGAAGCAAATGATTTAATTGATTTAGAATTTTAAATTTTGTTTTTTTAAATTTATTTTTAATAATTATTGATGTTTTAATATTTTTTATATTTGTAAATCTCTAAATTATAATTATAAATTATATGTTATTAATTAAATATTTAATATTTTAATATCATAAAAAAAATGAATGAACTTTTTGAAAAAAATGGAAAAGGAAATAAAATACCTTTAATTAATAGTAATATCAAAAAGGATAATTTTATATTATTCTTTAATGAATTATCTAAATTAAAAATATCAGAATGTATTCCTTTATTAGAAGAATTAAAGGATTATATAATTAAATCACCAGAAATTGGTCAAATAATTTTAGACTTTAATGATATTTATAATGTAAATGATAAAGGATTTATTGAAATATTAATTGAGAAATATCTATTTTTTGAATGTGATTCTGAAAATAAAATGAAACTTGAAGAATTTTTTGAATTTTTTTCTAATTCTTTTCAAATTAATAAGAATATTTATGATTTTATTTATCAAATTATTGGGAAAATGTTTCGTGAACCAAATATTATTAATTATAATCATTGTATAATTTTTGAAAATTGCTTAAAATTATTAAAAATTTTTTATAATAAAAGTGATATTGAAAATGAAAAATTAAAAGATAATTTCTTTTATTTATATGATAACGAAATTAAAACTAATATAAATAAAGATAATCCTTTAAATTTTCAATTTATTAATATTTCTTTCTTTATATATATTAATAATTATTATAAAAATAATGAAAGTATTATTTTTAAAATTCTTTTTTTAGAAAATAATGAATTATTAATGAAATTAAAAAATTTTAGTATTGAATTATTTTATAATAATGAACTTATTAATGAAAAAAATAATGAAATAATATTGAATAAAGATAATTGGAATTTAATTCAATTAAAAATAAATAATAATAAAATATCAGTAATTATAAATAAATCAATAACTTTAGAAAAAAAAGAAATTGATAATAAATCAATTATAGACTTAATATTCTTTTCAAAATTTAATGGTTTAACCTCATCTATTATAATATCTAAAGAAGAATTAGTTATAAATAAATATTTTTCAAAAAATTTTATTCAAGATTTATATGAAATAAAAAAAATAAATTTTATAAATAATGAAGAAGAAAATGAAATAAAAAAAACAAAAACAAATGAAGAAATTAAAAGAACAAGTATAATTAGTGAAAAGGGCAATGATGGAATAAATGATAATAATATAATTCATAATTTTTATAAATTTATTACAATACCATTTATTATATTTTTACAAACTGAAAAAGATAAAATTGAAGTAGAATTTAATAAAAATCATTTTCCATATTTATATTCTTTTAATTACTATTATTATAAAGAAAATATTTTTTTAATTGGTGGAACAAAAAATATTTTACCTTTATTTGAACTTTTATTTAAACTTTTTTCTAAAGATTCAAGATTTCAAAATATATTAAGTGATATTATTGAAATAATTACTTCAATATTATATTATGATAATAATATTGATGATTTTATTTATTCAAATTCTTTTCAAATTTATTTTTTATTCTTAGAAAAAATTGAACAACTTGGTGATGAGTCAATATTAGAAAAAAATATTCCTGTTTTTAAAATATTATTTAATTCAAATAAAAATGATATGATTTATATTAATATGAAAAGATTTTTAAATGAAGATAATATTGTTAGATTTTTATTTAAAAAAGAAATTGGTTTTAGTGATTTTTTATTACATCTTCAAAAATATAAAAATAATGCATTTCAATTTTTAATTAATTTTTTATTACATACAAAAGATAAAAGAAATGAAATAATATTTGATGATATTTTTGATTATTTTAATGAATATTTTAAAAATAAAAAGAGTGATAATATTATTAAAATTATGGAATTATTAAAAAATAAATCATTAGATAGTAAAATAATAGAAAAAGCATTCAATGTATTAATTAAATTTATGGAAATATCATTATCAGATAAAAAAATGGAAAAAATACTTTTAAAAATAGAAAAAAAATTTAAAGTAAATATAAATAATAAAGAATTAAATAAAATAAATAACAAATCTAACATAAATGATGAGAGTGATGAAGAAAAAAAAAAAAAAAAAGTTGATTCAGATATTAAAAAATATTCAAGAAATACAAATAATAAAAATAATGAAAGTAATGATAAAACAAACTCAAAGAGAATATTTTTAGAATTAATGACTAATAGAATTGAGAATGAAATTCAAAAAAACCATCAAAAAAATAATGAAGAGAATATATATTCAATATTTTTGAATTTAAAAAAAGGAGGATTAAGTTTTTGGATTAAATTATTAGAAAGAAAAAAATTACAAATAAATTTACAAATATTAACTTTTTTTCAAATAATCCTTTTAAATTATATGGGACATCTTATAGCAAATAATCCTAATAAAAAAAAAAAAGAAACAAATCAAATTAAACAAAAAAAAAATGAAAATGAAGAATCAAACATTGATATGAGTATTTTAGAAAATTATTTTAAACAATTATTATATATTGATAATACTGAACATTATGATAGTAATAAACAAGAAAAAAATGATAAAATACCAGATGAAATTATTAATGATTTTGAAAGAATTATTAATTTAACAATAATAAATTTTCAATTAAATGAAAAAGATTTAGAAAAATTTAAAGCATATAAAATTGATTTATTATATCATATTGAAAATTTTTTAATTATAACAAGAAAAGCCCATGTTTATAATTTAGATGATAGTAAAAAAGTACAAATTCCAATGTGTGATTTTTATTTATCTAAATCTTTTATTTCTTTATTAATTCCTTTATTTCATCATATTTTTATTTGTAATGAATTAAACATTGATAATGATATAATTGAAATTGGAAATAGAATTATAAATTTAATTAAAGAAATAATTTATGAAATTTATTTATTAGGTATTGATTATGGTTATACACCATTTTTACTTTTAATACATGAATTTGATAATTATTATAATAGTCAAAAATATGATTCTAATTTAGATATATTTAAAAATTCATTTTATAAAGATATTTCTAATTTTTTTAAAAATGTTGGAAATAATGATTTTCAAAAAATATTTGAAGATTTTAAAAGTGATGTTATTGAAAACTTATTAGAAAAAAAAGATATTAATTGGAAAGAATTATATTTAAATATTAAAAATAAATATAAAAAAAAAAAATTTTTTGAAAAAAATGAGAAAGGAATAAAAACTTTGGAAAACCCTATTTTACAAACTTTTATTTTACATTTTGAATTAGTAAACAAAACTTTTAGAAAAGGAAAAGAAAATATATTATCAAAAGAAGATAATAATATTTTAATTGATTTTATTCTTTTAATATCATTATGTATTATTCTTTATGGAAACAATGAATATCAAAAATTAACTGTATCAAACAAAGCATTTTTTTTTATAAGGATAATATTTTTAGGAATAAAATTTTTTTTATTAAAAATTTTAAACAAAGATGATACAAATAATTTTTTAGAAGCTGGAATTGTTTTAATATCAGTATTTTATTTTTTTATAATTGAAAATAAAAAATCAATTTTTCAAAAAATTTTTAAAGTTGAAAAAAAAATTGAATTTTCTTCAAAATTAATAGAAAATTTTCAAAAAATTTTTGAAAAATTTGAAAAAAAAACTGTTGATTATAATGAAATTAAAAAGTTATTTGATGAAGATAAAATAATAGAAGAATTATTACCATTATTCAAAGAATTACAAATTAATGAACCATATGAAATAAATGAATTTCCTAATTATATAAATAATAATTTTTTAAAAGAAGATGAAAAAGAAGTAAAAGAAAATGACAATTATGAAAAAAAAGAAACAAAGATAATTAAAAAAATGATAATTGAAAAAACATATAGAAGAATAAGAAAAGAATTATTTTCTTGGAACAATAGTTATAGTGATAAAGAACTGTTTTATACTGAAAAAGGAAAAAAAAATTTAAAATATAAAGTATTAAATCATTATTCAGAAGAAATGACATTACCTTTATTAATTCCAATTTTAAATATAAATTCATATATAACTCCATATTTTAAAAAATTTTTTAATGAAAAATATAAACCATTTGATTTAATTGGAGAAAGTATATTAGATGAAGATTATAATAAAATAAAAAAAGAAATTGAATCAAGAAATGATGAAAATTATCAAATTAAAGATGAAGATATTTTATCTTATTTTAAATTAAATAATTATGATTTATTTTCTTGTTGTTTAATTAAACAAGGATTACATATTCCAGGTTATATTATTAAAAAAGCTGATGATTTTTCTTTTATTGGTTTTCCAAGAAAATTAAATGATGTTGAAAAACTTTATTGTGATGAATCAAAAGATAATATGTGTCAAGGAAGTTTATATAAATCAAATAAAATATATTTTTTAAATATTAGAATAGAAAATATTATTTATTCATATAAAAAAAATTATTGTTTTAAAGATGATGCTATTGAATTTTTTACAAAACAAAATAAATCTTATTATTTTGAATTTACAAATATTGGAAATTATAGATATAAAAATAAAATATTTGAAGAAAAAAAAATAATAAAAGATGATATTGATTTAACTAAATGTGAAGAGTGTGTTGATAAAAATACAATACAAATGATTAATTTAGAAAATGAAAATTTAAAAAATGATAAAAAAATTAATGAAAGTAAAAATTATTCAGAAACTCTTGAAAAAGATAAAAGTAAAATTTTAATAGATTCAAAATTAAAAATAAATGAAGATAAAAATAGAGAAGACAAATCTAATTTAAAAACAAATCAAGAACAACCAATTAAATTAAATTATCAAAGAAATAAATTTTTTGATTATATTACAAAAGGAAGTTCAGATATAGAAGATATAAACTATTATTTTAAAGGAAAAAATAATAAAAAATACAATAATATTTATAGTATACAAGAAAGTTTCAATTTAAGACATATATCAAAATTAGAATTTTTAATGAGAATAAATCTTTTATCAAATAGATCATTTAAAGATATTAATCAATATCCAGTATTCCCTTGGATATTGAAAGATTATAATAATACAAATATAATAGATGAAGAGAAAAAATCAATAATGGAAGAAAATAAAGAAAAAAAATTTGAATTTTTAGAAGTTAATAAAATATTTTATTTAAATAATAAATCAGAAAATGAAAATTCATTAGAAAATAATTCAGAAAATCAAAAAGAAAATAATTTAGAAACAAAAATAGAAAATACAGAAATATCAAAAGAAAATAAAGAAACTTCAAAAGAAGATTCAGAAACCTTAAAAGAAAATAATAAAGAAACCTCAAAAGAAAAACCCTTAATAAAAATATCAAAAACTCCAAAAAAATACGTAATAATCCGTCCAATGGATCTTCCAATGGGTAAAATAGGTGAAGCACGTTTTCAATCATACAAATTAATTTACAATATATCATGTGAAGAATATAAAACATTAACAAATAAAGAAATCCCATTAGATTTCACAGATTCTTCCCAATTTCAAAATGATGAAATGCAATTAATACCAATTTTATATGGAACACATTATTCAAATCCTGCATATGTATGTCATTATTTAACTCGTATTTTTCCTTATTCTTTATGTGCTCAATTAATTCAAGGTGAAGGTTTTGATGCTCCTGATAGATTATTTATCAATTTAAGTAAAAGTTATTTTAGTGCTGAAAATATAAGATGTGATTTAAGAGAATTAATTCCTGAAATGTATTATTTACCTGAATTATTTAGAAATATCAATCATATAAATTTTGGAAATTTACAAATTTCTGAAAAGGAAGATTCAACTTTTCAAATTTTAAAAAAAAAATTCAATATTAATGATGATAATATTAGAGTTGAGGATGTTGTTTTACCTGATTGGTGTATGAATAATCCTGAAAAGTTTATTTGTATTAATAGAGAATTGTTTGAAAAAAAAGAAATTAATATTGATAATTGGATAGATTTAATTTTTGGATTTGATCAAAATAGGGAAGGTGCTTATGAGAAAAATAATATTTTTGCACCTTATTGTTATATTGGTTTTATTAATTTGGAAAAAATTGAAAATTTAAATGAAAGACAATTAAATATGAAATATTTTGATTTGGGAATAAATCCTATTCAATTATTTAATTCTCATTTAAAAACTGAAAAAATTTATAAAGAAAAAATTCAATTTGATAATAATAATATAAATTCAAATTATAAAGAAGTTATTAAAAAATGTAAAAATGATATTTATAAAAAAATAAATCAAATACAAAATAGAATTGAAGAACTAAAAAACACACAAAAAAAAAATATACAAATACAAAAAAAACTTGAAGCAAATATAAATAAAGTTATTGATGTTAAACCTAAAATAATTGAAAATGAAATTATATTACATAGAACAAAAAACTTTTCTAAAATAATAAGTGAGAATCAACATTCTTTTGATTGTATATATTGTAAATATAATAAAGCTAAGATATATACTTTTTATAATTTTAAATCAGGTGAAATTTTTTTATACTTTAATTTACCAGAAAATGTTCCAAATGAAATAAGATATAAATCAAATAAAAAATTATTTTTATTTTCAAATTTAGATAATAGTGAAATTACTTCAATTTCTATAGATTTTTATTATATTTTTTATGGAACAAAATTAGGTTCAATTATAATTACAAAAAATCCATTTTTAGGTATTGAAAAAATAATACATTATCACACTAAAAAAATAACAAGTATTTGTCATAATAATATATTACATTTAATGATAAGTTCATCTGAAGATGGTTATATTAATATTCATACTATTCCAAATTGTACTTTAGTAAATTCTATTTATGATAATAATTTTATTCCGGATAAAATTTTAATTTCTTATACACCACTTCCTTCATTTATAATTTATAAAAATAATGGAAATTTATTTAGAGTTTATAGTATAAATGGAAGGAAATTATTAAATGAAGATAAAGTTATTGATGATGTTAAAGAAATATATATAGGAAAAAATAGTAGTTTTATTGAATTTTTAAAAGTTAATGATAAAGATATTGTTTATAAGTTACCTTATTTAGTTGAAACTAAATATCATTATATATCAGATGAAGAAGAAGGAAAAGAAAAAAATGAAAAAGAGAAAAAAAAGGAAAATAAAAATGATAAAGAGCAATATATGAACGAAATAAAAGAAAAAGAACTCAAAAAAGAAAAAAATGATAAATAAAATTGAATATTTTTTTTATTTTAGAAATATTTTTTAGGATAATTTTTATAAGAATGAAAATAATTATTATAATATAATAATCTCACAATTAATTTAAAAAAAAAAATTTAATGCCATTTAAAATTAATTTTTTTAAAAAAGAAATATATTAAATAGAAATAAATTTATGTAAATGAATTCAAAACATTTACTTTTTTGTAAATATTATCAAAGAATAAATTTCCTTCAGATAAATTACCATTTTTATTTTCTTTTTCTAAAATAAAATCTAAATAAGGTAAATTGATTTGTTTAAATCTAAATTTAAAAAAAATTTGTGCTGTATTACTATCTAAACACAACAATTTAATTAAGCTTAAATCTTTAATCATTTGATAAATTATATAATAATCAAGCATATTTTGAAATTGATAATATTCTGAATTATAATTATTATTAATTTTAATATCATTACTCATTTTTGTTTTCTCATTTAATTGCAAATTTGAATTTTGTTGTGTTGGTTCTATTATTGTTTTTTGAGGAATAATTGAATTTTTATTAATTAAATTAATTAATTTTCCAGAAAACACCTTATTTTGATTATTTTTAAAGAGAAAAATATTTGTATTTGATTTATCAATAATTTTCAAATTAGTTAAATTTTCATTTGTACTTTTAATATTAATATTTTTAGCAAAACTTTTATTTAATTTATTATTTCCAATTAAAGCATTATATGAAATTTCAGTATACTTTGTATATTTTCTAATTTCTCTATCTAAAAAAAATCTATTTAAAAATCTTCCTAAAAAATGTTGAATAACTGAAACAATACTAATCAATCCTCCAATAGAGCAAATTTCTTCTTCTAAACTAAATCCAATAAAAGAATAAGTAGTAACCCAACCACTATATTCAATAGATAATTTTAGATTATAATATCTTCCATTATCTTGATTAATAGTATAAGAAGAGAAAGAAGAATATTGTTCTTCTTTTTTATTAACTGATTCATAAAATAAAGAAAATAATTTGTTTTGATGAATAATATTAATTTTATCTAAATTAATAACAACATCCTTTGGATAAGAATCAAGTGCTCCTAAAATAATATATTCAGGTTTTAATTTTATTGGTTTAAAATAATCATTTGGATTAACATAAGTAATATTAAAAATAACAAAAACATCATAATGAGATGCTTCATCAGGTACAGTAAAATAAGCATTATATGAATTTAATGAATTGAATAATTCTCCAGTATGATTAAAAGTAATATTATAAAAATTATAAAAATAACAAGGTAAAGAATAAGTGTTTGATATTGGAAAAGATGACATTGTTGCTTTAACATTTTCATAATAATTTGTAAATACTCCTTCAATTTTAAAAAGTTTTGTTGATAATAAACAAACTTGTAAATCTAAATCATAAACTGTGAAATTTTGATTTATTTCTATATCTCTCTCTGTTGTTACTTTAAAATTTGTTTTGTTTAATATTATTTTTATTGACATTATTATCCTATATATTATTATAAAGAAACTAATTAATGTAATTATTGTTCCTGATATTGAATTATATTTTCTTGCTTTAAATATTTTTGGTTGATATTTTACTCCTGTCATGTCTAAATTTTTAAACCATCTTTTTATTGAAAATGATTCTGAGGTATTTTCAATTAAGGTATTCATTTTTTTATTTTTTCTTTAAAAATTAAATTTAATAAATATCTTATTTTAAAAATTTATATTTTTTTTATTTTTAATTGTAGAAAAAATTATTCATACATATTTTTAAAGAACGTATATTCTAAAAAAGCAATTAATCTTTTTAATTTTTTAATTAATATAATGAATTGTGTTTTTTAATTAATAATTATTTATTCATTATCCAATGAGTTCAAAAATATCAAAATCAAACATAAAAAACAAATTTCAAAAATATCTCAAAAAAATCAATCAATTACAATTTCAAAAATTCCAAATAAAAAAATAAATAAACTTCAAAAAACCAAA
>Ga0310695_10009621_pt1 | contig 14450 bp, 10 predicted proteins | sample RumenRJG_04DNA_FD_203882 | JGI IMG/M metagenome (GOLD analysis project Ga0310695, IMG submission 203882) | Bovine rumen microbial communities from Lethbridge, Alberta, Canada - RJG_04 (v2) (version 2) | ecosystem: Host-associated > Mammals > Digestive system > Stomach > Rumen | place: Canada... | reverse complement strand
GCCGCGCTCCATTCTGGACGAGCATCGCGAGGGCCTGATAATCGGCTCCGCCTGCGAGGCGGGCGAGCTTTACTCTGCCATCAGAGCGGGGGCCGACGAGGAGCGCATCGAAAAGATCGCCGCATACTACGACTACCTCGAGATACAGCCGCTGATCAACAACAGGTTCATGATCGTAAACGGCATAGTGAACGATGAGGAAGACCTTAAGGACTACAACCGCCGGATCGTAGCGCTGGGCGAAAAGCTCGGCAAGCCGGTCGTTGCTACGTGCGACGCCCACTACTTTGATGAAGAGGAAGCCCTCTACAGGCGCATCATCATGGCGGGTCAGGACTTCAAAGACGCCGAGAGCGGCCAGGGTCTCTACTTCAGGACTACCGAGGAGATGCTCGAGGAGTTCTCGTACCTCGGCGAGGAGAAGGCCTTTGAAGTAGTAGTAACGAACACCAACAAAATCGCGGACATGATAGAACCGATGCAGCCAGTGCCTGAGGGCAAGTTCCCGCCGCACATCGACGGGGCGGAGGAGTATCTGCGGAACGCCTGCGAAGAGAGAGCGGCGAAAATGTATGGCAGCCCTTTGCCTGATGTCATCAGGGAGCGTCTCGACAAGGAACTGAATTCCATCATCGACAACGGATACGCCGTCATGTACAGAGCCGCCGAGATGCTGGTGGACAAGTCGATGGAGGCCGGGTATCTGGTCGGATCGAGAGGTTCCGTCGGATCGTCATTCGCTGCGACCATGGCGGGCATCACTGAGGTAAATCCGCTGCCCGCCCACTATCTGTGCCCGAACTGCAAAAACCTCGAGTGGGACGAGACGGGCGAGTACGACTGCGGTCTGGACATGCCGGACAAGGTCTGCCCGGTCTGCGGAACGCCGTATCTGAAGGAAGGTTTCACGATTCCGTTCGAGACATTCCTGGGCTTCAACGCCAACAAGGAACCTGATATCGACCTGAATTTTGCGAATGAATATCAGAGCGCCGCGCAGAAGTACGTCGAAGAGATCTTCGGCGCGGAGAATGTATATAAAGCCGGAACTATTTCCACGGTCAAAAGCAACAAAGCCTTCGGCTACGTTGCTAAGTACTTCGAGGAGCTGGGACAGCAGGTGAGCAAAGCCGAGCTGGACCGTCTCACTGAGTGCTGCGAGGGCGTCAAGGCCACCACGGGCCAGCACCCGGGCGGCGTCGTCGTAGTGCCCCGTGACCATGAGATCTACGAGTTCTGCCCTGTGCAGCATCCGGCAAACAACGCCAAATCCGGCGTAATCACGACACACTTCGACTACCACTCCATAGACGAGAACCTGCTGAAGCTGGACATACTCGGACACGATGTTCCGTCCATGTGCAAGCAGCTCAAGGACCTGACGGGCGTCGACCCGGTAGACGTGCCGTTAAAAGACGACAAGGTCATGTCCATATTCATCGGAACTGAAGGGCTGGACATCGTGGATCCGAACTACAAGTTCACCCACGGATCATACGGCATACACGAATTCGGAACGTCCTTCGTCCGCCAGATGCTCGACGACATACACCCGACGACTGTAGAGGAACTGGTCCGTATATCCGGACTGTCCCACGGCACGGACGTATGGCTGGGCAACGCCCAGGATCTGGTTGTCAACGGCATCACTACAATGCGTGAGGCCATAGCCACCCGTGACGACATCATGAACTACCTTCGCAAGAAGGGACTTGAGAACAGCGACGCTTTCACCATCATGGAGAAGGTCCGTAAGGGCAAAGGCGTGACGGAGGAGCAGGAGCAGCTCATGGTAGAGCACGACGTGCCTGACTGGTACATCGATTCCTGCCGCAAGATCAAGTACATGTTCCCGCGCGCCCACGCAGTCGCATACGTAATGATGTCTCTGCGTGAAGCCTACTACAAGGTATACCACCCGCTGGAGTTCTACGCCGTGTACTTTACTACAAAGGCAGCCTACTTCGACGCGGCGACCATTCTCCGCGGCCAGAAGGCAGTTGAGGACAGGATGGCCGAGATCGACCGCATGGGCAAGGACATGACCAAAAAAGATGAGAACGACTACACTGTTCTGGAAGTAGCCTATGAGATGTACGCCCGCGGCTACGAGTTCGCGCCTGCGCGCCTCGGCATCTCCGACGCTCTTCGCTTCCGCGTCCACGACGGGCGCGTCGTCCTGCCGTTCGTGGCCATACCGGGCATGGGCGAAGGAGCGGCTACTGCCTTTGCGGGAGAATACGCGCGCCAGCCGTACGAGACTGTCGAAGACGTCATCGACCGCGGCCGCGTCAACAAGACCGTTCTGGAGAAGCTCCGCGACCACGGTGTCCTGGAGGGCCTGCCGGAAACCGCCCAGATAAGCTTCTTCTAGGAGCGGGCGGCGTGCTTTTGCATTGGATAGTATCATGAACATCACAGTTTACTTAGGATCATTTGAAGGAAACGACGATTCAATCCGCTACGCGGTCCGCAAGCTGGGCTGCTGGATCGGGGAGAGCGGCAACGCCCTGGTTTACGGTGGCTCGAAGGTCGGGCTCATGGGCATACTGGCCGAGAGCGTGGTGAAATCGGGCGGAAAAGCCACGGGCGTGGAGCCGGCGTTCTTTGTCGAGAAGGTTTTGCAGTACGATGAGCTGACTGAGCTGATCGTGACCGAGAACATGTCCGACCGCAAAGCCAAGATGATCGAGCTGGGCGACGCATTTATCGCGCTGCCGGGCGGCACGGGAACGCTTGAGGAGATTGCGGAGGTCATGTCCGGCGTATCTTTGGGGCTCATCGACGCGCCTTGCATCATCTACAACCACAAGGGCTATTACGATAGTCTCCGCGCGCAGCTGGACGAGATGACACGGCGGGGCCTGTCCTCGGAGGAACGTCAGAAGGGCATTTTCTTCGCCGACAGTATCGCGGAAATCATCGAAATCCTTGAGAAAACCCCTTAACCCCTTGATTTTTCAAGGCTTCTGTGTTATTGTTGTCAAAGTTAATAAGTAAGTTATCACTGGAGTGGGCAAGAGGCCCACTCCTATTTTGTGAAAATGACACTGCCGGATGCCGGCAGGGGGCGAAAATGGCTAAGAAGAAGATCACGGATGTCGTGGCCGAGCTGGCGGGAGACTTCCTGGCGGAAAACGGCTACGAACTGTACAACACGGAGTTCGTGAAGGAGGGGCGCGACTGGTTCCTGCGGGTCTACATCGACAAGGCGCAGGCGGCCGAGGCGGACAACGAGGCGGCGGCCGGGCAGCAGTACGTCAGCACCGAGGACTGCGAGAAGGTCAGCCGGTTCCTGAGCGAGAAGCTGGACGAGTCGGACCCGATCGAGCAGAACTACTATCTGGAGGTCAGCTCTCCGGGGATGGACAGGCCGCTGATCACGCCGGAGCACTACGCGCGCTACGTGGGTGAGGAGGTCGAGATCAGGCTCTACAAAGCCATCGACGGCGTCAAGAACATCCAGGGCACCCTCGAGAGCTTCGACGCGGAGACCGAGACGGCGACGGTAAGATGCGAAGCGCAGGTACCCGCCAAAGGCAAAGGCAAGAGCAAAGGCAAGCCGGCGGCAGCCGAGAAGACCTACGAGCTCAAGCTCGCGGACATCGCAAAGGCAAACCTGGCGGTCGTATGGGGCTAGCAAGCGGACAGTACAAGTTCGCGGGGGCCGAACAAGTCTAAACATAGTTAAACCTATTGAATATATAAAGAGTATGAGGAAAAGAAAATGAGTGATTTTATGGACGCAATCAATGATCTGGTGAAGGAAAAGGGCATCACTAAGGACGTGATCATGGAAGCAATCGAGTCAGCCCTGGTTTCCGCGTACAAGAAGAACTACGGCACAGCGGCCAACGTGCGCGCCGAGATGAATGAAGAGACCGGCGACGTCGAAGTGCTCATGCAGAAGGACGTAGTTGAGGAAGTCGAGGATGACGCGACCCAGATCTCTCTGGAAGAAGCCCGCGAAATCGACCCGAGATACGAGGTGAACGATATCGTAGAGTATCAGGTAACACCAAAGGATTTCGGCAGAATCGCAGCTCAGACAGCCAAGCAGGTAGTAGTTCAGAGACTCAGAGAGGCCGAGCGCGGCATGGTCTACGACAACTACATCAAGAAGCAGGGCGAGCTCGTCACGGGCGTAGTGCAGAGAATCAGCAACGAGACCATTTTCGTCAACATCGGCAACACAGAGGGAATCCTCGTTGCCGGCGAGAGAGCAGCAGGCGAAAGATACAGAGTCAACGACAGAATCAAGGCCTACATCATGGATGTAAGAAAGAGCAACAAGGGACCTCAGATCTTCCTGAGCAGAACCCATCCTGGATTCGTCGAGAAGCTTTTTGAACTTGAAGTGCCTGAGATCGAGGACGGAGACGTCGTAATCAAGAGCATCGCCAGAGAAGCGGGCTCAAGAACAAAGATCGCTGTTTACACAGAAGACGAAGACATAGATCCGGTAGGAGCATGCGTAGGCCAGAACGGCAACAGAGTAAGGAACATCGTAGATGAGCTTTGGGGTGAGAAGATCGACATCACCACATGGGATGAGGATCCGGCAATCCTGATCAGCAACGTGCTCAGCCCGGCAAAGGTTGAGGCAGTCGCCATCGACGAAGAGGAAAAGGCTGCCGTAGCGGTCGTTCCTGACTACCAGCTCTCACTGGCCATCGGCAAGGAAGGCCAGAACGTAAGACTGGCTGCAAGACTTTGCGGATGGAAGATCGACATCAAGAGCCATTCCCAGTACTTCGGAGACGAGGAGCCTGAGGAAGGCGAGTACGGTGAATACGCCGACGAAGAGATCGAAGATGAAGAATAGAGAAAAACCCATGCGCCGGTGCATCGGATGCATGGAATCAAAGACAAAAGAAAATCTCATAAGAGTCACGTGGTTCGAGGGGAAGCTGACAGTGGACCCGACCGGCAAGGCCAAAGGCCGCGGCGTTTACATCTGCCGTGACGAGGCGTGTATCGCAAAGGCAAGAAAGCGCGGCGCGTTCGCCCGCAGCCTGAGGGTAGACCCGGGCAAAGAGCAGCTCGAGAAAGTGTTCGAGGAGCTCGCGGCGCTCACAGCCGGGAGTGCGGAAGCCGCCGAGACAGCAGGTGGGGCCGATGAAGAGTAAGGTACTCAGCCTGATGGGCTTTGCGAAGAAGTCCGGAAATGTGGTTTCCGGAGTGAACACGTGCGGCTTCGCGATCGGCAAGGGCCGGGCGAAGCTGGTGATACTGGCCGGGGACATATCCGCGGGCAGTGAGAAGAAGATAATGAAGGACATAAGAAAGAAAGGCGTTCCATACGTGAAGTACGGCACCATCGACGAGCTCTCCCACATTACGGGAGAAGTCGGGAGAAGCGTGTTCGCGGTGCTGGACGAAGGATTCGCCCGAGGCATACTGAAGGAGATAGAGGACGAAAATGAATCATAGCATAAAGGAGGATGTGCGTATGAAGATATCTGAACTGGCAAAGGAACTGAATATGACCGCCAAGGAGGTGCTGGAGAAGGCCGTGGCAATGGGAGTGCCCGTGTCCAAGACCAGCGACGACATGTCGGACATAGACACAGTCGCAGTGAGAAACACACTCACGAGAGGAAGCGGCAAGGCGGAGACAAAGGTGGCGAGAAAGACAGCTACCAAGAAGTCGGCCGCGGACAAAAAGGAAAACGAACCGAAGGTGACCGTAAAGGCCGCCACTATCAAGCTGCCTGAAAAGAAGACGAAGAAGGCAGCCGGTGCGTCCGGAACCAAGCCTGTATCACCGACAGTCGCGGCAGCGACGACAGCAGCAGCCAAAGCAAAGGCAGCAGCGGCTAAGGCTGAATCAGTGGTGGCAAAGGCAAAGCCTCCAGTAGGAGCTCCTAAGGTATCAAAGGCCAAGCTCGAAGAGAGAATCGCCAAGGAAAAGGCGGAAGCCAAGGCAAAGGCGGCAAAGGAAGCGGCAGAAGCTGCAGCTGCGGAAGCTGCCAATGCAGAGGCGGCCAAGGCTGAAGCGGAAGCTGCAAAGAAGGAAGCCGAAGAGGCTGAAGCGGCCAAGAAGAAGGCTGAAGCGGCAGCAGCAAAGGCAGAAACAGCGGCAGCTAAGGCAGAAGCAAAGGCAGCAAAGGCCGAAGAGAAGGTCGCAAAGGCGGAAGCCAAGGAAGCGGCAAAAGCAGAAGCCAAGGCAGCAAAGGCTGAAGAGAAGGCAGCGAAGGCTGAGGAAAAGCCTGAGGCCAAGGCCGAAGAGAAGAAGACCGAGGAACCGCCTAAGGAAGAGAAGCCTAGAAGCAGAATCAAGATCATAAAGAGAGCTGAAGATATCAGACGCGAAGAGAAGGAAGCCGCAGCCCGTAAGGCGGCAGCCAAGAAAGAGCGCGAAAGAGAAGAGGCAGAGCGTGCACCTAAATCCTCCAGGAAGCCTGCCAAATCTTCAGACAGATCAGACTCCCGCAGAAAAGACGACAGATCATCAGCCCCTGCAGCTGCGAAGACCTCCACTCACAGCAAGAAGGGCAAGGATAAAGACAGAGATAAAGAGAGAGACAAGTTCTCGAAGCTCGAGAGAGGCGGACGCAAGTCAGGCAAGCCGGCACCTCCTGCATCGCTGGAGAAGCAGGCAAGACCTAAGAGACATCAGAACAAGCCTAAGGTAGAGCATGAAGAACCTGAAATGGAACTGGAAGCCGGCACCGTTCTGATCAACTGCCCGATCACAGTAGCGGGATTCGTTGAACAGACGAAGACGACACTCTCACAGGCCATCATGACCTTGATGAAGATGGGCGTAATGGCCAACCAGAACCAGAACCTGGACGAGGATACAGTACAGCTTCTGGCTGACGAGATGGGCATCCAGATCGCCATCGGCAAAGTCGATGAGGAAGAGGAATACCTGGAAGAGGAAGGTATCGAAACATTCGAGGACAAGGAAGAAGACCTGAAGCCGCGCGCGCCGATCATCACTGTAATGGGACACGTTGACCACGGTAAGACTTCACTCCTCGACGCAATAAGAAACACTAACGTAACGGCTGGCGAGTCCGGCGGAATCACCCAGCACATCGGTGCTTCAGAGGTCGAGATCAACGGACAGAAGATCGTATTCCTGGATACTCCGGGACACGAGGCCTTCACGGCCATGAGAGCCAGAGGCGCCCACGCTACGGACATCGCGGTGCTGGTAGTAGCGGCGGATGACAGCGTCAAGCCTCAGACTATCGAGTCAATCAGCCACGCAAAGGCAGCCGGAGTGCCTATCATCGTTGCGATCAACAAGATGGACAAGCCGGGAGCCAATCCGGAAATAGTAAAGAAGGACCTGGCCGAGAACGGCGTACTGGTAGAAGACTGGGGCGGAGACGTCATCAGCGTACCTGTATCCGCAAAGACAGGCGAAGGCATCAAGAACCTGCTTGAGATGATCCTCCTGCAGGCCGAGGTGCTCGAGCTCAAGGCAAACCCTGACAGACTGGCTGTAGGTACAGTACTCGAAGCCAGACTGGACAAGGCAAAGGGCCCGATCGCTTCACTGCTGATCCTCAACGGAACCCTGAGATCAGACATGAGCGTCGTAGCCGGTACATGCTCAGGCAAGATCAGACTCATGACCAACAGCAAGGGCGAAAAGCTCAAGAAGGCAGGCCCTGCAACGGCTGTTGAGATCCTGGGACTGTCCGACGTACCTGTAGCGGGCGACCAGTTCAACGCGGTCAAGAAGTCCAGCCAGGCCAAGGAAATCGCATATCAGAGACAGCAGAAGGTAAGACAGGAAGTACTGGCCAGAAACTCCAGCACAACTCTGGAAGAGCTCTTCAGCCAGATCCAGGAGGGAGAGGTCAAGGAACTGAACCTGATCATCAAGGCGGACGTACAGGGCTCCGTAGGAGCTATCGTAACGTCTCTTGAGAAGTTGTCTAACGACGAGGTCAAGGTAAATATCGTACACACTGGCGTCGGCGCCATCAACGAGTCTGACGTAATGCTGGCAGGAACGTCAGGATCCATCATCATCGGATTCAACGTCAGACCTAGCGTGACCGTAACGGGCATGGCTGAAAGAGACGGCATCCAGATCAGAACATACAACGTAATCTACAACATCATCGACGACGTTGAGAACGCCATGAAGGGCATGCTGGATCCGGAGTACAAGGAAGTCGTCCTTGGTACTGTGGAGATCAGAGAGACCTTCAAGGTGCCGAATGTGGGCATCATCGGCGGCGCGTACGTTACAGACGGCAAGGTCGTCCGCAACGAGTCCGTCAGACTGGTTCGTGACGGCATCGTCATCCACGAGGGCAAGATCTCGTCCCTCAAGAGATACAAGGACGACGCCAAGGAAGTCGCTCAGGGCTATGAGTGCGGTATCGGCATCGAAAACTACAACGACATCAAGCAGGGCGACATCATCGAGTGCTACACCATGGAAGAAGTCGCCAGAAGCTAACGGTAATACAGAGATTGGGATAAGAATATGGCAAAGAACTACAGACAGGGCCGCATAGGCGAGGAAATACGCAGGATAATAAGCGAAATGCTCCTGTCGGATCTGAAGGATCCGCGCCTCGACTCCATGATAAGCATCACGGACGTGGAGGTAACCAGGGACAACAGCTACGCCACAGTGTATTTCGCGCCTATTGGCGTGACCGGCACAGATGAAGAGATAAAAGCCCACCAGGATGAGGTCCTGGAGGCTTTCAACAGCGCCAAAGGCTTCATCAGAAGCCGCATAGGCCATGAAATGAAGCTCAGACACACGCCTGAGCTGATTTTCAAGGTGGATCACTCAATGGAGTACTCGAGACATATCGAGAACCTGATAAGCACGCTGTAAGGCTCAGAGAACTATTATGAAGAACAACACGGATCTTAAAACAATAAGTGAAAAGCTGTTTTCCGCAAAGACAGTACTGCTTTTCCCGCACACTAACCCTGACGGTGACAGTGTGGGCTCCTGCAGCGCCCTGAGCCTGGCTCTCAGAGCGGCGGGAATTGAATGCTACGTCTATTCGGAAGACCCGCCTAAGTACCTGGGATTCATGAACATGGAAGCCTTTACGAAGGACTGGACCAAGCTTCAGAATCCGGACGTCTGCGTTGCGGTGGACTGCAACGAGTACGGCAGGATGAACGAGCGCGCCGAGATGTTCAAGCTCGGAAAGACCAAGATCTGCATAGACCACCACGCTCACGATCAGGGCTTCGGAGATCTGTACTATATCGACGAAGACGCTGCGGCGGCGTGCGAGCTGGTCTATGAGGTCATCAAGGACGCAGGCGTGGAGATCACAAAAGACATGGCAAACGCCATCTACACGGGCATTGTGACCGATACAGGCAGCTTCAGGCACTCCAATACAAAGGCAGAAAGCTACAGAATAGCTGCTGAGCTGTTCGACATAGGCGTAGACCATACAAATATTATGGTAAACCTGTATGAAAACAAGAATCTGAAGAAGGTTCGCTGTGAAAACAAGGCCGTCGCAAAGGCAATCTTCTTTGCGGATGGCAGAGGAGTCATCAGCTACCTTACAAGCGGCGAAATGGCAGCCATGGACGCACATCCTGAGCACGCTGACGAGATCATCGACAGGCTCAGGGACATAGAAAACGTGGAAATGGCCGCTTATCTGGAGGAACGCGAGGAAGGAGTCAAGGTCAGCATGAGATCAAAGACCGATTCCAGCGTACTCGAAATATGCCAGAGGAACGGCGGCGGCGGTCACGTTAAGGCTGCCGGCTGCACAATGCACACAACCATGGAGAATGCCTTTGCGATAATAAAGGACGAGATGGAGACTGCGCTGAGCTGATGAGAGACGGAATCCTGGTACTTTACAAGCCTCAGGAGTGGACTTCCAGCGACTGTGTGGCCGTGTGCCGCAGGGCTCTGGGGGTCAAAGGCAAGAAAAAGGTGGGCCACGGCGGGACTCTGGATCCGATGGCGACGGGCGTTCTGCCCGTTTTTGTCGGTCAGGCAACCCGCATCATGGAGTACATGGAACTGGATTCCAAGACCTACGTGTGCTGCGCCAAGCTGGGAATCACGACGGATACCCTGGATATATGGGGCGAAGTCACAAGCGAAACACCCTGGGAGGAGCTGCGCGACGGAATATCAAAGACCGACATAATGGAGGCCGCAGGGTCCTTTGAGGGCGAGATAGAGCAGATACCGCCCAAATACTCGGCGGTTCGCGTAAACGGCAGGAGACTTTACGATTACGCGTACAAAGGCAAGGAAATCGATGTTGAGATAAAGCCGAGAAAGGCTTTTGTACACAGGATATGCGTAATAGACGTCGACATGGAAAAAGGCCAGTTTGCCTTTGAAGTAGAGTGCTCGAAGGGGACTTACGTCAGATCCATATGCGACGATATCGGGGCCAGGCTCGGGTGCGGATGCGTCATGACGGCCCTTGAGAGGACTGCGGTCGGCGCGATCAGCATAGATCATGCGGCTCTGTCCGCCGAGGACGTGAAAGCCATGCTGGGTGAGAAGAATGAGCCCGGCAGCGCGGCCGAGGAGCTGGAAAGACTGCTTTTGCCTGCGGACTGGCCGCTGGTGCACTTCGGCAGGATTCTGATGCCGGCTGAGCGCGCGGAGTACTTCCGCATGGGCAACAGCGTATGGCTCACACAGGTGAAGATAGAGGAAGAGACAGATCCCGAGGTCACGGGGCTCAGGAACGCCCGCGGACGTGACTACAGCCTCATTTACAAGGTTTACGAGGAAGAAACCGGGGAATTCCTGGGGACGGGATTCATAGATACAAGAGAAGGAAGACTTAAGGCAGACAAGGTGCTCGCGGAGCGGAAATGATAGTATTTGAAAGACTTGAAGACATTGTAGATATAGAACCGACGGTAGTGGCCCTGGGCAATTTTGACGGCATACACAAAGGCCACCAGGAGATAATCGGGCGTACGGTGAAGGAAGCTGAGGCGGCGGGCCTCAAGAGCGCTGTTTTTACGTTCTCAAACCACACCAGCTCGATCCTGAAGAACGTTCCCAAGGTGAAGAACATCCTCTATCCTGAGGACAAGCTCAGGATTCTGGAGGAGATGGGCGTAGACTACGTCTTCAACATTCCTTTCACCGAGGAGATCCTGCGCATGAGCCCTGAAGAGTTCATCGAGGAGATTCTGGTCAACAGGTTCAACATCCGCGAAGCATACTGCGGCTTCAACTACAGCTTCGGCTACAAAGCCTCCGGCACGCCTGAAGTGCTTATGCACGAAGGCCTCAAGCACGGATTCGGCATCCACGTCCAGGAGCCGTATGTAATAGACGGCGTGGTCGTCAGCAGCACATACATCCGCCAGCTCATAGAAGAGGGGCGAATGGAGGAAGCCGCCAAGTTCATGGGCCGCATGTACTCTGTAAGCGGCGAGATCATCGTCGGCAACAAGCTGGGACGCACCATAGGCTTCCCGACCTGCAACATTTTGGTCGACGACACCATGATTACCCCGCCGAACGGCGTTTACATCACGACGTGCACCATCGACGGCGTCACCCGCTCTAGTGTGACAAACGTTGGTGTTAAGCCGACCATCGGCACTTATGAGAAGAACATCGAAACCCACATCTTCGACTTCAACGAAGATGTCTACGGCAAGCAGATCCGCGTTGACTTCATCAAGCACACCCGCGGAGAGCAGAAGTTCGACGGTCTGGACGCATTAAAGAAGCAGATCGAGAGCGACAGCATCGAGGCAAGGGTCTGGCACAGGCAGAACAGGTAAAAACCATTTGATTTAATAGGCTCAAAGTGTTACAATACATCTCGCACGGGTCCTAAGGGGCCGGGCATCGGAGTATGGCGCAGCTTGGTAGCGCGCTTCGTTCGGGACGAAGAGGCCTAGGGTTCAAATCCCTATACTCCGACCAATAAAGGAACGCAAGGAAGACACGCCCCTGCGTTCCTTTTTTATGTTATAATCAACCTATCGAAATCATTGACTTCACCAGTTTAAACAGGAGCACTGAAAATGAAAAAGACACTATTAAACCTGTTAGCTATCATCCTCGCCGTGTCCATGGTCTTCACCATGGCACCGCTCAGCATGGAGCATGCATACGCGGACGATACTACCATAACGATTGATGGAGTCATATATACACCGAATGATGACGGAACAACGGCAACCGTAAGCGGCCATATTGACGGACTGTCGGGAGACGTCACGATTTATTCAAGTGTTCCACTTAATGACCCGCAATATACAGTTACAAGTATCGAGCCTTTTGCCTTCAACAAGTGTGAAGGTCTTACATCCATCACGATTCCGAAAGACGTGACAAGTGTAGGAAATAATGCGTTTACTAACTGTGGTCTGACCTCTGTGACGTTTGCGGATGAAAGCAATCTCAAAAGTATTGGAGAGAGAGCATTCGCAGGATGCAAAAGTCTTACATCCATCACGATTCCTAAAAGTGTGACAAGCATCGAAGCATTCGCGTTTTTTGTAGATGATGATCTGACCTCTGTGACATTTGCGGAGGGAAGCAATCTCACAAGTATTGGAGAGGGAGCATTCGCAGGATGCAAAAGTCTTACATCCATCACGATTCCTAAAAGTGTGACAAGCATCGAAGCATCCGCGTTTTTGGTAGATGATGATCTGACCTCTGTGACATTTGCGGAGGGAAGCAATCTCACAAGTATTGGAGAGAGTGCATTTAATAGCTGCATTAATCTTTCAACAGTCACGATTCCGGCAAGTGTGACGAGCATCGGAAAAAAAGCATTCTATGATTGCGAAAGTCTGAAGACTATCACGATTCCGGCAAGTGTTCAGACTATAGAGTCCGATGCTTTTACTGGCACACCGCTTGAAACCGTCTACTATTACGGCACGAGGACTCAGTGGACTAGAATAGAAGGAGATGGAAAGCCGATGAATGTTGCTGTGTATTATATCAAGGTGGAAAATAATGTGGTATATACACTGAATTATCTCGGACCGGGAACCTATGGAAGGGCAACCGTAAGCGGCCATACTGATGGACTGCTGGAAAAAGAAAATGTCAGGATTGAAGAGTTGGTTTTAAGCGATAATGTGTATTATTCAGTTAGGAGCATCGGAGAAAATGCCTTCAAAGATTGCAGCAATCTGAAAACCGTCACAATTCCACGTGATGTAACGCTTATTGGTAAAGGCGCTTTCGATGGGACCTCGCTCACTACAGTCAATTTCCAAGGCACGAGGCCTCAGTGGGATAGGATAGAAGGAGCTGGCAAGCCGGACAATGTTACTGTGAATTGTGCGCCTATTACCATAGACCATATAAATTATGATTGTTATAATGACGGAACGGCAGTCGTATGCGGCTATATTACTTCACTGCCGGCGGAGGTCGAGATTCCTTCAATTGTTTCACGTGGCAGGGATTATACAGTTACAAGCATCAGACAGGATGCATTTATGAACTGCGATAGTCTGAAATCCGTCAGTATCCCGGCAAGTGTAGAAAGCATCGGACAGGGTGCTTTTGACGGTAGCGGCGTGAAAACCGTAACGTTTGAGGAGAACAGTAAGCTGAAAAACATCGGAGAGGCTGCTTTTATGGCTTGCGAAAGCCTGGAATCCGTCAGTATCCCGGCAAGTGTGGAAAGTATCGAAAAGGCTGCTTTCTCTGACTGTGAAGGCTTAAAGACTGTAGTCTTTGAGGGGAACAGCAAACTGAAAAGCATAGAACTTAATACATTTGAAACCTGCAAAAGCCTGGAGTCCGTCAGTATTCCGGCAGGTGTAGAAAGCATCGGAGAGGGTGCGTTTTGCGCTTGCGAAAGTCTGAAATCCGTCAGTATCCCGGCAAGTGTGGAAAGCATCGGAAAGAGTGCGTTTAGCGGTTGCACAAGTCTGGAATCCGTCAGTATTCCGGCAAGTGTAGAAAGCATCGGAGAGAGTGCGTTTTACTATTGCATAAAATTGTCATTTATTACATTACCCGCGAGCGCAACATCAATAGATGGATTGGCCTTTTTTCGCTGCGAGAACCTTACAACATTCAATTACCTTGGACCAAAGGCTCAGTGGGAGGCGATAAGGGATACGTTAAATGAGAATGGAAAGCTTATAGTTCGGGATGGACAGGATATCATCTTCAAGAATAGCGACGGAACCGAACTGCAATACAGCAGCGTGAAGTCCGGATTGACGCCGCAGTATGTGGGAGAGACACCAACCAAAGACGCGGATGATCAGTACACATACACTTTCGTCGGCTGGGATCCCGAAATCACAAAAGTAACCGATGCTGCAATCTATACCGCGAAGTATGACGCAACGCGTAAACCAAAACCAACAAAGAGCATTAGCATCAAGGGCGCCAACGTGGTACTGTCCGCAGCAGCCTTCACATACAACGGCAAGGTGCAGAAGCCGGCGATCGTGAAGATCGGCAGCTGGAAAATGGCAGAAGGGACGGATTATACGGCTGCATGGTCCAACGC
>Ga0310695_10009620_pt1 | contig 14451 bp, 11 predicted proteins | sample RumenRJG_04DNA_FD_203882 | JGI IMG/M metagenome (GOLD analysis project Ga0310695, IMG submission 203882) | Bovine rumen microbial communities from Lethbridge, Alberta, Canada - RJG_04 (v2) (version 2) | ecosystem: Host-associated > Mammals > Digestive system > Stomach > Rumen | place: Canada... | reverse complement strand
CATACATCTGCAGCAAGAAACGCATATTGTCGGGAATGTTGTTTAGATCGAAGTTTCCACCTTCTACATAGCCGAGGATCTCCTCTGTGCGGTCATCGCCAGAGACGATGACGAATCCGTTGCCTGCACCAACATTGAACACGTGCAGTGCATTGCCGAAGGCATTGGCCTCGTTGAGCTGCGGGTTGCGCAGGGCTGCGGCGCGGCGGCCGTTGGTGCTGCGCTGTGCCTGCTTCTGCAGGAAGGCGGCTGCCTTCTGTTTTGCCGATGTAGCATCGACGGGGGCTGCGATGGCGCTGCCGCTGAGCAGCAGGGCAGCCATCATGGTAAGCATTTTCTTAGTCATTAGAATTCGTCCTCCCAATTAGAACCATTACTGTTACTGTATGTGGGCGTATCGCCATAATCGCCGGCACCGGGGCCGTCGCCGCCGTCGTCACTCACGTTCGGAAGGTCATGGCTGTCTTCAAAGCCAGGGCCAGAGGCTGCGGCGATGGCAGCCTGCATCTCCAATTCCGTTACCTCCATCAGAGGCTTTTGATATATCTTCTTCATTATGTTAATTAAAAAATATTTTCTTTTTATTTATGGAAATAAATGAGAATAATTGGAATAATTATATCCAAGAATGATAATCTTGATTATTCTTCATTGATGAAGTCCATGAAGTTCTGTTGAGTCAGCAAGACAAAGTCATCGTCTTCCGGCAGATAGAGATAACGTTCGGCGTGAAGCTTTTTCTCACCAAAGTTAATCAGAATGCCAAGCTGTTTGCCAGAGATGCGCATGTAATTAAACAATTGTGCGCGATGGTCGGAATGAATCTCCTCTACCGATTTCAGCTCAATGATGATGCCATTGTAGTACAAGTCGGCAAAATAGGTCTTTTCCAACAACGTCCCTTTATAGTGGAGTCGCAGCTCTTTCTCGCGTTCCACCAACATGTCTTGTTGCTTCATCTCCAAGGCAAGAGCTTCTTGGTAAATAGCTTCGGCCATTCCCCTTCCTAATGTGGAGTGAACTTCCATTGCCGCTCCCACCACATCGTAGATGTCTTTGTACTCCAGCCTTGTCATCTTAAACAATATTTAATTCTAATTTCTGGATTAAATTATTCCAATTATTCCAATTTCTTTCTTTATATTGATTTACTTAATCACGACCTTCTTGCCGTTCTGGATGTAGATACCCTTCTGGGCGTTCTGCACGCGGCGGCCCTGCAGGTCGAATACGTTCTCAATAGTCTGCTGGGCATTCTCGATGTCCATGATGAGTGTGGGCACGTCACCCAGACTGAGGGTGAGGGCGCGCTTGCTGTTGTTGGTGCTTTCAGAACCGAGGAAGAAGGCGTGGAACGGATTCTCCATGACGTCAGAGGTCTGCAGTTCGAAGAAGTCACCGTCGGCATTCAGCTTATAGCCGCCATTGGTGTTGGCCGATGTGTAGGTGCCCTTGAAGGTGTAGAAGTTGGTGGCAACCTCAGGTTTGTCGGTAGTGATGCCAACGTTCTGTCCGTGGAAGACAAGCGCCTTGTCGCTCAGGTTGTATTCTTCACCCCACTTGTTGCCGGGCACGGAAATCAGGTACGGTGTATTGGGTGTCATCACCGTGGCTGTCTCGCCGTCGAAGTAGACCGAAGCGGCGTCGCTGCCGTTGAACTTATAGAGCCAGAACTTGCGTCCGTTGGCCTCACCACGGCGGAACCAGTCGATGTCGGCATCTTCACCTTCCACCTTCACCGTTGCAGCGAAGGGCACTACGATGGTGTTCCAATTGTCGTTCTCCATCTGGCGGGTATAAGTGGCATTGGCAGCCGTGAAGGCCACGGGGAAGGCCACGGGCTTGCCGTCTACGAGGTTCAGTTCCTCGGCGGTGTTGCCCACCACGACGTTCTTGCCATCCAGCTCGGCGGGAACCTCTGCACCTTCGTTGAACACATACACGCAGTTCTCGTTGGTGATGCTGCTGAGATTCACAAGGTCAGGACTGAAGGAGCGGAAATCAACAGCAGCGGCGTTAGCAGGCATAGACATGGGCAGAGCTGCATCGTCGGTAATAATCAAACGCTCCAATTTGCCGTTCTCATTATAATAAGGAACGCCCACTCTGACATTGATGGCGAAGTCTGTGAAGAATGACTCTGCCACTGTTTCTGTATACGTGGAACCACTGCGGGTAACCTTGATGACTTGAGCCGTAAGCTTGTAAGTCTTGTTTGGCTGCAGGCCTTCTGCACAAATGCTGTATCTGGCTTCTGTATCCTTAGGAATCAACTGTTGCTGTGTTTTCTGATACACGATATTGTCGTTATCGTCTTTCAGCGTCACCTTGACAGGCAGGTTGTGAACATACCATTTACTTGACTTGATAATGATGTCGCCTTTCAGCGTTGTGTTATAGAGATAGGCGTTGCCATCAACATACTCGTAGTCTTCAAACTCCACACGCTCGTAAGTGGAATAGTTGGAGGAGTAAGCTGCCGGGTCGATGGTTCCAGTCCAGATATTCTTCTTCATGTACTGTACCGTAACCACGTAGGTATGTCCAGAATAATTGCCTCCAGTTTCAATGAAGACTGAAAGCATCTGCTTCTTGCCTGCGCTTACGGCGATGTCCATGTATGAGCCATCGACCACCACGCCGTCGTCGCGAACGCCTGTAATATGGAGCGAACCAAAGGTGTCATCACCGTTGTTGGTGATGTCGAGCACCATCTCAACATACTCACCTGTCACACGCTGGTAAGCCAGACCGTCGACGTTCAGGTCTACTACAGGATGGGCGACAACTGTGGTCTCACCATCAGCAACCTTCACCTCAATATACTTCTGCTTGTATCCCTGACAGAGGTTCCATCCTGTTTCGTCATTGGTCTGGCAAACAGGAACAATCTTATAGTCGCCATCAGAAAGATTCAAATTGGCAACATTCAGTGTAGAATATGTATAGCTTGTTACACGAGTAACTGTCGTGGTGGGGTAATTCTCGAGGAGGGTGAAGCTGTCGTCTTCGCCAAGAATAGCCCAACCAATTTTTCCAGTATATGAATCAGCATTATAATTGTAGAACATAGCTCGGTAGCTGCTTGCTCCCTCTTTGCTGTAGTTGTCAACGGTCAGCACGCTTGCTACCGGCTCTGTGGCCTCGGGCTGAATGCCAACGACGGCCTTCAGGTCCTGTGTGAAGCCAGCGGGAGGACAATCATAACCCATGCCTCCCCAATCTGAAATGTACTCAATAAACGGGTTGAGGATATTGATGTCGAAATAACCAACACAGGTGCTTCCCCAACCCCAGATCATGTGGTAGAAACCATCGCTGGCTTGATAGCCGTCGGTGAGATAGGAGTGACCACCCAAATCTTCGTGAGAACCGACGAAATTAACGGGACGACCGGCTGCGAGTTCGTTGTAGATGATCTCATCCCAGTCTTCTGCACTGTAGGCATCGCGGCGCAGGGTGCGCATGTAGGGATTGTAGCCTAAAGTGTTTTTGAATGCGGGCAGGAGTGCGCTTTCCTGTGCACTTGAACTACTATAGTTTGTGCCGAGGAGGTTGGCAATGTGATACATGAACACATCCACACTATCAAGGCTGGTTGCATACTTGCTATATGATTTCTTGAATTTGTCGTAGCTGTAATTGGTAGCAGGATTTGTGTAATTTCCATTATAGGCGGCAGGCAGCGTTTCAGGATACCTGAAATGTGCCACGATCATGGAAACTGTGACAGGCATACAGCCCAAAGAAGAATGAGTAGTACCGCTTGAGATGGGTGCTTGGTTGTTGTAGGGTGCACTTTGGTTCCATTCGTATTCCATGAATGGAGTCACACTTGCGCGGTCGGCCTTGCGCGGGGCGCGTTTCATAGAGAGTCCGTTCTGCTGTGCGAACTCCACGACTTTGGCATAGTCGCTGAGGATGGCGCGCAGAGCTTCGGGCATGTTCTCTTCGGTGAGAGAGCCTTCGGTGGAGTAACCGAGGATGGGTTGGTTGGCAGTGTCCTCGCCGCTGACGATGGCGAATCCCTGTCCGTTTTGGTTGTTAAACACATAGTAAGGCGCATTCTCTTCTTGTGCGCTTACCAGATTCAGCTGTTTCGGAGCGTTGTGACGTCCGCTTGCTGATGCAACCTTCTGCTGAAGGAATGCGGTGGCAGTGGCCTTGGCTGCTTCTTTGTCTACGGGTGAAGCCAGCGCAGCTACTACAGGCATGATCAAAGCAAGTGCTAAAATCGTAGCTTTCTTCATTGTTTTCTCAATGTTGGGGTCGGGTTGTATTATTGAGGCATTCATCAGGGCGACCCCGCTCACCTGTCGTTTGCCCACGTTTTCTCACAATTTGAGGATGCAAAGGTACGGCTTTCTGTGTGCGCGCGCAATATAAAAAAGAAATATTATGTAGATTTTCAATATTTTATGATTTATTTTGACATAGAGGCATGTGTGTCTTTCAACACGAATGCCCATGAATTCCCTCCGAATACGAATTGCTATAAATATATCACTTGGAGTGGATCATGACGATGGAATGGGGTGGGATGATGAGGTGCAATGTGTTGTTGCTCAGATATGTACCAGTCTCGGAAGAGTTGCTTACAGGTTGAAGGGAGTGTGTCGTGATTTGTACACAGTTGGGGCTGTCGAAAGTGTTGATGGCGCTTGGAGCATTGGCACTGAGCGTGGTGAGCTCGCAGGTGGAAAGCGTCTTGATGCCTTTAAAGGTGATGACAATTTCTTGCGGAAGGGCACTGACGTTCACCACCTTATTAATATATGTGCGCGTGGGCTCATCGTAGACTGCTGATGCGTAGAGGGTCCCCCCTTCTCCTGTCCCCTCCTTGGTGGGGAGGCTCTGGGTGGTGGGTGATGGGTGGTGGGCGCTGATGGGCAGCACGCGGGTGCCTTTGTTCTGGGCAAAGAGCTGCTGCACGTAGTAGTTGGGCGTGCGCAGGGTGCGCAGGTTGTCCATCCAGATGAGGTCTGGTCTCCATTGCCATCCTTCCACATGGGCGAAGAGCGGGGCATAGGTGCACATGTGTACCACGTCGGCGTTGCGCTCCAGACCTGTCATGAGGGCTGCTTCGCAGAGGGCTGCCTCCCAGGTGTTCATGCCGGTGGGAGTCCTCCTCTTATCCTTCTCGGTGGAGGCCTTCACATGGCAGGCATATTCTCCCGCAAACACCTTAGGACCTTTTCGGTCGTAGTGGTCATAGCGATTGGCCTGCGACAGGAACCACTGCTGGTCACGATAGTAGTGCTCATCGACGAGGTCCACCTTAAGGCGACGCATCTGCTCCCAATTGTAGGAGAACTGCTTGTCGTCGCTGTCATCGGGCGACGGGCCAGCCGATCCCACGATTTTGATTTCAGGATGGCGTTGGCGTACAGGTTTCATGAACTGTTCAAGGCGCTCGGCATAGAGAGGTCCCCACTGCTCGTTGCCGATGCCCACGTATTTCAGGTGGAAAGGCGCGGGATGCCCCATCTCTGCGCGCAGCCGTCCCCACTGTGAGGTGGTGTCGCCATTGGCAAACTCGATGAGGTCGAGCACATCTTGAATATACTCGTCCAGTTGGTTCACGTCGGCATGGACGCTTTTCGCGTCTTTCTCGTCGTTCTGATACTGGCAAGCCAAACCCACGTTGAGGATGGGCAGTGGCTCAGCACCGATGTGCTCTGATAGCAGGAAGAGCTCATAGAATCCCAGTCCGTAGGTCTGGAAATAGTTGGGGAACATACGGTGAGCAAAGGTGTAGTTCCAGCGGTTCTCATTGAGCGGACGGTTCTCGGTTGGTCCCACGGAGTGTTTCCATTGGTAGCGCGACGACAGTTGCGTGCCCTCCACGATGCAGCCGCCAGGGAACCGGAAAATGCCAGGATGAAGATCTTTCAGGTCTTTCACCAGGTCGGCACGCAGACCATGCCAGTTGTCGGCAGGGAAGAGTGAAATATGGTCGAGGTCGATGGCTCCGCCCTTGTCGTGGAAGATACGGAGGAATGCCTTCGCATCGGTCTTCTTTGCAGTGAGTGTTACTTCATATTTCTTCCACTCCGTGCCGTCGATGGTGATTTTCTTGTTGTCAATCACGCCGTGGTCGTTGCCCACCAGTTCAATACGCAGTTGACCGTTGCCTCGCGACCAAACCGAGAAATGATAGTCCATGCCCTCTCGCAGTCCGATGCCGAAGAATCCGTGGTTGTCCAAGCCTGTGCGTTTCTCCTTGTGGCCAGCATAGCTCAGGGTGACATAATGCGGATTACGGGGAAAGGCCGGGGCGCTGTCGCGCAAAGCCACGTTGCCGAACACGTCCCAACCCATGAATGGCTGAGGAAACTCGAATGAGCGGTTCTCCACCAGTTCGGCATAGAGTCCGCCGTCGGCTCCGAAGTTGATGTCTTCGAAGAAAATGCCCCACATCGTGGGTTGAATCTCTGCACCGAGTTTCTTCGTGTTCACTTCAAACCGATGCTGCGCCTGAGCGTTTGCGAATGCCAGCAAACCGACGATTCCCAGAATTAGGGTGATGGGAAATGTGTGGCGGGTGGTGTGTTGAGGATTGCAGATTCCTTTCAATGAACGGCGGGCGAGTTTCTTCATGTGTCTATTATGTCGTTGGTTATGATGAGATTTCGATGGTTTCCAAATCGTCGGGAACGCAGATGCTACCCTTAAAAAACTCTGCAGCCTCTGCGGTGTAGTCCTGCCGGCGGGTGTCCAGATGGCGGTCCTCGGTGTGATAGAGAATCAGGTTTCTCACGCCCAATTCATGGGCCAATCGTCCGGCATCGCGGGCGGTGCTGTGGTACTTGCCGTAGGGGTCGAACACCTCACGGTCGCGATACATACAGAAAGCCTCGCTCATGAGCCACTCTGCGCTTTCCACAAAACCTCGGCATTGCTCGTTGAATGGTTCGTCGCCTAAGCAGGCAAGTTGCTTCCCCATAATAAAGCCGAACTGTTTCTCTTTCCGCGAATGAATGTCGAAACACTGCAGACGCATGCTGCCTACATGGAACTCGTCACCGTCGTTAAGCTCGTGCAGCAAGACGCGTTGGCCGAGAAAATAGCTGTAGTCGCTGTGGAGGGTTTCCTCGCAGATTTGCCGAAGCAGACGCAGACACTTCTCATGACTATACACGTTGAGAGTGCCGTCGTAGCGGTCGTCGAGCATCATCTGCATCACCATGCGTACTACCCAGATACATCCCAGCAGGTGGTCGGTATGGGCATGGGTGATGAACACGTCGTGAATGGTGCGAAGTGGAATGCCGGCTTTCTCCAGTTGCGCTAGGATTCCGTTGCCCCCTCCGCCGTCGACCAGCAGGCGGCAGGTGTCGTCGCCAGCGGTTTGCTCCACCACAAAACAGGTGTTATAGCATCGTGTCACGGTGGCGTGCCCCGTGCCCAGCATGGTGATTTTCATCGTTGGATTTATGTTTGTCGAGACTTCCATCTTGCTCATCTGTGATTGCTGTTCTTTTGTTTTTTTACCGATTGAGGTGACAAAGATACACAAAAAAAGGCAATCGTCGCAAAGAAAAACAAAACAATTTTGTGTGTTTTTGTTGATTTAACGTATTTTTTTTGGACAGTTGTTACAAAATACTTACTTTTGCACAATCGTGGCGGACAAATATGTATGCCAGAAAGTGTAAACACAACTATTTTTTTAAAACAAAAGGATATGAAGAAAAACTTTTTTAAACTGATGGCACTCGCAGCCATGTTCTGCTTGAGTGCAAACCACGTGCAAGCACAGGTTGTTGACAACGGCGTAGGCGTGGAGCAGGTGGACCCTGCTGTGGCCAAGGCTCAGAAGAAGGCTGCTGCCGAAATGGCTAAGCAGCAGAAGCAGCTGGAGAAGGCCGAGAAGGAAGCCAAGAAACAAGCCAAGCAGGCTGAAAAGGCCCGCAAGGAAGTGGAAAAGCGCCAAAAAGCTCAGGAGGCTGCCAAGAAGGCTCAGGAGCAGGCAGTAAAGGCTCAGAAGGATGCCGACAAGGCATTGGCCAAGTACGAGGAAGCCAAGGCCGCCGGTATGGACCAGGCCAAGCTCTTGAAGTTGGAAAAGAAGAAAGTGACCACACAGCAGAAAGTGCTGAAGGCACAGGAGAAGGCCGAGAAGTTAGCCAAGAAGCTCTGATGCCTCTTCCTCTTTATTGACAAAGCATAATGTGACTGCTCTTCATCCCTCATCGGATGAAGAGCAGTTCGCGATATTTGGGGAGTGTCCACAGTTCGTCGGCCACGATCAATTCCAGTTTGTCGATGTGATAGCGGATGTCCTCCATCTTTGGAACGACCGTGTCGTGGTAGGCAATAGCCTTCTCGCGTTCCGAGGATATGCGGTTTGCCTTCTTGCGTGCCGCCACCAGCTCTTCCACCATCACCTCTATGATCTGTGTGCGCTCGGCAATCTCGCGGATGATGTTGATGTTGCGGGCACACATTTTCTCGACTTCCTCTTTCGGGAAGATGTCGCGCATCGACTTCACGGTCTTGGCCAATCGGCTTTGGTAGTGCGTGGCCACAGGGATGACATGGTTCATCGTCAGGTCGCCCAGCACACGTGCCTCAATCTGTATCTTTTTCGTATAAGTTTCCCACTTCACCTCGTTGCGGGCAGCCAATTCCTTGCGGTTCATGATGTTGAGACTCTCGAACATGCGTACACTGTCGTCGTCGAGATAGCGGTCGAAGATGAGCGGACAGGATGTTTCCACATCCAAGCCGCGACGCTTGGCCTCTGCCACCCACTCGTCGCTGTAGCCATTGCCATCGAAATGGATGGGACGACAGGTGTTGATGTCCTCGCATAGTATCTCCACGATGGCCCGTTGCGTGAGGAGGGTGGGGGCGGATGTCGGGTTTTCTGATGTCAATTCACCGATGCGTTTGTCAACACGCACCTTGAAGTTGGTCAGCGCCTCGGCCACGGCAGCATTCAAGGCAATCATCGCACTGGCACAATTGGCCTCGCTGCCGACGGCACGGAACTCAAACCGGTTGCCCGTAAAGGCAAACGGACTGGTGCGGTTGCGGTCGGTGTTGTCGATGAGCAGCTCGGGAATCTCTGGGATGTCGAGCTTGGTGGTGAGTTTCGAGTCGGGTGCCAACAGCTGCTGTGCATCAGCATGGGCATCGAGTTGTTCGCTTTTTGCCCCCAGTTCTGCAATGTAGTCGAGCAGGCTGCTCACCTGTGTTCCCAAGAACGATGAGATGATGGCGGGCGGAGCCTCGTTGGCTCCCAATCGATGGGCGTTAGCGGCACTCATGATGCTGGCTTTGAGCAGTCCGTTGTGACGGTAGACACCCATGAGCGTCTCCACGATGAACGTGGCAAAACGCAGGTTCTGTTCAGGTGTCTTCCCTGGTGCGTGCAGCAAGACATCTGTATCGGTAGACAGGCTCCAGTTGTTGTGCTTACCGCTGCCATTGATGCCGGCAAAAGGTTTTTCGTGGAGCAACACGCGGAAACCATGCTTGCGTGCCACGCGTTTCATGAGTACCATCAGCAGCATGTTGTGGTCCACAGCGAGATTGGTGTTTTCAAAGATGGGCGCCATCTCAAACTGGTTGGGTGCCACCTCGTTGTGGCGTGTCTTACAGGGGATGGCCAGTTCCAACGCCTGCACCTCAAGGTCTTTCATGAAGGCCATCACACGGTCGGGAATGATGCCGAAGTAGTGGTCGTCCATCTGCTGGTTCTTGGCAGAATCGTGGCCCATCAGCGTACGGCCTGTGAGCATCAGGTCGGGGCGGGCCGAATAGAGGTCTTCGTCGACGAGGAAATATTCTTGTTCCCAGCCTAAGTTCGAAACTACTTTCTGCACCGTGGGGTCGAAATATCTGACCACATCGAGGGCTGCCTCCGTCACAGCGCGCAAAGCACGTTTCAGCGGAGCTTTGTAGTCGAGGGCCTCCCCAGTATAAGAGATGAAGATGGTGGGAATACACAAGGTGTCGTCGATGATGAAGACGGGCGACGTGGGGTCCCAGGCCGAATAGCCCCGTGCCTCAAACGTGGCGCGTATGCCGCCATTGGGAAACGAGCTGGCATCAGGTTCCTGTTGTACCAGCAGCTTGCCCGAGAACGATTCCATCAGTCCGCCTTTCCCGTCGTGTTCCAGGAAGGCATCGTGCTTCTCGGCTGTCCCTTCGTTGAGCGGTTGGAACCAATGCGTGTAGTGGGTCACCCCGAACTCCTCGGCCCACTGCTTCATGCCCCTTGCCACCGCATCGGCAATGGAGCGGTCGAGCGGTGCACCATTGTCGATGACACTGACCAGTTGGTTGTACACATCACGCTCTAAGTATTTGTACATCTTGTCGCGTGTAAACACCTTTCGGCCGAAATACTCCGACGGACGCTCTTTCGGCTGTTCCACATTCAATGGTTTTTTGGAGAAAGCCTTCTCCACAACTTGGAATCTAAGATTTGACACTGTTTCAGTAGATTTATTGTTTTGTTATATCTGTATTTCGCCTTTGAAAACGGTGGCGCAAGGTCCCGTGAGAAGCACGTGATTGTTGGGTTGCCAATGGGCGAAGAGCGTTCCTCCATCCATGACGATGGTCGACTGCCTGTCGGCGCGCCCTGTGGCTGCCGCAGCCACACAGACGGCACATGCCCCTGAGCCGCAGGCCTGGGTCAGTCCGCTGCCACGCTCCCATACCCGCACCCGGATGTGGCTCTTGCCTGTCGGCGATGGTGACAATATTTGCGCGAACTCGATGTTGCAACGTTCGGGGAAGGCAGGATGGTGCTCAAACAGAGGGCCAAGCCGCTCTATATCGCATGCTTCTATATCGTCGACGAAGACCACGAAGTGGGGGTTGCCCATGGAAACGTATAGCCCGCTCAAGGTCACCCCCTCTGTGCTCAGCGTTTGTTCACGGAAAGATGGTTCCATCATGTCGACCACCACGGATGCTGTTTGTTTTCGGTTCGTACTGTTGCCATTCTCAGCAAGGTTAAGCGTGATGGTTCGGATGCCTGCCTTTGTGTCGAGACGTATTTCTGTCTGGTCGGTCAAAGCTTGCTCGTAAAGCAACCATCCCACGCAACGGGCACCATTGCCACACATCAGCCCTTCCGAGCCGTCGGCATTGAAGATGCGCATAGAGAAATCGGCCTTGCGGCCATCAGCCTTGCCATAAAGGATCAGCCCATCCGCGCCGATACCCTTTCGGCGGTCGCTCCATTGGCGGGCCATTGCCGCCGGGTCGGCCAACAGGTAACGGTCGGCATCGACATAGATGTAGTCGTTGCCACAGCCATGCATCTTCGTGAAACGGATGGTCTGTCCTGTCATTTTGTTGCTTGGTGAATCAGAATCCTGCCCAGGTCTGCCGCCACAGCTTGCGAGCCAACTCATCCCATCGGGCGATGGTAGCACCAAAGAAATCGGCGGTATAGCCATTGAGCATCTGCTCGGCTTGTTTCTCGTCTTGCTGGCGGAGCTGTTGCCATGTCTGCTCCACGAAAGGCAGTTCACGCTGACCTTTCTCGATGAAATAGTCGCGCAGGGGTTCTAACTGCTTGCGGTAGGTGCCCCAGCGCACAGTGGCCAGGCGGTTGGCTTTGCGATAGTGCCATAGTGCGGCATCGTCGCGATCGACGTGTTGGCCACAGATGCCAAGCATCATGGGCAGTTCGGTAGTACCCGAGAAGATGGGGAACCGTGGGCTCTCGCCAGGATTGTCAAGGGTCACCCATGCCACGCCGCCTACCTCGTCGGGCAGCCACGAGCGCAGTTGGATGACTGTGCTATAGGCACACCAAGGCACGCTCACCGTACGGATGTTCTTCATCACGGAGTCGCCCATCGCATAATACATATTGATTTCGTCGGGGCGCATCCACGGATTGGAGAAGGGCGAGACAATGCTGTCGGGTTCGTTCTCCACCAACTTCCCGTCCTTGTCTTTCCGTTTTGGGTTGGGAATCTTGTGGCGGAAGCTCAGGTTCTGCGGTGTTCCTTCGTAGTAGCTCCCCAAAAGGCGCATCACCTGTTCGGCACTAACCTTCTTGTCGGGGCGCACGCTGAGGGGCAGGTTCTCTACTGTGTCGCACAGATGAGCTGATGGAGCCAGTTCGTTCATGATGAAGAACTCGCGCACGCTGTAGTTCTTCGTCTCGCCAAAATAGTTGCCGCCGCTATAGGCACGCCAGAAAGAAAACTCGCTCTTGCCGTCCCAAAGCTTCAGCCGCTTGGCCACCTCGAAGACGTTCTCCGATGCCATGTAATGGTCGGCATCGCTTAGGTCGAGTTTGTCAATGCGTGAAATGTTGGCAGAGACGGCTATCTCGTCGTCGGGGATGCGTACGGCAGCCCATACGCCGCCAATCTTCTTCGGTCCCTCGCCAAACACTTCAAATATCCACACCTCGTTTTTGTCGGCTATGGTCAGGCATTCGCCGCTGTCGCCGTAGCCATACTGCTTCACCAGCGAGCCCATCAGTCGGATGGCGTCGCGAGCCGTAGAACAGCGTTCGAGGGCGATGCGGGCCAGTTCTTCGATCATGAACATGCCCTGCTTGTTGCGCAGTGTGTCGCGGCCGGAGATGGTGGTCTCGCCAATGCCCAGCTGCTTTTCGTTCAGGCAGGGATAGGCCGTGTCGAGGAAACGATAGGTGTGGCGTGCCTGCGGGATGACGCCTTTCTGGTGGATCTTCGTACTGTCGTCGGCACTTTGGGTGTGCATGCGGCCATCAAAAATAGCCGTCACGGTATCGTTTGGGTAGTCGTGGGCAGGCACCATGCGCATCCATGTGCGATACCATGAGTCGCAGGTATGCGATGTCATGACTGAACCGTCGGCAGATGCTTGTTTGCCAACCATGATACTGGTACACGACATGCGTGCCATTCCCGTCCGCGTCTGTTCGTCGGGCTGGGCATTAGCCGTCGCAGTTGCCGTCAGGAGCAGCGCAGCGAAGAACAATCTCTGTAGCGTTTTCATGTTGATGAGCTATCCTTTCTTTATTATCTAATCTCCAAAGCTACTGACTGTGCGGGCAGATTCTTGGGCAATGTCACCGTCACCTGTCCGTCCTTCACCTTGTATTTCAGTTTCTTGCCATTGCTGACCAAGCGCACGGAACCATTCTTGCTGGGCAGGTTGCCCGTCCAACTGACCTGTGCAGGCAGGCGCTCGCCCTCGGGCAGTAGGTAGAAGGCATAGACCGTCTTGCCGTCCTTGTTGCCCGTGAACCACACATTGCCGTCGTGGTAGTGTTTCACGGCACGGGTGTTGTAGATGGCGCGGCCGTTCTGACGCATCCATTGGCCGATAGCGTGCAAGCGTTCTACTGCTTCTGGCTGTATCAATCCCTCAGGCGTGGGCCCCACGCCGAGTACCAACGAGCCGCCCTTAGCCACAATCTCGATGAGCAGATTGATGACTTTCTCAGGCGATTTCCATCGTGGGCGGGGCACCCAGCCCCAGTCGTCGCTCAGCGTGATGCAGCTCTCCCAAGGGAAGTCCAGCTGCGTCTCAGGCACGGTGCGCTCTGGCGTCTGATAGTTCTCGTAGGGTCCGTGGATGGTTCTGTCTACCATGAGCAAGCCAGGCTGATGGCTGCGGGCCATTTTTGCGATGGCGGGCATGTCGAGGTCCTGCTTGTTCTCCTTGCAAACCCATCCGCCGTCCATCCAGAGGATGTCTACAGAGCCATAGCGCGACAAGATTTCCTCCATCTGTCGGTGGGTATATTTCTTGAACTGTTCCCATCGCCAGGGCCATTTCTCTGTGGGATAGGTGGTGTTGCGACCGCGGTTGGGATAGACATCCCACCAGTAGTACTGCGAGTGCCAGTCAGGCTTAGAGAAGTAGGTGCCTATCATGAAGTTCTTCTCGCGGAAGGCTTCCAGCACGTATTTCAGCACATCGCGCTTCGGATTGTCGCGGAAGGCGTGCTTGGCAATGGTGAAGTCGGTCTCCTTCGAGTCGAACATACAGAAACCGTCGTGGTGTTTCGTGGTGAAGATCATGTACTTCATGCCTGCATCTTCCATCGCATTGGCCCATTGCTTGGGGTCGAACTTCGTGGGATTGAACTTGTCGGCCAGTCCCCAGTACCAGTCCTTATATTGGTTGAACGTGCGCGTGGTGTCCTTCGTAATCCAGTCTTCGTTGCAGATGGACCACGACTCCACGATGCCCGGCACGCTGTAGATGCCCCAGTGCATCAGCACTCCGAACTTCAGGTCCTGCCACTTGTCGAGTTTCTGCAGCACCAACTCGTCGGTTGGCCACACGTAAGTCTTCGACCGCTCGTACACATCTCCCTGTGCCCAAGCGCCAGCCGACAGCGTCAAGGCTGTCAGCACCATCATGATTTGCTTCTTCATATATTCTATCTTTTCATTGTTAATCAATCCTTCCTTTGTAAAGATCCTCAATGGGGAACACCAAGTCCCAGTTCTTCCCCGCGATATCTGCTTG
>Ga0310695_10009619_pt1 | contig 14451 bp, 24 predicted proteins | sample RumenRJG_04DNA_FD_203882 | JGI IMG/M metagenome (GOLD analysis project Ga0310695, IMG submission 203882) | Bovine rumen microbial communities from Lethbridge, Alberta, Canada - RJG_04 (v2) (version 2) | ecosystem: Host-associated > Mammals > Digestive system > Stomach > Rumen | place: Canada... | reverse complement strand
CAGCCGGGAAGAATGGCTGAAGGCTAGAGGGCAGCGGGTAGGCGGAAGCGAAGCAGCGGCGGTCCTGGGGCTGAATCCTTACATGTCGAACACAGATTTATGGCGGATCAAGACCGGGCAGCGGGCCGCCGAAGATATTGGAGATAAGCCTTATGTGAAGTATGGGCATGACGCTGAACCACTATTGCGGGAACTGTTCAAGCTCGACTTCCCGGAGCTGGAAGTTGGGTATGTCGAAAATAATCTGTTCGTAAACAGTCGCTATCCGTGGGCGCACGCTTCGCTCGATGGATGGCTCCGCGATCGGGAAGGCAGAACAGGAATCCTTGAGATCAAGACAACAGAAATACTTCAGTCCATGCAAAAGGAAAAATGGAAGGACCAGATCCCGGATAACTACTATTTGCAAGTCCTTCATTACATGCTTGTTATGGATGCTGATTTTGCCGTATTGAAAGCACAACTGAAATATGACTTTTACGGCGATATATTCCTTCAAACACGGCATTACTGGCTGGAAAGATCGGACATAGAAGAGGATCTGAGGATCCTGGAAGCGCACGAACGCGAATTTTGGAACCACACACAGAAAGGAACACAGCCGGCTACGATTTTGCCGGAAATCTAAGGGAGCAAAAGAATGGCACTTGAATTAAAAATTATTTCACCTTCTGAAGAGGGATTCGTGAAGGCCATAGTTTGGAATCACGAAGAGATCGAGAAGGCTGTAGCTGAGAAAATGAGCTACTACAAAGGCCTTGTATACAGCGATGATCAGATCATCGAAGCAAAGAAGGACCGCGCAGCGCTTAACAAGTTTGTGGCCGCGCTGAAAGCGAAAGATCGGGAGATCAAGAAGTTATGCTTGCAGCCTTATGAAGAGTTTCATGAAAAAATGCTGCAGATCATTCGCCAGGTAGAGGAGCCGGCCGCGCTGATTGATGATCAGGTGAAAGGCTACGAAGAGGGCCAGAAGGCCGCGAAGCTGGAAGAGATCAGGAAGCTGTACGAAGCGAAAGGCTTCCAGCCATGGGTAACACTGGACCGAATCATGAACCAGTCCTGGCTGAATAAATCTTATTCCCTGAAGAAAGTGGAAGCAGATCTGTCAACCATTCAGCATTCGATCGGGGAAGATATTCTGATCATTAACCAGATGGGAGAAGGCCAGCCCGCCGCCCTGAGAGAGTATCAGAGGACGCTGAGCAAGACCGCTGCCGTTGAGGCTGGCAATCGGTACATTGAAGCACGGTACGCTGAACAGCGGCTTGCTGAGACCGTCAGGAAAGAGCAGGAAGAGGCGGCAAGGAAGAAACAGGCTGAGATCGACAGGGATCTGGGAATCACTGAACCGGTACCAGCTCCGGAGCCGGTAAGAGTTGCGCCGGCGCAAACAGTAAGCCAGGAACAGCCGGAAAGAAAGCCGATTGCTTTCATTGCCTGGCTGAACCGTGAACAGTTTGAGGCGCTGAACCAGTGCATCAAATCTAACCATATCAAAGTGAAACAACTGAAAAAGGGGGATGATGATAGATGGCAGTGAACAATTCATTAGCAAACAGAACGAAGAAAGGTGGTTTCTCGCTGTACCTTAACAGCGATGCTGTGAAGAATCAGATCAATTCAGTGGTAGGCGGCAAGAACGGCCCGCGATTCATCAGTTCGATTATTTCGGCTGTCAATGTGAATCCGGCGCTTCAGGAATGCAGCCACCAGTCGATATTATCGGCGGCTCTTCTCGGTGAAGCCCTGAAGCTGTCACCTTCTCCCCAGCTGGGCCAGTTCTACATGGTTCCCTTCAATGACAAAAACAAGGGCAAGGTTGCACAGTTTCAGCTCGGTTACAAGGGGTATATCCAATTGGCTCTCAGATCGGGCCAGTATAGAAAGCTCAATGTGCTGGCAATCAAAGAAGGGGAGCTGATCCGCTATGATCCCCTGGCTGAAGAGATCGAAGTGAAGCTGATCGAGGACGAGGAAGAGCGGGAGAATGCGCCGACAATCGGATACTATGCTTTTTTTGAATACCTGAACGGCTTTCGCAAGTCGATGTATTGGTCGAAGAATAAAATGCTTCTGCACGCGGACCGCTATTCACAGGCATTCAGCGCGGCCGGCTGTGATGTTCAGACAAAGTACGGCACAAAGCACAAAGTAAGTTATTTGGACTATGTGGCCGGGAACTATCCACAGAACGATTCATGGATGTATTCCAGCTTTTGGTACCGCGACTTTGACGGAATGGCCTTCAAAACAATGCTCCGTCAGCTGATCAGCAAATGGGGGGTGATGAGCATCGAAATGATCAGCGCACTCGACAAGGACATGACGATCGTAAACGCTGACGGATCAGTGGATTATGTCGAGGAAGCGGAAGAGCCGGCAGCGGTGGCAACTGTGGAGCCAGTGGACGTTCAGGAAGTTGTTCCTGAAGCGGTACCGGATCAGGCCGGCGCGGATCCTGGCCAGGAAGCAGCTCCCGGCGCTGAAGAGGAAGAGGGGCTTGTGTTTGAATGATCAGCCGGAACAAGTACCGAAACAAGAAGATCCAGGTGAACGGAGAAACCTTTGACAGTATGAAAGAGCTTCGCCGGTGGCGGGATCTGAAGCTTCTGGAAAAGGCTGGGGAGATAACAGAACTTCGGCGGCAAGTTCCCTTTGAACTGCTTCCTAACCAGCGAGAGCCTGATAAGATCGGGCCGCGCGGCGGAAGAAAGCCGGGGCGGATCATTGAACGGAAAGCGGTCTATATTGCTGACTTCGTTTATAGAGACCGCACAGGTCGTGAAGTGATCGAGGACTGCAAAGGAATGCGCACGAAGGATTACATTCTGAAGAGGAAGCTGCTTCTGTTCCGGTTCGGTATACAGATACTTGAAAGCTGATTGCGCCGGCGCAAGGAAAGGAATTGATTAAATGGCAGAAAAGAGGATGTTCGCGAAAACGATTATCGACAGCGACAATTTTATTGACATGCCTATATCAGCAAGGCTTCTGTACTATGATCTTGGGATGCGGGCTGACGATGACGGTTTTGTTAATGCGCCTAAGAAAATTACAAGGATGATAGGGGCATCGCAGGACGATTTAAAGATTCTGATACAGAAAGGATTCATAATTCCATTTGATTCAGGGATCATTGTAATCACGCACTGGAAGATCAACAACTACATTCCGAAAGACCGGTACCACGAAACAACATTCCAGAATGAGCTGCAAATGCTGACAATGAACGACAATCGGGAGTATTCACCTAATTCTGTATACAAAGTGGATACAGACTGTATACAAGACGAATACAGTTCGGATACTCAGATTAGAGTAGAGAAGAATAGTATAGAGAAGAATAGTGTAGTGAAGAATAGTATTTCTTGCTCGGAGCCTTTGGCAAGCTCCGTGCCCGATGTGCCGGCGCTAATCCTGAATGATAACTCTGAGTGGCGGCCTTCCAGGGATGATCTGGACGGATGGCAGCGGCTGTATGTAGGAGTGGACGTGATAAGGGAACTGGCCCGGATGCGCGAATGGTGTAAATCTAACCCCACGAAGCGCAAGACCATAAAGGGAATCAGGCGCTTTGTTCAGACATGGCTGGATCGAGAACAGAACAGCCCGAACAAGTACAGCGGATCCGGAAGCACACAGAAGGACAAGTTTACGCAGCGCATGGAAGACATGCAGAACTGGGGGCGTCAATTTGAATGCAACAATTAGTCTTGAAGACTTCAGAACGATCATGAGCGGACTGATAGCGGCATACCCGCGCGACAATTTCATACCGAACGAGTACACGTTCAATCTTTGGTATTCGGCCCTGCATGACCTGGGGTACCCAGTGCTGAACAGGGCTGCACAATCGTACATAATGGCGAACAAGTTCCCGCCCACGATCGCCGACATTCGACAGCTGGCTTATGATCTTGACGCGCCGGCCGATGCACTGGCCGCTGAAGAATGGGCGCGGCTCATGAAGGCCCTGGGGCATGCGGGAAGCCCTGAAGCCGCTGATCATTGGGATAGGCTCCCGGAAGTGACGCGGGAAATAGTGGGCGGTTTCTCAGAGTTCCGGGAATGGGCCAACACACCTACAGTCGATTTAATGTCAGTACAGCGGCCGATGTTCATTAAGAGGTTCGAGGAAGTCACGCGCCGGCGGCGGCTGGTCGGATCTGTTCCGGAATCATTGCGGATCCCTGAACGATCGCTGGCAGAACGCGCGCCTTCCGCGATCGAGGATAAGAGCCTGCGGCATGAAGGCCGAAAAACTGTCGAGGCTCCGAAGGACCTGATCGCCGGATTGAAAAGGCGGCTGGAAACATTCGCCGAAGCGTGAACGATATCATGAATTTGCGGAGCATGGAGAAGCCCTGGAATGAAGAGACAAGAGGAAGCATTTGAAATTGATCTTGAATACCTGGAAGGGATCCTTGCGGAGCTATCAAATGAGCAGGCCGGCGCACTGTTCAAGGAAATATGTTCCTATGCCGGGGGAAGCAGAAAGCGAACTGAACTCGACAGAAAAACCCGCTATGCTTTCCACAAGATCCGGGAGCAGGCAGCGGGCCGGGGAGATCATGCAAAGCAGAAAGGAAACGACACATGATTAAGCGAAACAAATGTCGAGTGATACTGATCACAGGTCTGCCCGGTTCCGGTAAAACATACTATGCCAGGGAACATTTGGAAAATGGGATCGTGTATGATCTTGATCACATTGCTGCAGCATTCAGGCTTAAAGACCCGCACAGTGAGCGCCATGATGAAGCACGGATGCTTGCGAACGATCTTCTTAAAGTGTTTGCTGATCAGGCAAGGAAACGCGCCAGCAAAGTATTTATTATCAGAACTGCCCCTGATGCCTCAGAGATTGAAGCGGTACATCCTGACAAGATTGTGATATGTGGGGGGAAGTATAACATTACGGCCCGGCCAGATTACACTCAGATTAACCGTGAAGATTATCTGCGCAGGCTCCAAACGGTAAGGATTATAGCGCAGCGCTACAGCATACCTGTAGAGGAAGTATAGATGATCTGTCGACTTGCGCCGGCGCAATCGCTCAGAAAATTTTTGTGTCGTGTCTGAAAGGCGGACACATCTTCAAGGTACAGAGGGGCAGGGGGTGGGGGCAGGGCCTGGCTCCTACAGATGAAATGAGAATCATTGTTGAATAAATAAAAATATTTTTTTATTTTAAATATTTTTGCAATTTATTCTCGGAATCTTTTGTAAATAGCCCCCCAGGGGGATATTCCCCTTTTGTAAGAGAGGGGCCAGCAACGGGGGCACACACTCGACAAAACATCTACCACACGCGCGTGAAGGATTTTTTTAGGAAAGGCAGGGAGAGAGACAGATGGACAAATGAACACACGTAAAACAGGCCTGAAAAGGCAGAAAATAACGGCCGATTAGGCAGTTAAAAATACTGTGGCGCGGATCCGCGCACCTCTGAAATAACAAATAACTGACAGAAAGCTCGATATTGAGCGATATTGCGAAAATGCAAAGAAAGGACTGAAGAAACAATGTTGTACCCGAACCAGTTAAACATTATCACCTATAAAGACACGGCCCCTGTAATGATCGAGGATAAGGAAGGCGCCATTGATCGTCTCGGCTTCAAGAAGGCGCGTAAAAAGATGGATGAAGCGCACAATAATATGATCAACACGAAGTATCAGCTCGCAATCTATACGCAGTTTCCTTCAGATCTTCGTGCTGATCAGCGAGAAGAGAGCGGCCCGCTGGCCGATGTGTTCGACAGCTCCCCCCGCCGACATATTCCCACACAGGAAGATCTTCAGCGTGCAATCGACAGTCCTTCTTATGCAGATCCGGAATATAGGAAGGTAGCTAAAGAGTACCTGGAGAAGATCCTTCCCGCCGTGAATGCTGAACGCGACAGATTGACAGAGGAAATTGCTTCAGCGGCTGCAGAACTTGAAGCGGTAACACTGGAATACAAAGAGAAGCTGGAAGCCGCAAAGCGGAATCTCAAAAACTTCAATCGTGATGTATTCGCTGAATATAAGAAGTTTGAGGAAGCCAGCAGGGGCGGCCACACTCCGGAGAACTTCGTTATTACTTCCGGAAGATACAAGCCTATTCTCGGCTTTTACACACCTTCCGCTTCTGAGGCACCGGAAGCACTGGAAGCTGTACTTGAAACGATGGAGAAGTATGAAGAATCTTTGAAGTTCAGAAAATCAGATGCTAATACAGAGCTGCAGAAGGAATACATGAGATCGGCGGCCGCTGCCCGCACAATGGGAGCAACTGAAGCGCGCGGAAACGTGAACGCTGAAGGGATTGATTTTGACGGAAGGAAGGCGGCGCCTAAGAAGAGCTATTTCTTCAAGTTCTTGGGGAAATGATAACATGATGGGATCTTGCCGGGGACCAGATCGGCGCATGTACTGATCTTTCAGATTAATCAGACAACAAAAGCCCCGGCGATTAAACCGGGGCCTTGCTGAGCCAAAACCACAACTAGCAAACGGGGGTACATTGGCAAGAAACTGCATCATTATCTGCACACTTCAATACATGAATGATATCATGTATCCTTGATTCGCACAACCTGAAATGTTGTCATTTTGAAAATATCAGGGGAATAGATGGGGATATGGAGCTAAGACGACAGACATTAGCAACCGCGTATTTGCCGTTTTAAGGCATTTTAGTTTTAAGCCGAGTATTTTGTCCATGAAAGCCGAAAAACGGCCACAGCGGACGCGGAGCAAGGCGAGGGGAAGCAATTCTGCATGATATCATGCATTTGATTCGCTGTTCTGTTCCATAGCCTGATCAATGGCATCATTAATAAACTGATTCACGGATATTCCTTTTTCATTGGCAGCGTCCTGAATGGCTGCCTTCTTCCCCTTTGGAACCCGGATCAGTATATTATCTACCTTCGTAGTCAGATATTTGTCGTTTGCCCGCTTTTTGGCAGGTGTGTATCCGCTGTATTTTCCCATATTCAGATTGTAGCACAAAACACTGGTTAAACGAAGATAGCAAAGGATAACAAGTGATAACAAAAGATACTTGACGCATGATATCATGTCGCTGTATATTGTTAGTGGTGCATGATATCATGCACACGAAACACGGAACCATTAAAACAGAATACAGAAAGAAGGTGATCAGATGAACAAACAGATTGATGATCAGATCATTCAGGACATTCAGGCCGCACTTGAAGCGATGTATGAATCTATCCGGGAAGAAGGTAAAGCATGAACCGACAGGACGACAAACCGCCGGCAACATGGAACGATGAAAAAGCCATTGAAGCCGACATGAAGTTATGGCTGCAGTCTCAGATAGTGGAACACGATGAAAGGGTGCTGAAAGCATTCCGGGCCGGATGGAAGGCGGGCGCAATGCAAACCGCTGCAAATATGGGGCATTGGATCCGAAGAGTTGTGTTTGGCCACAGTGAAACGGATCAAGCCAGCGAGAAGGAAGGTGTAATGAATGAGTTTTTATAATGCAATTATGGGATTCAATCCGGCTTGTGTGCTGATAATGCCGATGCTCGGAAGAAGACAGAATGAATGGCCAAGGTTTAGAGATTGTTTTGTTGAAGATGGCAAAATAGCAATCTATACAAGAGTTGGCGGCAACAACCGGGGCTGCGGATATGGAGAAGAAGAACTGTATAAGGATCCGAATTTCGTAAAGACTTACGATGATCATTTCGATAACACTTATGCAACATATATATTCAATGTTCCGGAAAAATGGAAACAGGATTTTGACAGGATCTGCGAAGGGAAGCTCAGTGAGGTTTCAGACGAATACTATAATTACCTGAATGAGTTCTTTCCGCTCTTTAGCAGCAAGGGATTATTAAAAAACATTTTCAGACCTGAAGAGCAACAGGATCCTGGAACGGAAGAGGACCAGAAAGGCGGTACCAATGACTGAAGCAAGAACGACTTATGAGAAACTGAAGGAAGCCGCACACCTGGCTGATGTGATCGAGGCGGCCGAAAGTGGTTATGTTGCGCTGGATGATCAGAGCATTCGCGCACTTGATGAACAGCTCCTGGCCATGATTGACAGGATCCGGGAAGCACAAAGTGAAAAAATCTCAGGCGCTGCCACACCTGAGACTTATGAAACCCATTAACTAACAACACAGAAAGGAAAAGGGATTCTTCATGATTGTATCATGCGGAATCCCCCAGGAACAAGAGCAATGATGCGGAGCATGAGGAAAGAAATTGATGGATACAACGAGTTGAGAGACAAAAAAGGCGGCAACTTTGGCGCGTTCTATAATTCTGATTTGGATGAACTTAGAAAGATTGCTTTTGATGAATCCGGAACAAATTTCCGTGAAGTTGTCCTTATAGCTGTATGGAACGGACTAAGAGCCGGCTTCATGATCGGGTACCGCGCCGGCCTCAGAGGAGCCAGCAAGCGTAACAGGGGTAAAGCGATATGACAGCAAAACAGTTATTTATTCAGATCGAAGACAAATTGCACGAGGCTATGGCCTTGTGTGACATAGTAGGGGCGGCGGCTTCTTCAGACGGCTTTGATCTTAACAGCGAAAGCGTATCAAGAGTTATGGCGATTGCAGTATTAGACTTGCATGAGGTTTTGGAAATTTGTACCAGCGAAACGGAAGAAAAAAGCGAAGAGGGGAGATGAAACAATGACAGCAGAACAGATTAATGAGGTATTGAAACAGCGTGATCCTGAATGGATTCGCTCATTCATGGAACTGGCAAAACAGTATGAAGGGGCTACACCTGAACACAGAGAAAAGGCGCTGGAATTTCTGAGAGAGCGCAAGGGGTGATCATGAGAGCATCAGGTACATTTCGATATTAGGGCTGCTGCCGCTAGCAACTACTCAGCTTAGTATTGAATGACCGAATGAAACCAATAATAGCCAGGTGTTACAGCCTGGCTATTTGATTAAGAGCAACAGATAACACATACAGAAAGGGAACTGATCAATGTCGAATGCTTTAAAATGTCCGTTTTGTTCCGAAACAGACGCTCCCGGAAAGCCGATGTTCACAGTTGAAATGATAAAACACATTCATTCTATCGAATACCGGGTAATGTGTACGAAGTGCGGAAATGCTGTATACAGGCCGCGTCTCGACAGGAAGCGCCTGAACTGTATATATAATTCTACCCGGCCACTAATGAAAGAAGATATTCAGGAAAAGGTTCATAAGCTATTGAAGCGCCACGGCAAAAAGACAGATAAGGCTCGCTTCTTTGCTATGTACCTTGAAAGGGATCCTGAGTTTTCAGAATACCTTGAATGTGAATTTGACTACATGTCTGCAAGAGAAGGAACTACTGATGAATGATAAACACTTGAACTGGAAACCTACCCCAGAGGATATGGACAAGGCAGCCACGGCACGGAGCTTCCTGGATAATTACCGGTTACAGATAAGGGAGAGAAAGGACGCTGAAGAGAGATTAAGCAAAATACGGAAGCAGAAGAAAGATAATATCGAATTTCTGCAGAAGCTTGCTATCAATGAAGAACAGTATCAGGCGATCGAAGAACGCTGCCGGAAGTATGCTGAAAAGTGTGAAGAGCTGGAAGCATATTTTGAAAACAGGCGGGATGAATGCGCCGATATGGAGCTTAGAATACTGTCGAGCATTAACAGCCTGAATGCGGGCCAATACACGGATGACATGAAAGAAATTTTGATTATGAGATATGTGGATGGGCTGGAATGGAAAGAAATTGCAAGTCGATTATGTCTTTCAAGGCGCACATGTCAGTACAGAGAGCTGCAGGCACTAATGCTTCTTGTGTACTAGGCGCTGAAATAAAAAGCGGCCTGCCTGGCGGGGCAGACCTAAAGCACGGATTGAAACGTGGTCTATGTTCTATAGTTTACCATAATTCTATTGTTCATGGAGGCAGAAATGGATTATAAGGCCACGAATGAGGAACTTGTAACTATGATTCAGGACGGATCCAATGTGAAAGAAAACCTAGAACGGCTGTATTTGCAAAATATCGGGCTGATAGAAAAGGTTATTCGGCGCTATTCAGGCATTGAGGAGCTTGAAGATCTGAGACAAGAAGCGTTTATAGGAATGGTAAAAGCCGCGAGGCTGTGGGATCCGGAGAAGGGAGCGAACTTCTCGACATATTATCTTTATTGGATCAAGCAGACGGTTCAGAGGTACATTGATAATTGCGTGGGAGTGGTTCGGGTTTCGGTTAATCAACGCGTAAGAATTAGACAATATAACCGCGTCATAAATGAATTTCGCGTGAAATTCGGAAGAATGCCAACTGCCCTTGAACTTGCGGCCGCCCTCGAGATTAGCACGGATCAGCTTGAAGATCTGAAAAAGGATGTACAGGCGCTGAAGATCCGCAGTACATCAGAACCGATTGGAGCCGATACAGACGATCTGACGCTTGAAGATACACTTCCGGCTTGCGGCGATCTGATCGAGGACATGATCGAGAAGATCCAACACGAAGAATTATCTTCTGAACTGTGGTCATGTGTTGACGAACTGAAGCCAAAACAAGCGGCGTGTATCCGGGGACAATTCAAGGATGGCTTGACACTAAAAGAATGCGGTGATGCCTTAGGGGTATCAATAGAAAGAGCAAGGCGGCTGAAAGAAGAGGGCCTTCGTGAATTGAGAAAACCAAGGTTTGCAAAGCGCCTTCGTGTATTCTTATCTGATCGAACATTATACAGTCAGGGGCTGAATGGTACTAGTCTAACCACATACAAGCGAACCGGCACTTCAGCCCAGGAACGGATAATTATGTGGATGGAAGAATTAAACGAACAAAAAATGGAACGTGAATTAGGGCGGCTGCCACTGTCCTAAATTCTTAGCTAATAACACAGAAAGGAATCACAATACCATGATGAACAAGTTACCTGTAGGATTTTCAAGACGCGACAATGGAACATTGCAGTATAGATTCAGCATTGAAGGCAGACGTTACACTGTATACGGTTCAACGATCAAAGAGTGCCGCGACAAGGAAGCTCTAAAGCGTTTAGAGCTGAATGCTCAGAACGTCACGAAGGTAAGAATCACAGCGAAAGATGAACAGGACGCAAAGAAGGCAGCGGAAGCACTGGCGGCGGCCTGGAATCATCACAGTATAAAGCGGATCACACCGGCTAACCAGCTCAATAAGAAACAGCCCGATTATATCGCCTATTGCGTCAAATTGTGGAATTGATCAGGGGTGATATTATGGCAAAGAAGCTACCAGTAGGATTCAGAGAGTACAAAGGCGGGTATCAGTACCGCTTTGTGGTAGAAGGTAAGCGCTATAGCGTTTATGGATCGACTGTAAAAGAATGTCGTGCAAAGGAACTGCAAAAGCGTGAAGAGATCAGTGAAAAGATCTATCGGAAGGGCAAGGGCCTGAAAGTGGAAGAGTATCTCGACAGATGGATCGAGAGCCGGGAGCTGATCATTAAGAGCGCGACAATGAGAACTTACAAGAAGCTGATCAAGCGGATCAGTAACACTCCGATTGATGAAGCTGGAACAAGTTTTGGGAGCCTGAAGCTTGTGGAGCTGGAAACTCAGAATGTCCGAGATCTGCAGAAGGCATTTCTGCAGGAACAAGAATACACGGACAGCGAAGGCAAGATAGTGAAAATGCGGAAGCTGACAACGCGAACAGCGAATGATTGTTTATCACTTCTGAAAAAGGCACTGGAAGCGGCAAAGAATGAGCGCATCATAACATGGAATCCTTGTGATCCTGTTGAGCGCCTGAAGAGGACAGAGGACCAGGCCCGCGACAATATCCACAGAGCATTAAGCGCTGAAGAGTGGGAAGCATTTAAAAAGGCAGCCGCCGAAAGTCATTATTACAACTTCTATGTGTTCCTGCTTCACACTGGCTTGCGGATCGGGGAAGCTGCCGCGCTGACAGTAGGAGACATTACCGGCGATGTGATCAGCGTTCACAAGACCGTGACCCGAACTGAAGATGGTTATGAGATCGCAGAACAGACAAAGACAGACGCGGGCCGGCGGACAGTTCCGCTGCGTCCTGAAGCGCGGGAAGCCCTGGAAGCGCAGAAGATCAATAACAGGATGCTGGCAGCGGGCAATGTAATAGACATGAACGCGCCTATATTCCGGATGCCGAAAGGCGGGATCATTCGCCCGGATCGGGTGAACAGTGACATAAAGAGTATTTGTGATAAGGCAAAGATCGAGAAGTTCACAGCACACGCATTCCGGGCAACATTCACAAGCAGATGCGTTGCGGACGGTGTGCCGGTCAAGGAACTCATGGAGATACTCGGACATACTGACGTAGAAATGACACTCGGACTGTATGCACACAGTAACGAAGAACTGAAGAAAAGCAAACTGCTTGCGGTCAATTTCTGATCGACATTGTGAAAGGAAGCCTGTTATAAACGGACTTCCTTTTTTTGTTGTCCAGATGCTATGTCGATTGCGCCGGCGCAAGCCGCCCCCGGCCAAAAAATCAGTTTGATATCGGGAGAGCGTACAACGAGCGAGGGAACCGCCCTAATGAGCCGCGAATAGCGCGCGAATGGTAGACCCGCTGCCTTTTGACCTTTTAGGTCAAAGCGCGGTCAAACGCGAATAGCGCGCGAATGGTAGACCCGCTGCCTTTTGACCTTTTAGGTCAAAGCGCGGTCAAACGCGAATAGCGCGCGAATGGTAGACCCGCTGCAGGATACTGAAAAGGTACTGGCAGCGGGCATGAAGCGGACAAAAAACACCAATTTAACAGGCACGTATACCCGGAAAGCCTTTATATATCAGGCTTCTGTAGCCCTCACAGCAGCCCACAAAGTAGCCCATTTTGACCGAAAAAAGGCCGTTTTTTGGTGGTTATTGCGGTACTAACCACAACACACAACAACATGAACCGAGGTACGGAAAAGCCGATAAATAAAGGCTTTTTCGGGCATTAAAAAACCTTCACTGGCATTCAGTGAAGGCTGATGAATTGGAGCAGGGGAAGAGGGATTATAACCAAAAAGCCAGCATTTAAAGGGGCTGGCCGTGAAAGTAGCCCTCAAAGCAGCCCTTAACTATAAAACAGCCCCCACCATGTGCGGAGCATTGGCAGGAGCCGTTACAGACATTCTATTTCACTTCTTTATTTGTTTCAATTCATTCAGCTTATTCTGGATCATTATTTCGTTTTCAGCATCTTCTCTATAATCCGTAATATAAGGCTCTCCAAAGAATAATGAGATTATATCTTGCCCAGTATCAAGCAGGTTATGAATCATTCTAACGAGGCCCATAAGATCTTCTATACTCCGCTTTTCCTCTATAAGCCTATCATCTGCATCATAGACGCTGTAACTTGTAGGAGCAACAGGATTGTCAAGAATAACGTAAATACCATATTTGCGTATAAAAGAGACCGCCACATTGATTCTATTTGCAATTTCTTTCTGTTCCTGCACTTCTTTTGATGGCATTCGCGGGATATCCTGATCGCCGGTCAAATATCCAATATCGACATCGAAAGTAGAGGCAAGGTTTAAAGCAGTTGATATGTTTTGCTTTTTTGCTTTTTCGCTTCCGCTTCGAATCTTGCTGATAGTTTGATAATTAATCCCGGTGGCTGCTTCTAGCTCGGCAAGTGTCCAACCGCGATTATTTTTCTTATCTGCAATTGGCTTTCCGAAGCCTATTTTTATCATGAGATCCAGTCTATCGCGGTCTATTGAAACTCTTCCTGATTGATTTTCTTTCATTTTTTCGCCTCACATCGCCTAATTCGCTATCTTTACTTCGTTTTCCTGCTTGAAATGAAATAAAAGTGTCAAAAACATGTCGATATACAAGAATATAAAATAAATATATCATGATATCAATCAATAACGCAAGTCGACAAGCGGATACATTAAGATGCACTAAGCATCAGAAAGGATGGTTATGTCATGAATTACAAGAGCGAGAGAAGGCCGGAGACCGGCGGCGCTATCACAATTGGGCTTCCTGAACTGATGGCCCGGCTCAATTCCGGCCGACAGACAGCCGAGAAGGTAGCAGCTGCAGCCGGCGCGAAAATCAAGATCGGGCGCCGCACGCTGTACCATGTGGGGAAGATTGAAGCTTATCTTGAACAGCTGGCAGAAAAGCAGGAAGCATGAAGAAAACGCGGCGGATCAATGACCATATAACGATGTTCGTTTTGGACAGCCGGGAAGAATGGCTGAAGGCTAGAGGGCAGCGGGTAGGCGGAAGCGAAGCAGCGGCGGTCCTGGGGCTGAATCCTTACATGTCGAACACAGATTTATGGCGGATCAAGACCGGGCAGCGGGCCACCGAAGATATTGGAGATAAGCCTTATGTGAAGTATGGGCATGACGCTGAACCACTATTGCGGGAACTGTTCAAGCTCGACTTCCCGGAGCTGGAAGTTGGGTATGTCGAAAATAATCTGTTCGTAAA
>Ga0310695_10009618_pt1 | contig 14452 bp, 11 predicted proteins | sample RumenRJG_04DNA_FD_203882 | JGI IMG/M metagenome (GOLD analysis project Ga0310695, IMG submission 203882) | Bovine rumen microbial communities from Lethbridge, Alberta, Canada - RJG_04 (v2) (version 2) | ecosystem: Host-associated > Mammals > Digestive system > Stomach > Rumen | place: Canada... | reverse complement strand
TCACCCTGCAGAACTACTTCAGGATGTACCACAAGCTCTCGGGTATGACCGGTACGGCCGAGACCGAGGCGGGCGAGTTCTGGAGCATCTACAAGCTCGACGTGATGGTCATCCCCACCAACCGTCCGGTTATCCGCGACGACCAGGACGACCTCATCTACAAGACCAAGAAGGCCAAATACGCCGCCGTCATCAACAGGATAGTGGAACTCTCCTCCGCCGGGCGTCCGGTGCTGGTGGGTACTACCGACGTTGAGACTTCCGAACTCCTGAGCCGCATGCTCAAGATGCGTGGAATCCGCCACAACGTGCTGAATGCCAAGGAGAACGCCCGTGAGGCTGAAATTGTCGCACAGGCCGGACAGAGCAGCACCGTGACCATCGCCACCAACATGGCGGGCCGTGGTACCGATATCAAGCTTTCACCGGAAGTGAAGGCGGCGGGAGGCCTCGCCATCATAGGCACTGAGCGTCACGACAGCCGCCGCGTCGACAGGCAGCTGCGCGGACGAAGCGGACGTCAGGGCGACCCTGGTTCCTCCGTGTTCTACATCTCGCTGGAAGACAAGCTCATGCGCCTGTTCGGATCCGAGCGTATCGCCGGCGTGGTGGACCGCCTGGGCATGAAGGACGACGAGGCCCTCGAGAGCTCCATGCTCTCGTCCACCATCGAGCGCGCGCAGAAAAAGGTCGAGGAGAACAACTTCGGCATCCGCAAGCGCCTGCTCGAATATGACGATGTGATGAACTACCAGCGCGAGGCCATCTACTCCCGCAGGCGCAACGCCATCAGCGGCGAGAAGGTGGAAATCGACCTCAGCAACATGATGATAGACACCGCATCCCTGCTCATAGACCAGTGCAAGGGAATGGACTTCGACGCTTTCCAGGAGACGCTCATGGCCAAGCTGTCGATAGATTCCGGATTCGACGCGGAGTTCTACTCCCACGCCAAGGAAGATGAGCTGGTGAACGCCCTCATCAAGCATATGCAGGAGGTCTACTCCCGCCGTATGGATGTCCTGGTGGAGAAACTTTCTCCCATCATCAAGACCGTCTACGAGAAGCAGGGCAGCATGTATCAGAACATCGCAATCCCGATTTCCGACGGTCGCAAGACCATGACCGTGAGCGTGAATCTCGAAAAGGCCTACAACAGCGAGGGCCGCGAGGTGGGCAAGACGCTCAGCAAGAATATCATCCTCTACCAGATCGACGAGCACTGGAAACAGCACCTTCGCGACATGGACGACCTAAAGCAGAGCGTTCAGAACGCTTCTTACGAGCAGAAGGATCCTATCGTGGTGTATAAGCTCGAGAGCTACAACCTCTTCGCCCAGATGCTGGAATCGCTCAACCAAGACGTGCTGAGCTTCCTGCTCCGCGCTTTCGTGCCCCTGCGCGACGCATCCGAGGCGGGCAACCGCCCTGCAATGCGCCCGAGGCAGGATATGTCCACCCTGCAGGCCGGCCGTCAGGATCTCTCCACCAACGGTGACCAGAAGCCCAACGCACCAGTGCACGTCGACAAGAAGATAGGACGCAACGATCCCTGCCCCTGCGGCAGCGGCAAGAAGTACAAGAACTGCCACGGAAAGGGGCTTGTATAGATAATCAATAAACAATAAGATATGACAATCAACAACAAACCGGCCACTCCGGTGGTCGATGCAAACAACGTCAGCCACATTTCATCGGGGACGGTCATCAAGGGAGAGATTTCCTCCCTGGCCGACATCCGCGTAGACGGAGCCGTGCAGGGCAAGGTCTACTCTCAGGGCCGGGTGGTCGTCGGAGAGGAGGCTGTCATCACCGGCACGCTCGCTTGCAACAACGTAGATTTCTGGGGCAAGATTGAAGGCGATATCTATGTAAAGGATACCTTCTCTCTTAAAGGCACCGCCGCCGTCAACGGAAACATCCATGTACGCCGCCTCCAGGTGGAGATGGGTGCGCAGATCAACGGCACCTGCAGCATGATTTCCGAAGAAGATTACGATGCTTTCATAAAGGATGTCATAACCACGGATGTACCTGCTGTCTGATGCAGCCGGTCAGATCAGTTCCGGAGCCCGCCTTATGTTGTAAAGGCGGGCTTCTGTTTTATTGTAGGTGATGTCGAAGCAGCGGTATTCGTCCCGCCCCCTCAGATGCCGGAATCCGGTAATGTATTCCGGGCGGAATCCGGCGTTTTCCAGCGAGGATATCACCGGGTTGTGCTCTTCCAGCTCAATCATCATCTCCAGCACTCTGTAGTTCTTGCACAGAATGCTGAATACACGCTCGCGGCGGCGTTTTTCTTCGCCGCTTATCCGGTTGTGCCATTCGTTCTTGCACCGTGTCGAGCAGAACAGTTTGTCCGGGCGGCCGCTCAGCGTCCTGCCGCAGTTCATGCATAATCTTTCTTCGTTCTTCTCCATAGCAGCATTTTTTCCTGCTAAGGTGAGCGGCTTTTTCCGAACTTCCAAATTATATCGGCAAACATATAAAAATTTAAGTTTAGGCAAACCATAAGATTTTTTTTATGGTCTTGTAAAAACACACAATCGTCAAAAGAAAAATGGCCTGCCGCGGAATGTTTCCGAAGAATCCTTGGTGCAGCCCAAGCAATGATATTCCTTTGCATCGGACAAAAAACCAAAGATTATGGAACAGATCAACAAAATCGAATTGCGCGGCCTCGTAGGCTCGGTAAAACTCCAGGAGGTCGCAGGAAAGAAGGTGGCGCGCATCACGGTGGCCACCAGCGCGGCTTACACCGACCGCAACGGTGCAGCCGTGATCGACACGCAGTGGCACAATGTGAACGCGTGGGAAGGGAAACGGGTTACAGGCCTGGAAAAGTTGCAGAAAGGAGACCGTGTGTGGGTGACCGGACGCGTGCGTTACAACAAGTTCACGGGAACGGACGGCCTGGAACACAATTCCACGGACATCCTTGCAAACAGACTGACCATTCTGGACGACGAAGATGATTTCCCTTGCCAAATGTAATCTGCCCATCCTTGTTTGCGCCTGCCTGTGTGCCTGTGCACCGATGCGCAAGATGGAGTCGGTCAGGTCCGGGGCTTATGTCCCGGGTCTGGCCCTGGCAGATGAAGTGCATACTCCCGATGTGCCTGTGGAGCGTCTGGTGAGCGATACCATGATGATAAAGGATGCGGAGGGGAGAGACCTTATAATAATGAAGGCGGTGCGTGACGAGAACGGAGACATGGTCGCGAGCGACGTGATAGTCCCTTCGGTGGTGGTGGCGTCGTTCAGGAATGTCGCGGAAAGGTTGGGAAAGGTCGACCTGAGGTTCGATATAAACATCCCCGCGGACCTGACCGACAGCCGCTGGCAGCTGAGGCTTTCGCCGCTCATGCATATAATGGGCGAGACTGTCCAGCTGGATCCTGTATTCATAACCGGAAGCCGCTACAGGGCGGCGCAGCTGAGGGGCTACGAGAGATATGCACGTTTTATCGAAGGCATAGTCACGGATTCCACCCTTTTCATACGCAAGCACGAGCTGGAACTGTTCCTGCGAAGAAATCTCCCGGACCTGTACGCCTTCCGCACCGACAGTTCAAGGGTCAGCGACGAACAGTGGAGCTCCGCTTTCGGCGTGACCGGCGAAGAAGCGGTCGAGCACTATACCGACCACTTCCGCAAGCGCATGAACGCAAGGCGGGCCGGTCGGAAGGACAAGATGTTCCGGCGCTATGTCAAGGCTCCCATACGTACGGAGGCTCTCCGTCTGGACACCGTCGTGGTGGCCGAAAGCGGAGACATCACCTACGCCTATGTGCAGACGATCGATACCAGGCCTGGCCTGAGGAAGGTGGAGATAGAACTGGAAGGCGGAGTCTTCGAGGAAGACCGGCAGATGTGCGCGCTTCCCAGTCCTGGAATGCTCACTTTCTACATCAGTTCCCTGTCTTCCTTTGCCGAAGACCGCGAACGCTTCCTGACCAGGGTGATTTCGCGGCGGGTGGAGGCAAACACGTCCTGCTACATAGAGTTCGACGCCGGAAAGACGGACATACGCGAGAACCTGGGCGACAACGCCCTGGAGATGGGACGCATCAAACGCAATATCCTGGATATCCTGGAAGACGACAAATTCGACCTTGATTCAGTGGTGATCACCGCCTTCGCCTCCCCGGAGGGCGCTGCGGCCGCCAACCGCGAGCTGGCCTTGCGCCGGGCCGGGGCCGCTTCGGCCTTCTTCTCCGGCTACACCTCCTTCCTGATCGACAGCCTCTGCATAGCGGGCGACATCCCCAGTGTCGACTTCGTCTCGCACGGGGGCGGCGAGAACTGGCGCCTGTTCGGAACCCTGGTGGAGTCCGATACCCTCATTCCGCCGGCAGAGCTCGAAACTATCCAGAAGAAAATGGAGATATCCGACTTCGACCTGAGAGAGGCGTCCCTGCGGCAGCTGGACAGCTACACCCACCTCCGAAACAATATCTATCCGCGCCTGCGCATGGTGCGTTTCGACTTCCACCTGCACCGCAAGGGGATGGTGAAGGACACGGTCCACACTACCATTCCGGACACGGTGTACCGGGCGGGAGTGCAGGCTCTCAAGGACAGGGATTACGAGCGCGCACTGGAGTTGCTCCTTCCATACCGCGACTACAATACGGCCATCGCCTTCGTGTCGCTCGGCAGGAATCACAATGCCATGGATATTCTGCTCAAACTGGACAGGACGCCGCAGGTGGAGTATATGATGGCCTTGCTGTACTCCCGTTTCGGGGACGACAGAAATGCCGTCCGGCATTTCCTGAACGCCTGCAACGCAGACCGAAATTATGTATTCCGGGGGAGTTTGGACCCGGAGATAGCCATACTCATAAACAATTACAACTTAAATCTTTACGATCAATGAAAAAGTATCTGGAAATGGCGGCCTGCATGGCTGCCGCAGCGGCTCTCGCAGCCTGCAACAAAAATGTCGAAACCCAAGTGCCGGAAGCCGTGCCGTCCGCACCGGCGGAAATCAGACTTGCGCTGGCGGGAAACCCTGCCACCAAGGCGACCGTGGATGGAACCGGAGTGGAGAATGCGATCCGGACTGTCGATATCTTCGTGTTCTTCAAGGGAGGGGAGTACGACGGCCAGCTGGACGCATACGCCCACTTCGACTCTGCTCCATACACCCTGACTGCGACGACGGGCGACCGCACCGTCTATGCCGTGGTCAACAGCGCACAGCCTGTCTCCGAGCTGGAAGGAATATCCACCCGGACCGGCCTGCTGACAAAAGTGACCGAAATCACTTCGCAGAAAACCGCATCCTCCGCACCCGGAGACTTCACCATGATCGGAAGCGTGAACCGCAGCGCGGCGACGGCGAACGCCCTTGTCCCCGGACTGAATGCCATCACTGTAAAAGTGGACCGTATCGTGTCGAGGGTGCGTCTGCTCAAGATTACCCGCGATTTCGAATCATCCGCTCTGGGGGCCCAGGACTTCAGAATCGAAGAGATTTATCTTTCCAATGCGGTCGGCAGGGAAAACTACAGTATGGACCGCACTCCCTCTGCAGACGACTTCTTCAACAAACTCGGCGTGCCCGATGCGGCATACGACCTCTGGATGCGCCGTACGGTAGGTACGGATCTTTCGGACGGCGCCTCCAAAGACATGGGCGATGCAGCCTACAGCATGTATGCAATGCCGAATCCCGTGGACACCGACAGCGACGAAAAACCCTTCACTGTCCGCAATACCAAGCTGGTCGTCAAGGCCCTGCTGAACGCCAAGCCTGTCTATTATGTGATTCCCCTCGGTGCGCTCGACAGCAATACGACCTACGATATCGGAGAACTGGTGATCACTCGTCCCGGCTCGTCGGATCCCGAAAAGAAGACCGAAACAGCTTCCTGCACGTTTACTGTGGAGGCCAATCCATGGACAGTGGTTCCTCTTGAGACGGAAACGGGAAAATATGTGATATGAGAAGCTGGGAATTGCTCGCTGCGATGATTCTTGCCGCCGCATGTTCGGTCAAGGAAGACAGGGCGTTCTGTCCGGCATGGTGCGTGGTGTATTCCGACGGCTATGTGGCCGACGGATGCCGGGGAGAACTCACCTGCAATGTAGCCACGGATGCAAAGAGCAGTTTTGAGTACGGAAAACAGGACTTCATGCGCTTCGCAAGGAGGGGAGACCTGGTGCTGGAGGTCCCGAGGGGAGAGCAGGTTTATGTGGATGTGTTCTGCGGAGTGAAAGGGATGGAAAGGAACGGATCCGTACTGACCATCCCCATGGGTTTCTGCTGCGACAGCATCTATGCCGGCCACGGGAGCGTGTTCATTTCCGGAGAGGAGGGAGAGACCGGCCTGCCCCTGAACAAGGATTTTGCAGTGATATCGATGAAAGTGAAAGGGGATATCCCTTCGGAGGATTATCCCTTCACTTTCAGGATAATAGGAGAAGTCGACGGCTATGTCCTGCCGGGCGGTGCACCCCATGCCGGACGCTTCGATTACCGGCCGGTGGAAGTGGAAGACAATATCTACAATGTGACAGTTCCCCGCCAGAAGGACGATTCGCTGGTGCTGGAGGTCTATCACAAAGACGACGGTTCCCTGCTTACAAGGCAGCCGCTGGGCGAGATTATCCGGAAGAATGGCTACGACTGGACTGTGCCGGATCTGCCGGACATAGGCATAGGAATAGATATGTCCGAGGCGGGATTCCTGGTCGAGGTAGAGGCTTGGAAACTCTCGGAGACTGTAACCATCATACTATAAAGACAAAGAAAATGAAAAAAAACATATTGATACTGGCGGCGTTGCTTTCGGCATCGTGCGCCAAGGAAAAAACTAATGAAGGGTCCGGGAAGGAAATCTGTTTCGTGACTTCCGGACTGGAAGTGGAGGTGGAGACAAAAGTGGAAGAAGTCACCATGGAAAACCTGGAATCCTTCAATGTCGCGGCCATCACTGCGACGAACCCGGACGAAATCGCCTGGACTGCAGTCGCACAAAGGTCCGGGAACAGGTATCATACGGGGAAATACTGGCCGTTAACCAACCCTGTCTATCGTTTCTATGCGTCGAATTTCGATATCGCGATAGATTCGGGAGCGCCCTGCACGATAGTGGACCGGAGTCTGGACGCGGTCTGCGGTGCGATGACCAACCCGTCTTTCAACGCCGAATCCACCACCATAGTGATGCGGCATGTCTTCTCCAGGATAGGCAGGGTCTCCGTCACTTCCGAATATGGCTATACCCTGAGCGACGTAAGCGTCAAGCTCACTTCTGTGAGGACCGGGGGCAAATACAGCCTCAAGACTTTCAGGTGGTATGACTGCACCTCCCGGGACAATGTCGCCCTTCAGATTGGCGACAACGACATTCTGGTGGTGCCCGATACGGCAGAGATAGAGGTGAGCTACACCATGACTAAAGGAGACTATTCCCACAGTTTCGTTTCGACATCGAACGTCACCTTCATGGAAGGGAAGATATGCGACTTGAATCTGAATGTGAAGAGCGATCCTGCCATTCCGGTACGCGTCATCGTTTCACTGGCTCCCTGGGAAACCAGGCAGTTGCCCGTAGTATTGCAGTAGAGTCATGAGAAGGATTTCCCTGCTGCTGATTACGATTCTGTGCGGGTGTTCATCCGATTCCTGGGAGACGCCCGCTCCAAATTCGGCCGGCGATCCGGTGCGAATAGAATTCGGCGGCACCAAGGCAGGTGCCGTGGATGCCGGTTTTACTGAATTTCACTATCTCACATACGATTATGCCCTCGGGAGCTGGAGTGGGGAACTCGGAGGACTTGCAGTCAGGGAAAGTTCTGCATCCGCAAGCTTTCTCCCTTCGGATGCCACCCGGGTATACTGGCCCGAGGGCAGGACCTACTCTTTTTATGCCGCGGGATACAATCAGACACCTTCCGTGCTTGAATCCGACGTGGAGTTCGGCTCTGCCATGATACTTTACAATTCCGGGACTTCGGCTGTCCTCACCCTGCGCAATGCCCGTCATAATGTGGACTGGCTGGCATCCAAGCAGATCCGTCAGGGAAAGATAGACGGCATTCCCCTGAAATTCAGCCACGTTTCCGCCAGGATCAGCAAGCTCACTTTCGACCTGTCTGCGTACAGACGATGGATTGTGGAGAGGGAACTCGACATTGCGGACATAGTCGCGCTGTACTGCACCATCACCGATGCCGACCAGCAGACTTTCGTATACTCCGGCGAGAACGGCAGGCTTTTCCAGAAGGAATCGGCGGACTATACCATGGCGGACGAACACAGCCTTTGCGGGAGGAAGTCGCTGAATCTTCAAGGCGGCGGTAACTCCCTGGCAATGGATTACTACGCATTTCCGGGAGTCCATACGTTGCGGGCGAGGATTCAGACCGTAGACGCCGACGGCAATCAGGTTGTGGACGACAGGGCATTGAGCGGCACGGTAACTCTCCCTATGGGTGCAGACTGCGAACTGATGATAAGGATAGACCCACTGGAGAGGGAACTCGGAGTATTCGTAAGCAATGCGATCGCACCCTGGGAGAACGGTGGAGAAGGAGTGGTAATGGAATAAAACACAGAGGAATGAGAAAACAGATATTATTCGGTCTTTCGATGCTGTCTGTATTCGGGTGCGGCGTTCAGGACTATCCTGAGGCGCCCGGACGTGACGGAAGAATAGTGTTCGCCGCATTGCAGACGCGCGGCATGAACGAAAGTACGGTGGCCAGCGTAAAGGCCGGCGGCTTCGAGGTCGCCGGTGTGACACAGGGGGTAGAATACTTTGTAGACAAAGCGGAATGGTCTGAAGCGGACAATTACTTCTGTACGGAGGAAGCGTACTATTACCCTCCGGGCCCGGTCAACTTTTATGCATCCCACCCGGCAGGAGGACGCTTGAGAGTGGATGGCGGAGAAACCCTTCTGGATTATGAGTCCGACGGAAATACGGACCTGATTGTGGCTGAGAAGAAGAACGTGCTGGCTTCCGACAGTGAAGTCGGCCTTGAATTCTCCCACATCCTGTCGCAGTTGAGGGTTCTTTGGGAGGGCCTGGATGCGGAAGCGGACTATGATGTGAGAAAGGTGGAACTGACGGCTGCTACCTCCGGAACCTGGAATTACGCAAGCGGCAGCTGGACCGGCCTGAGATCCGGAAGCATCCCTCTGGACATCGGAGACGCCGTATCGGTGATTCCCTCGGAGATGACCCTGCGGATATGCTGGGATTGCCTGCAGAACGGGGTGAAGGTGGCATCCTACGACAAATCGGTGACTTTCATCCCCGGGATGGGAAAACTGTGTACCGTAAGCTGTTCGCTCCCCAACTCGGATGCGCAGAAAATAGGATTCAGCATAGAACTGGCGCCATGGGGGACTATCGGGACAAATGTGTCCCTGTCCTCCGCTCCCGTCCGAGGCAGGGTGCCCGTAGTTTTCAGCGCGCCCGGGAGCAATGCAAGGCTGGACTTTTTCGCTTTCCGCGAAGACGGTTCGCTGGACGTTCACGCCCGGCAGTCCGGAGAAAGCCTTACGGCAAGGCTTGCGGCCGGCGAGAATCTCTCCTTCTGGCTGCTTGCGAATCTGCCCGAAGGCAAACTGGACAGGATAGAGTCGAAGGATGAACTGCTCTCTTCCAGGCTTCTGCTCGCGGATTATTCGGAGGAAGCCCCGTTGATGGCTGGAAGTGGCGTGGGGACTTTCTCCGGAGCATCCGGCAGACTCGTCAAGGCGGACCGGGCCGTGTGCAAGGTCTCTCTGGGTAAACTTACACCCTCCTTTCTTTCAAAGGGGCTGCCGGCCGGATCTTCGGTGACTCTGGACAAGGTGTATCTTGTAAATGCCGCTGTCAGCGTCCCGGTTTCGCTCGAGCCGTCCGCTTCGGATCTCTGCAACGTGGGCGCCCTCGACGCCCTGCTTCCTTCGCCGCTGTCCGCCAAGCTGCTCAGGGTTCCGGCCCTGACACTCTCCGACGCATCTTCGAAAACCCTTGGGATGGACTTCTACTGCTGTCCCAATCCCGAGGGGAAAACCCGTCTGGTGCTCGAACTGACCGTGTGCGGGATAAAGAATTACTATCCTGTAACCCTGCCTCCCATGCAGTGCAATTATGAATACCGCATTGCCGATGTGGAACTCACAGGCTGGGGCTCCGCTTCTCCGGATGTGCCCGTGGACCGCGAAAGACTCTGCTGGAATCTTTCCGTCCTTCCGTGGGGACAGGAGGGGAAGACTTTTGTAATGAATTGATTTATATACCGATGAAAAGAAGAACGATTATAAGGATTCTGCTGCTCTCGGCAATGTTCGCAGCGGCTTGCTCCAGGGATTCCGGCCTTGATGGAGATACCGGGAAAGCTGCCAGGATATCGCTGACGGTCGACAATCTGCCATTGTCGAAGAGCAGCATCATTGATGATGAAGATACCGTGCACGACCTGAATATATGGGTGTACTCGTCCTCCGGAGATCTTAAGGAAACGCATTATCTGGACGGCCTTTCAATACGTACTGCCGGAGATGTCGATTTCGATACCTCGGCTGGCGGGCACAGCAGGCTCGTGCTGATAGGGAATGCCGGAAGGAGCCTGCAGGGCCCCGCGACGGGCAGCGATGCCGGAACTTATGCATTGAATTACGGAGGGGACCGCAAGCCTGTCCTGCTGGTAGGAGAAGGTAATCTGTCGCTGACTGCGACCGGGATGAGAAGTTCCGTGACTTTGTTCCGCGCCATGAGCAGGATTGCACTGAAAGCGGAACTGTCCGAAGATCTGAAAGCGGCGGGCAGCACCCTTGGAGGAAATGTCAGGGTGACGAGAGTAAGACTGTGCAATTCGCCGACCGTTTTCGCGGTGAAGCCGTCGGATGCATGGAATTCCGTCCGGAGTTACAAAGCCGTCGCCGGTACTCCATTTACGGATGGCGACTGCCTTTCGGCGGGAGATCTTGCGACGCTGCAGGAAGGGGGGACGGTGTATCTGTATTCGCTGCCCAATTATACCGGGATTGCCTACACGGACCGCCCAGGAGCCGCTACGGAAGCATCCTCTTACATAGAGATGACCATAGAATCCGATGCCGTTCCCGCCATCAGCGAAGGCGTATCCGTATGCCGCTTTTATGCCAATGACGGTGCGCAGATAGGCTTGCTTGGGGGATGCAGCTATTCCTGCATGGTCAGCATCTCGAATGAGGGAGCCGCGCACCATTGGAGGAAAGACGACTACCGTTTCGAGCAGCCGGGAACCTTCTATGCCGGCACCAGGAAAACCATAATGCTGCATTCGGGCAACCACGATCCCGCCGGCATCAGCTTCTCTCTTTCAGAAACCCCCGGCGTCAGCGACGACGGACTGTTCCGCATAGAAGGGAAGGCTCTCTCCGGAGGCCTGTGCCACGGAGTGGTGTTGTCGAGCCGGGATGCCGGCTCTGGAACTCTCTGTGCCTTCGATTCCGGTGGTACGCTTATGGCCCGGATGCCCCTGACTGCGTCTTATCCATCCTTCCATGTGCCCGACATCGCGCTGGATGTGACAGGGACTGAGTGCGCCTATATCGTGAGAGGACTTGAGGAGATATCCGCGTCCCGGGCATCGGACGAGGTTTACGATGCATTGTATGCCGTCAGCAGCGTCGAGCCGGCGGGGGAGACGGACGGGATATATCCGGATGACTTCATCGGCGTGGACCTGCCGTCCGGACAGTTATGGGTCAACAGTCTGCAATGGCACAGAAGCGGTTCCGTCCGCAGTTGGCTGGAAGCGGCAGGGAAAACTTTCAAATACCGTGTCACACTTGCCTGCGGCATATCCGAAGAGTTGAACGTGCAGGTGGTGAACGAAGTGGTCGGGAGATTCGCTTCTTCCGCCAATTATGGAGAAGTGATCAATACCTCGGGCATACCTTCTCCCAAGAGCGCCGTCAGGGCCCTGGACGGCAGGTCGATTACAGTCAGCAGGACAGGCGTACGGCTTCCGTCCGGCCTGAATGGAGACTGGGGGGCGGATGGCTGGGCGAGCTGGTATGGCGGGAACGCCCTCGGCGGAGGCTCATCCGCAGATGCCTTCATGACCGTGCTGGCCGATGGCCTGCGCTGGGATTTCGGCGCATCCGTGACGCAGTCGCTCTATGCGAAGGAAATCCCGGTGTACATAGGCAAGATGAATCCATGGTGCAACGATTATGTGAGGACCTGCGTGGGGTATTACTCATCTTCGTACTATGTGCCTGTGGGCATGGAATATGCCTTCATGCAGATAGGGTTCGATCCCAACGGGTACGCGAATATGGGGAACCACAGCATGGAGGTCTATTCGATGCTGGTATTCCGCGAGCACGATGAATATACTCACATCGCCAAGTCTTTCTGCAAGACGGGGGACACTCCGAACCAGTTCAGTCAAGGAAGGAATTATTTCGACTCCAAGGGTACAGCCTCATGGGTGGAAAACGGGAGGAATTGCTATCTGATATGCTATTCCGGCGATTTGTATGAAAAGTTCTCCGGCGTTATCGATGATGCCAGAATGATTGAATCGTCAAGTTCGTACTCGACCGCTGAAAACTGGGAGAGCGAAAGCGAGTCGGGCTCCGACAAATACAAGTATGCCGTTCCGGCATATGGCGGGAACGGACGCCGCAACATATGGTTGTATCTGTACTGTCCCTATGAGTCCGACGGTGTATATAAGGCCGGCAACGACGGACACGCTCCGCAGGCGGGACTCGTAAGAGTGCATCTGTGGAGCGTGTCGGAAAAAGCCGTGTTCGATTATGTCCCTGCCGGGGACTGGATCTCGAACGGTTATTTTATTCCGCCTTGGCGGTGATTTTCTTCTGAGGGTCCTTGAAAAGGATTGCAAAGAGCACTCCGACCACGAAGGCGTATCCTGCGAAAATGTACCATGCTTCGGCCCAGTTCGCAGGAGTGTTGAACACATCGCAGGCCTCTACGACCTTGCCGGCTGCGAGCGTGCCGATGGTGGCACCGAGGCCGTTGGTCATCAGCATGAACACTCCCTGGGCACTGGAACGGATGTCCGGGGTGGTGTTCTCATTGACATAGAGCGAACCGGAGATGTTGAAGAAGTCGAAGGCCACGCCATAAACGATGCAGCTGAGAACGAAGAGCAATACACCGGGCATCGAGGGATTGCCAAGGCCGAAGAATCCGAAACGGAACACCCATGCGAACATGGCGATGAGCATTACCTTCTTGATGCCGAATTTCTTCATGCAGAAAGGAATCAGCAGGATGCAGAGCGTTTCGGAGGCCTGGCTGATGGCAATCAGGGCGTTGGAGTTCTTGACTGCAAAGGTATTTGCCAATGCGGGATCGGCAGCGAACGAACCGAGGAAGGTGTTTGCATAACCGTTCGTTATCTGGAGCGAAGCGCCCAGAAGCATGCTGAAAATGAAGAAGATGGCGAACTGGCTGTCTTTGAACAGACTGAAGGCCTTGAGGCCGAAGGCTTCCGCGATGCTTTTGCTCTCGCCGCGGTTGGTTTCGCAGGCCGGCATCGTGAGTGCGTATGCGCAGAGCACAAGGGAAAGGACTCCGGAAGAAATCAGCTGGGTGTAGCTGTCCTGCATCGCGACTCCTCCGATTTTCAGGAAGTTGGTGAGCAGCATGCTGCAGATGAAACCTACGGTGCCGAACACGCGTATGGGAGGGAAATCCTTGACGGGATCCATTCCCGCCTTTCCGAGTGCGTTATATGCAACGGAGTTGGAGATGGCTATGGTGGGCATATAGAAAGCCACGCTCAGACTGTACAGCACGAACAGAGGGGCGAAAGCTATGGCGGATCCTGCGCTCATGCAGTAAACGCCAGCAGCGATCATGAATATGCCGGCGAGCCCGTGGCAGAGCGAAAGCGTCTTCTGTGCCTGGATATAGCGGTCGGCGACGATTCCCATCAGGGTAGGCATGAAGATGGATACGATACCCTGCATGGCAAAAAACCATTTGATCTGGGGCCCCAGGCCGACGTTGCCGAGATAGCGTCCGAGGGATGTGAGATATGCGCCCCAGGCTGCATACTGGAGAAAATTCATCAGGATGAGCCTGATTGTAAGCTGTCTGTTTTTCATTATTCTGTGGTTTGTTGAGCAGACAAATTTAGCGTTTTTCTGCTAATTTGCTTATCTTTGAAAGATGAAATTTGAAAAGATACATTCCGACCCTCATTCCGCCGCCCGTTGCGGAGTGCTCCACACCGGCCACGGTGTTATCCGCACTCCCATTTTCATGCCCGTAGGCACTGTAGGCTCCGTGAAGGGGGTATACCATAAAGACCTTAAAGAAGATGTCAAGGCCGAGATCATTCTCGGCAATACCTATCATCTGTACCTCCGTCCCGGACTGGATATCCTCAGGGCGGCGGGCGGACTTCACAAGTTCGAGAACTGGGACCGTCCCATCCTCACCGACAGCGGCGGCTTCCAGGTGTTCAGCCTGAG
>Ga0310695_10009617_pt1 | contig 14454 bp, 11 predicted proteins | sample RumenRJG_04DNA_FD_203882 | JGI IMG/M metagenome (GOLD analysis project Ga0310695, IMG submission 203882) | Bovine rumen microbial communities from Lethbridge, Alberta, Canada - RJG_04 (v2) (version 2) | ecosystem: Host-associated > Mammals > Digestive system > Stomach > Rumen | place: Canada... | reverse complement strand
GACCACAGTTGATGCGGGGCTCTTTGTATCTGAGTGAGCGTGCGGAAGATGATTCCGGTCTCTATCTGGATGCATTTCATGATTCGCTGAGACTGACACCGGAGAGTGCCGCTGCATTTCCGGCCTTGAACAAGGCTTTGGAAGACTACCGGACTGACAGTGAGAAAAAAGCGAAAGAGATGGCTGAAGAATATCTGAAACAGAGGAAGGAGCATCCGGAAAATGTCTATGACGAGCAGGTTCCCTATGCCATCCAGAACCAGTGCTGTGTGCGGCGGGCAGATGAGACGGCAGTCAGTTTTCTGTACTCAGATTACAGCTATGCCGGAGGCGTCCATGGAGGTACAGATGTATCCAGCGGCAATTATGATACCGGCAGCGGAAAGGAGATCCTTCTGAACGATATTGTAAAAGATAAGGACGGGCTGGTGGAGGCTCTGAAAAAAGAGCTTGTGGAAAAATACGGGGAGAACACTTTCTTCCCGGAGATGCCTGAGACCCTCGCCAAGGAGGTCAGGCAGGAAGATGATCTGAAACTGACCTGGGTTCTGGAACCCCAGGGAGTCTGCTTTTTCTTCAGTCCCTATGAGATTGGCCCTTATGCGTCCGGAGTTCTGAGTGTCACATTGCCTTACACTTCTTATGGTGACCTGTTTACAGAGAATTACAGACCGGCGGAAGATGCCGGGGCCAGTGTGGAAATGCTGGATTACGAGACCCTTGATCTGGATGTTGACCGGGACGGCAAAATCGATCGGATTTCTGTTGACCGTGAGCTCGACGACGAGGGGGATGTTATTACAGGAGTCAAGATAAAGGTTAATGACCAGGAACTCAGTCCATCCAAGGGTAAGGGAGACCTCTACTATTACAGTATGAATCAGATGATCTTCCTCACGGCCGACGGTAAAGCCTGGCTTTATCTTTTCGGTCTGACAGACAATGATTACAGCAGTATCGATATTTACGATCTGAGCAGCGGAAAAGCTGCATTTGTGGATTCCGTGGACCTGGCAGTGTCTTCCTGTGACGTGGAAGGGGAGGACGATTTAAATTACAGTGCTGTCCTGACCGATCCGGACCTGATGCCTCTCACCAAAAGGTTTGACATTCTGAGCACCTACAGTGGGAGTAAGACGTTTAAACTGGCTGATAACGGCCTTCCGGAATCATCGGATCCCTACTATATGATCAAAGGGAAGATTCAGCTGAAATCCAAAAAAGACATCCATCTTGACCAGGTTGATGAGAAGGGAAATGTCACGAAAAAGAATGTCATCGTTCCTTCCGGTTCAACTTTTGACCTTTATCGGACAGATGGAGAGAAAGTCCTGGATGCCAGACTGAAAGATGGCAGCCTGGTGCGTTTTATCGTGGAGGGTACTTACCCTGCCTTGATTGACGGAGTAAATGCTGAGGACCTGTTTGAAGAATTATTCTATGCCGGATGATGGCTCTTTTCTGACCGGACCACATCCGGTCTATGAGAGGAGGAGTGACTATGTATGAATGTGTGAACTGTGGGGGTGCCCTGCGATTTGATATCCCAAGCCAGCAGCTCCATTGTGATCACTGTGAATCCGACTTTGATCCCCAGACCTACCGGGTGAATGAGACGGCCGGCCCCGGATCCTATACGATGGAAACGGGTCCGGCGGCCACTTACAGTGTCTGTGTCTATACCTGTCCCAACTGCGGCGGGGAACTCCTGACGACAGACGAGTCCATCACCGGTTTCTGTCCCTACTGTGGTTCATTTTCTGTGCTGACCAAAAAGATGCGTGAGGAGACCCGGCCTCAGAAAATCATTCCCTTCAGGATGACGAAGGAGGATTGTAAGAAAGCCTATAAGAAAAAAACGGCCGGTATGATTTATACGCCCCGCAAGATGAAGGATGAGGATGCCCTTGAAACCTTCCGGCCAATCTACATGCCTTTCTGGATGTACGACTATAACTTTGACGGTGATTACAAGGTCGTTGGGACTAAAGAGTACACCCAGGGCCATTATGAGATTACGGAGATTCACCAGCTCACCGGCCAGGTCAACAGTACCTGCCATGGTGTGAGTTTTGACGGATCCTCCAGTCTTGATGATGAGATCAGCCAGGCTGTGATCCCATATGATACGGAGGAGATCAAGGACTTTCAGCCCTCCTATCTCTGTGGTTTTTATGCGGATTCCGGGGATGTGGCCAGCCAGGTCTACCAGAAGGAGGCCGATCAGTTTGCCATGGAGAGCCTGGTGGAAAGGCTGGGCCAGGAGGAGGCGTATAAGGATTTCGATTCGGTTCGGGCGTCGGGGAAAAAGCCCAAAGCCGAGGACCTGTCCATGAAGAAGGAACCTGCAAAAAGTGTTCTTTTTCCCATGTGGTTCCTCACTTACCGAAAAGGCAGCCGGGTTGCCTACTCTGTGGTCAACGGTCAGACCGGGAAGGTGACCGCTGATCTTCCGGTGGATATCGGACGATTTCTGATCGGCGCTGTGCTTACCGCTGTGCCCATCTATTTTCTGCTGAATCTTTTCCTGGCGGTGATACCCCGGTATCTGCTTGCCCTGAGCGGTCTGCCGGCCATGGTGGTATCTGCCATTTATATGATATCGATAACTACGATCTACAAGCGGGATTTCAAACTGGAAGATGCAGGGATCAAATCATTGTGGACAAAGACCAGAGCTGAAGAAGAAAAAAAGAAACAAGAGGAAGTAGAAAAACTCTTTAATTCTGCGATGGCCGGTCTGGTTATCCTTGTCATTCTGTGGGGAATCTGTATCTTTACAGAGATGCGCCTCGATTCCGCACTCTCATCCCTGATTATGATTATCGCTGCCATCGTTATGGGGGTAAGTGTCCGGTCCGGACATCGCCATTGGAATCAGAAAAGGCTGGTGAATGATTCTTATGTCCTGCTGGCTGCGATCATTCTCTCCAGACTGCTTCTTCTGGCCAATCCTCACTATGATATCTATTATTATGGCGGGACAGTATTTCTTTTTGCCTTTATCCTTTACACCTTGATTCAGCTGATCCGGGAGTATAATCTGATGACGACCAGACCTCTGCCCCAGCTTGACAGGCAAGGTGGAGATACCAGCGCACCGGTTTAAAGGAGGACGGACATGTTTTTGGGACGGAAGAAAAAGAAAAAAAACTGGATTAAACCGATGAAGCCGGTGAAACTTCCCAAAAAGCCGGCATCGCCGGTCCGTAAGGGCTTTAGTTTCAGGAAAAAGAAGGCTTTCACAGCAGGAAATCAGGCCCGGCAAATCCGGAAAGTTACTGGACTCATCGCAAACAGGAGCAGCAATACATTTGCCGGAAACCTGAGAAGAGATCTGGAAAAAAGATTTTTCAGGACCGGGGGCAGCAGGCTTTTGGTCATGGCATTAAGGAAGCTGCTTCTGGCTGCCCTGCTGGCAGGGATTTCTGCAGAACTTTTCATGGGCTGCAGCCCTGACAGATTGAAAAAAGGGCAGGGAGCTTCAGGAGTTTTGACGGTCCATGCAGCAACATCAAGATATCTGCAGCAGAAGGAGCAGGAGAGAAAGGATGGCAGCAGCCAGGACCACAGCAGCCAGGACTACAGCAGCAAGGACGGCAGTAACCAGGGCCACAGCAGCCAGCTTCAGGTGACATCTTCCATAAAAGGGCTGAGGAAACCGAATCAGGCAGTGATATATGACAATGCGGACCTTCTGACTGAGGGCCAGGAGCAGGCTCTCCTGACCCACATGCTTCCGATTACCCGCTACGGTAATGCAGCCTTTATCAGCCGCGATCAGGTGTCCGGCTCGACAGAGTCTTATATTGAGAAGACCTTCACACAGCTGTATGGTTCATCCAGTGCAGTGATTTTTCTGATCGATATGGATCATCGGAATATCTGGATCTACAGTGACGGAAGTATTCATGATACCATTACAAATGCTTATTCGGAAACCATCACAGATAATGTATATAAGTATGCGGGTGATGGGGATTATTATCGCTGCAGTGCCAAAGCCTTTGACCAGATGACAAAGCTGCTGGCAGGACAGTCTATTGCACGCCCTGCAAAATATTTGTGCAATGCTTTGCTGGCATTGATTCTGGGTGTCCTTCTGAATTATATTTTTGTGCGGATTGCGGCTTTCAGGAGTAAGGCTGGAAGAGAAGAGATATTGGAGGCCATTCATTTTTCCGCGCAGGTCAATGAACCTATGTCTAAACTGGTAAAAAAGAACAAAAAGAGAATAGAAAGATCCGGCGGAAGCCGCGGTGGAGGCGGCGGCGGAGGCGGAGGCGGCGGCGGAGGCGGCGGCCATGGTTTTTAAAGAAAGGGGGCCGGCATGAAGGAAAATGATATGAAAAACCAGGCAGACAGGCCTGAAGAAAAGAGAGAAGAAAAAAACCGGTCCGAAGAAAAAAGAGAAGAAAAAAACCGGTCCGAAGAAAAAAGAGAGGAAAAAAACCGGTCCGAAGAAAAGAGAGAGGAAAAAAACCGGTCCGAAGAAAAGAGAGAGGAAAAGGGCCGGCCTAAGTCGGACAAAGATGGGGAACCCCATCCCCTGCAGCAGGGGGAGCAGACAGAAAAAGAGAAAAAGGAAAAGCAGGATAAGCAGGAAAAACAGATCAGGAAGAAGGGCGGACTCAGGAAAGCCTTCTTTGTGGAATTTATTTTCACAGCGCTCTTTATTCTGTTTATTATCTTGCTGCAGAGCGTTCTTTCTCTTGTCTCCTTTATCACGGACATCAATAGAAGTGAGAAGCATATCGATGCTAACATAGAGGCTGCCAAACAGGAGAGAGACACTGCCTTCGAGGGAATCGATGAATTGTATAATGCTCAGGTAGGACTGTATTCTCTGCTTTCCGCGATCGATGGAGAGGCTCTCTATAAGTTAGATGATGATATGAACTATTATGAATTTACTAATTATTATGTTCTGGACCGGGAAGGAAATGTAAAAAAGACCTCTAATCCCGAGAAAGTAGATTTTCATCAGGGAGACCTCAGGTATCTTTATCAATGGGATCCGGCTTCCGAGGAGAACAGAGAAGGCTATTACAATCAGGCGGTGATCAGAGAGGGAAAAGATGGCGTTGAATACCGCCTTTATTCCTCTTTGCGTAATGATATCAGCCATCGCCGTGATGATATCATTGTCTTTGAATATAATCCAGAGATTATTGATCGGATACAGGAGGAGACGATTTCTTTTTCATCGCTGCTGAAAAATGAGTCAGTGGGATATGACGGATTCGCTTTTGCGGTGGACATTCATTCAGGAGAATTTCTTTATAAACCTGATGCCATGACTATGAAGGAATCCAGGATTGAGGAGAAAGACCCTGAGATTCTGAGAATGGGACTTGGTGTTTTAACTGAGATGGGCGGCAGTTATTATCTTGTCCACGGACTCCCGTTTGAGGACGAGGATGCTGTTGTCTGTCTTACAATTCCGCTGCGGGAAATCATGGATACGGTGCTCATCGGCAATCTGGGTGTTATCATCACCTTTTTTGTCATCAGTTCCATCATGCTGGTTTATGCTGTTCTGCTGGAAGAGGATTATTTTCGGAAAAAGGGCAGAAGCGGCTGGAAGCAGATCCTTCACAGCAGATATTATTATAATGCGGATTTAGGTCATAAAATGATGCTTTTCGCTGTGATGGGAATGATTTTTATTGGATTGACCACGATTTATTTTCAGTCTTTGATCGTGCTCTCAAGAAGATCGCAGAACACCATGACCATTGCCTCTGATTCAGTCAGTGCCATCAATAAGAAAAAAGAGTATACGATGGCTTTGAAAGAAGCCGGAGAAAATATTATTGTCACTTCATTTTTATCTGTCTGCGGCAGTATCCTTGAAGATGATAAGGTGGATGACGTCCTTTTGAGGGAAATTCAGACATCTTCCAATATTGCTTCTGTAGCTGTATATGATGATACTATGCAGAAGCTTATTGCTGCCTCAAATAATTACATCATTCAGGATATAGAGGCCAATAAAGGGACAAAAGTGATGCAGGATGTGAGAAGATCTCTGGAACTGAATGGTATTTATCTCGGTGAGCCTTTCACGGTGACCGACTCCCGGGGTCATAAGGTCAATCTGCAGTACTTAGGATATAAAGGGACATACGTCGAGGCAAAAAATGACTATATTATCATGTGCCTTTACAGGACGAGCTATGTGGAGGCAATAGAGGATAGTGCGATTCTGAAGAATGTTCTGTCCAGAATTGAGACGGGCGACGGCGGCAGAGCCTGGTCAGTTTCCAAAAAGGACAAAACCTTCACCTATTTCCCCAAGACATCGCTGATCGGTAAAAAAGCCAGTAAATATGGGGTGAAAAAAGAGAATCTGGTGAATGGTTACAATGGTACGATCCAACTGAACGGGAGAAGGTATTTTGCGGCCGTGAAAGAGACGGATAATAACTATGTTGTGATCACGGTGCCCATGACCAATATCATGAGTGACAGGATTCCCATGTGTGTTGCTGCCGTCCTGGCGAGTTTTCTGGTATTTTTGATTCTTTTCCTGCGCATGGCAGTGGAAAAAGACGTAAAAATCAGAGAGTATGTCTATCCCGGAAAAAAGAGAACAGAGTCGGCTGAGGATATTGTTTTCAGGCTCATAAAGAGACTGTTTCTGGCAGTGGCTCTGCTGGTATCCGTGATGAACCTCTTTTCCGATGCTTTTCTGGACAGGGAGAATCTGATCCACTATGTTTTCTATGGAAACTGGACCAGGGGCTTAAACATTTTCTCTTTTACCTCCTGTCTTGTCATAGTGTGTCAAGGAGCCATCGTCATCAGCTTGATTATATGGATTCTGCGGTCCTTAGAGAAGCTTTTCTCAGAAAAAGGATCTACCATCTGCCGGCTTTTGGCCAGCCTGATGAGGTATGTAGGTGTTGTTGTTATTATCTTTCTGAGTATCGCCAGCTTTGGTGTGAATCCAACGACTCTGGCGGCTTCCTTTGGTATTCTGACTACAGTGATTGGTCTTGGCGCCAACAGTCTGCTCCAGGATATTTTTGCCGGTCTTTTCATCATCTTTGAAGGAGATTTGAAAGTGAATGATGATATCGCTCTCATGGAAATGAGATTCCAGAAGGAATACAGGGCGAAGATTGTGGAGATTGGCATTCGGACCACTAAGTTCAGGGATTATCATAACAATATCAGAATTATTAATAACAAGAATCTCGTTGATATTACAAGCAGGTCCAAGGGATCCCACAGATTCTTTTATAATATCCGTATCAGTCCGGAGATTCCTGCTGGTCTGGTCACAGATGTTATGGACAATGCGCTGGAATATATCATGAACACTTACCCGGAATATGTCATGGATGTGGAAAACCGGGGAGTCATCATTGGCAGTCAGGACTATGTACAATACCGTTTTGTTGTACGAACCAGGGAAAGAACGAAAGATAAAACTGACGCCATGGTCCGGCAGGAAATCACTGCCATCCTGGAGGAAAGCGCAATTCCTGTGCTGGAATGGGTATAGGAATGAGCCGGGACATTGATGGCAGGCAGGTCTCTGGTTTTTGGTAAAAATGCTGTCACATTGAGGAGACAGTCGGAATTTATTACACAATCTTGACATACAGTACAATGTGGGTTAGACTTTTATTAGGAATATTAACCTATTTCTTGAATGACTTTGGGAGGTTTATTATGAAAACTTGTAGGATATTATGTGTGTGTAGTGTCGGACTTATTACATCCAATATGGTGGCAGCCAGACTGACAGATAAGCTGGCGGAGAAAGGCTGGGAAGCGACGACCCAGGTGACGACACCGGACGAAGTCCGTGCTGAACTTGCTGATGCTGATTACGACCTGATTGCCTGTGTGTCCCATGTTTATGAGGACTTTGATATACCAAAGGTAAATGCTTTAGGACTGCTGGCAGGAACCGGCGTGGATAAGGTTGTGGAAGACTGCGTGGCTATTCTTGAAAAGAAATAGGAAGCGGAAATTGTTCAATCATCCACGATGAGAAACAATGTAAAAAGAAAAGGGCAGCCCCCTGAAAAAGAACCAGCGTTCGGCGGGTTCTTTTTCAGGGGGCTGTCTGCGCTGCTTTAGAGCAGTGGAGTAAATAATCTAAGGAAATAGAGCAGCATCTCTTTCAGGACACCGTTTTTGATATCACCTTTCCTGATTCTTCTTGATACTTTCAGGGCATCAAGATAATCATTCCGGATATCCAGTATTTTTCTGGATCCGTAGAGGTAAGTGCCGTTTTCAAAATGCAGGTAAAGGCTGCGGTAATCCAGATTGATGGTGCCTACAGTAGCCACGTTGTCGTCGGCGATAAATACCTTGCCATGCACAAAGCCTGGCGTGTATTCATAGATTTTGACGCCTCCCTTCATCAGAGGTGCGTAGTAGGAGCGCGTGATCATCCAGATCAGTCTTTTATCCGGAATACCTGGGGTCAGAATGCGCACGTCAACGCCTCGTTTGGCCGTCAGCAGCAGAGCATTGGTCAACTCATTGTCGATGATCAGATAGGGGGTAGTGATATAACAATAATCTACAGCCTGGTTCAGAATATTCATATAGACGTTCTGGGAGGTGATCTCATCATCCAGAGGCGTCTCACCATAGGGGGCAATATAACCGTCGAAGTCAGAGGCATCTGTGCCGGTGCTGCCATGGACGTCATATGTTTTGAAGACCATATAATTCTCGTCTTCATGGCGGAGAGCATTCCAGGTTGTCAGGAAGAGAACGGTGTAGGACCAGACGGCCTCTCCCCTGACCCGGATCAGATTGTCTTTCCAGTATCCGAAACGCTCAAATCGGTTGATATACTCATCGGCCAGGTTAATGCCGCCGCTGAAGGCAACTTTACCGTCGATGACCAGGATTTTCCGGTGGTCTCTGTGATTCATGATGGTGCCGAGTACCGGAGTGATCCGGTTGAAAGGGACACTTTTAATCCCTTGTTTTTCCAGTTCTTTGGCATAGCTGGCGGGGAGGGTGCCGAAGGAGCCCATATCATCATAGAGAACACGACATTCCACGCCCTGCCTGGCTTTTTGCAGCAGGATCTGCAGCATCTGATTCCACATTTCTCCCGGCTCAATGATGAAATATTCCAGAAAGATGAAACGCTCCGCTTTTTTCATTTCCTCCAGGATGAAGGGAAATCCTTCTTCCCCTGTCCTATAATAATCAAAACCGGTATTACGGTAGAAGGGGAAGCCGGCACTCTGTGATATATAGTGGAACTGTCCTTTTTTCATGGGGGCAGCCTGTTCAATCTCTTTTAGTACCTGGATATCCTGAAAATAATAATCTTTTGCCTTGTCTGTTTCCTTGACGATATTCTGGAAGGTTGTGGACATGATCAGGTCGGCGCCCAGCAGGAGATAGGCCGCAGTTCCCGGAACCGGGAAAAGCATGATCAGGATGATCCACATCAGATCGGAGGACAGATGTTCTGTGCGGCGTATGATATAAAGGATGACAATAATGCTTAAAAGTCTGAATACACCCTCAATCCATGCTGCCTGTCTTGAGAAGAAATGAATGACGATTCCCAGTATAGCAGCCTGGAAGATGATACAGATGATCATGATGAGCACACGGATAAAATTAGGTTTGGCTTGAATCAAGATTTCTTCCTCCTCGGTGTCCATTCATATATAATATTTTAACATTCAGAGTGTTCTAACTCAAGTGGCGGGACTAAGAATGTGATTGCCCCTGAGCTGATTGATTGAGGAATCTGAATTACTGCATGACAATTCCACCAATCCTGCAAAAGCGGCAGTTCTCTAAAAATTAGTGCTTTCATGGGTATTATATATAAAGTTTCTTGCATTTTCCCTCAGCAGTATATATAATAAAATATGAATTATTTCAAAATAATCATATTTGGAAAGGAAGGATTGAACATGAAAAAATTCTTATCGTTGGCTTTAGCAGCTGTAATGGCACTTTCACTTGCTGCATGTGGAGGAAGTTCTTCCGCACCTGCAGACAGCTCTGAGGGAGGCTCCGCAGAAAAGAAGTTTATCATTGCCACAGATACAACTTTTGCGCCCTTTGAGTTCACAGATGAAAATGGTGACTTTGTAGGTATTGATGTGGATATTCTTGCCGCTGTGGCAGCAGACCAGGGATTTACTTACGACCTTCAGTCTCTCGGTTTTGACGCAGCTGTAGCCGCTCTTGAGTCCGGTCAGTGTGACGGAACCATCGCCGGCATGTCCATCACTGATGAGAGAAAAGAGAAGTATAATTTCTCCGAGGCCTACTATGATTCCTACGTTTGTGTAGCTGTAAAAGAAGACAGTGACATCAAGGGCTTTGAGGATCTGAAGGGCAAGACAGTAGCCGCCAAGACAGGAACCATGGGTGCGAACTGTGCTGAGTCTTACAAGGATAAATATGGCTATGAAATCGCCTATTTTGACGCTTCTGATATGATGTACCAGGATGTTGCAACGGGCAACTCTGTGGCATGTTTTGAGGACCAGCCTGTTATGGCCTACAATGTAGCCCAGGGCAATGGCCTGAAGATCGTGGCTGACGCTAAGGAAGAGTTCTCCACTCCTTATGGTTTTGCTGTATTAAAGGGCAACAATGATGATCTTCTGAAGATGTTCAATGATGGTCTTGCCAACATTAAGGCCAACGGAACCTACGACGAGATCGTTGCGAAATATACAGGCAAAAAGTAAGATAGGAAGAGGATAGATCGTTTATGAATTTACTTGGAGTTTTACACGAAGCCTGGCCTATGCTTCTTGAAGGCTTGGGAATGACGATCCGTATTACAGTATTGTCATTGATCATTGCCTTGATTGTCGGCATTTTCGTCTGCCTGATGAATATCTCCAGCAATGTGGTCCTTCGTGGTATTGCAAAATTTTATATATGGCTGATTCGTGGTACTCCCATGCTCGTGCAGGCTTTCTATTTCTACTTCGCCCTGCCTCAGCTGATCCAGGGGCTGACCGGAACCCAGTTCCGTATTGATATCTTTACGGCCAGTCTGATCACCCTGTCCATGAATGCAGGTGCTTATATCTCGGAGATCTTTCGTGGATCCATCGAGGCGGTGCCAAAGGGACAGATGGAGGCTTCCCGCAGTCTTGGCTTAAGTTACGTCAAGACCATGCAGAAGATCATTCTTCCCCAGGCGGTCCGCATCTGCCTGCCGTCCCTCGTCAATCAGTTTATTATCACACTTAAGGACTCAACGATTCTTTATGCGATTGGTCTTGCCGAGATTATGAACAAGGCCAAGATTTACGTAGGAAGAACCATGGAATCCTTTGCTACCTATACCTGGGTTGCCATCTTCTTCCTGGCAATCGTGACAGTTCTGTCACTGGTTTCCAGATATGTTGAGAGGAGGATGAATGCCTGATGATTGCGAAAGACAATAACGAAATCAAAATTAAGGTAAATGGTCTGAAAAAGTCTTTTGGGAAGCTGGATGTGCTCCGGGGTATTGATGCGGAGATCCGGGCCGGCGAAGTAATCTGCGTCATCGGCCCATCCGGTTCAGGTAAGTCTACCTTCCTTCGCTGTTTAAACCGTCTGGAGGAGATTACCGGCGGCGAGATCATCGTGGATGGAGAAAGCATCACGGATCCCAAGGCAAATGTTGACAAGATTCGTCAGCATATCGGTATGGTTTTCCAGTCCTTCAACCTCTTCCCCCACTATACTGCCAAGGAAAATGTCATGCTGGCTCCGGTGGAGCTGAAGCTGAAGTCCAAGGAAGAGGCCGAGAAGAAAGCCCTGGATCTGCTGAACCGTGTCGGTCTGGCTGACAAGGCAGACGCCAAACCGAGGCAGCTTTCCGGAGGACAGCAGCAGCGTGTGGCCATAGCAAGAGCCCTGGCCATGGAGCCGGATATCATGCTTTTTGATGAACCCACATCCGCTCTGGACCCGGAGATGGTCTGTGAGGTTCTGGATGTCATGAAGGAGCTGGCTGCAGAGGGTATGACCATGGTGGTTGTTACCCATGAGATGGGCTTTGCCCACGATGTGGCTGACCGTGTCTTCTTCATCGATCAGGGAATTATCATGGAAGAGGGAACTCCGGTGGAGGTTATGGATAATCCGCAGAATGAGAGGACCCAGAGCTTCTTAAGCAAGGTACTCTAAGAAAAGAGACAGGGGCTGCCGTTTTAATGCGGCAGCCCCGTTAACGTAAAAAGCAGGAATCCCCATGTCCTGTGTTTTGTCAGTTGTTGGCATCTGTTCGTCTGATGACGGACTTAAGATCAGTCCGTCCCAGATCGCACAGACACCAACAAATGACAAACACGCTGGACATGGGGATTCCTGCCTTTATCTCAAGTTTCTGATCTGCTTTAATACAACAGCCCCAATTATAAAAGCGCCGCAGCTGCGGCGCTTTTTTTATTATTATTCTAAGAAATAAAGATTATCTGATCAGAACTTCGGTGTCTTGCTGGTTCCTGCATGGAAAGCCATGGTGTAGTCAGCTCCGTCGATGCCCTTTCTCCAGGAGCTCTGGGTTGATGCAGATTTCTTACCTGTCAGCACCTTGTCCAAGCCTTCTTTCTTGTCCCAGGAAGCCTGGGTAGAAGCGGAGGTTCTGCCGTAAGGAGTGTCATCCTTCCAGGAGGGCTGGGTGGAAGCGGACACACCGCCTGCCAGATTGACAGGTCTGTTGTAGAACTGGAGCTCTTTAGTCACTGCCTGGGAGATGAAAGCCACAAGCTGGTCCTTGGTCCAGGTCTTCTTTGCTTTCTCGGATACACCTCCGGGAGTTCCCACTGCATCATAAGCACCCTGAGTAGCGCCGGAAGCCTTGCCGATCTGGTAGTTTTCTTTCCAGGAAGCCTGGGTGGAAGAGGACTTCTTCCCTGTCGGTACCACCGGCTTGTTGGAGAACTGGAGCTGGGACTGTACCTGCTGGGCCACATAAGCCACAAGCTGATCCTTGGTCCAGGTCTTCTTGGCTGCCTCTGAAACACCGCCGGGAGTTCCGATGGCGTCATATGCGCCCTGAGTAGCGCCGGACGGCTTGCCGATTACATAGTTCTCTTTCCAGGAAGCCTGGGTGGAAGAGGACTTCTTCCCTGTCGGTACCACCGGCTTGTTGGAGAACTGCAGCTGAGACTGTACCTGCTGGGTCACATAAGCCACAAGCTGGTCTTTGGTCCAGGTGCTTCTTGCTGTGGGAGATACGCCGCCGGGAGTTCCGATGGCATCGTATGCACCCTGGGTAGCACCGGACGGCCGTGCATTTTCCTTGCCGTTCCATGTCTTCTGAGAGGAAGCGGCAGAAGTGGAGGCCTTGGTCGGCTTTTTGATCGGTGTGTTGTAGAACTTTGGATTCTCCTGGATCATATCACGAACCACCTTCTCCAATAATTCCTGATTGATACTCATAATATAGACTCCTTTCCCCATCATTACTGAAAGCTGAAAATCTGGTATATGATTATGCCAGATTGATTTGATGTCTGCCAATCTTCTGATTCATAGCGGAGGCTCTGAGCATAATCTGCCCACTTCTCCTTTTCTTAATCTGATTATAGCACAAATATGGAAAAATGTGCTTGTAAATTGTTGCGGTTCGACCTGTATTTTTCCGAAACTCCGGGGAAATATGTATTAAGGTATGGAGGTTTTTATGTCATGATTACACAAGAAACTTCCATGCCGGCTCTGTCGGCATCTCATAGAAATACAAGTCATGTTCCCATACAGGGCTTTTCTTCGTCACCGTATGTACCGGTGATTCATTATCCCTGCAGGGTTTGCACACAATTGGGCGGAGGAACATGGAGATGACAATATTTGGCGGCGGCTATTTTCCGGGACTTCTAATTATTATAGGAATTCTGATAATCGTGGTCTTTCTTAAAATGATAGAAGGGCTGGAGACTTTCAGAACCAACAACCGGGAGCCGGTCCGGTCAGACCAGGCAGTGCTCCTGAAGAAAGAACATAGCAGAGTCCGGGGAAATACTTCCCTGGCCTCTCAGGGAAAATCCCTGCTTCCGGAAATCTCAGTCACATGGACCCTCACTTTTATCTTCGAACACCATGGGATGATGTCCCTGGAGTTGACGGATAAAGAAGCCAAACTCCTCAAAGAAGGGATGACAGGCAGCCTGGCCTGGCAGGGAACCCGCTTCCTGTCTTTTGGATAAGAGGATACTTTCAGTTTTCGCATACTTCCATAATCTTCTTTTTTTATATCATTTTATGACTTCAGCCCGCCGGATCCGGGAAGCCGGCGGGCTGAAGTCTTTTCTGTATTTTATCGTGTTTTTCTTTAAAATTTCATTGACAAAAGCACAAATCAAGCTATAATAAATAATAACTTTAATAAATAATTTAATAAAAGTAATATATTAAATTATGATATAATTATATGTATTTAGACTAATTTTTGCTGGCAGTAACTGGGTAATATTCGGAATAATTCATAGT
>Ga0310695_10009616_pt1 | contig 14454 bp, 10 predicted proteins | sample RumenRJG_04DNA_FD_203882 | JGI IMG/M metagenome (GOLD analysis project Ga0310695, IMG submission 203882) | Bovine rumen microbial communities from Lethbridge, Alberta, Canada - RJG_04 (v2) (version 2) | ecosystem: Host-associated > Mammals > Digestive system > Stomach > Rumen | place: Canada... | reverse complement strand
CTGTATCCAAACAGGTCGCCATTGGAAATCCAAGATATGTTGCAGGCATGAATGGCTGTGAGCTTGCAAGAGAAGTTCTAGCTCAGGTTAATTTCTCATATGAGGATGTTGAAGATGCCATGTATCTAGATAAATCTCCTGAGTACTGGTCAGGCTGGGCTCTTGCGTTTTACCAGTGGTATTCATCCAGAAGCTTCATGGAGATCTTAAAAACAGTTCCTCTTTCTGAAATCATCAGAATGTATCCTGTATATCATGAAATGGATATCACTAAGTTTTCAGATAGGCTCGATGAAATCTTTAAAGAGAAATATCCATTTACAAGACTGAGATATAAAAGAGACAACATCAATATGTCTCAAAAAAGATTAGCAGAGTATTCTGGTGTTGCTTTACGACAGATTCAGCTTTTTGAACAGCGTCAGAGAAGTATTAACAAAGCCTCAGCAGTTACACTTTTAAAACTTAGTCGGGCACTTTCCTGCAGTATGGAAGAGCTGATTGAGTATCAGGATATAATCTAGGTTAATCTGAATAAAAGGATTGTATATGTCGGACAAATTAAACATAGCTGACATTAAATCTGTTCAGAAATATTTTGAAATAATCAGAAATACAGATAAGAACTCTCTCGAGTTTTATGAGGCCTATGTAAAGCTTTCTGAGTGGAGAAATCTTCATGCCATTCCATTAAAATCTATTCAGATCTCTGTTAAGAAAAGGTTGAATAATGCTTCTTTTAAAAACTATCTGATTGGCCAGAGACTTAAACGTATGCCTTCAATTATTGGAAAGATCATACGTTTTCCTGATATGTCTGCTTCTCGAATGCAGGATGTTGGCGGACTCAGAATTATTGTGCCCTCTATTGACGATGTTAATAGAGTCCATTCTATTATTTTAAAAAATAGAAAAAACTCCAGCATTTTAAGATCTAATAATTACATTCTTTCTCCCAAAAAAGATGGTTATCGCAGTCTGCATCAGGTATTCAGATATGTAAGTCCAGCTCATCCTGAACTAAATGGGTATTGTGTTGAAGTTCAAATCAGAACAAAACTTCAGCATAGCTGGGCTACTGCCGTTGAAACTCTTGGAATGATTAACCTTGCTTCATACAAGACTGGGGAATGTGATGAATTATCAAGGAGATTTTTTCTTCTTATAAGTGCACTATTTGCGATAAAAGAACATACGCCTGTACCAGAATCTCTAAAAAATATGTCTGTAGAGGAGCTTATTGGCGAGGTTAAGAGTATTAACCAGAAATTAGGTATCTTATCCAAGCTAAATGGCCTTGTTGTAAGTATTTCGGAAAAGAAAATCTTTCCTGACGAATATTATTATGTTCTTGAACTTACAGTGGATGATTCAGGAAAAGGTAACATTAAAATTACCTCCTATAAGGAGGAATCAGGTGGTCTTGCCGAACAGTTTTATCGATTCAGAGAAGAGGCTAATAAAGACAATCTTAATGTGTCAGTTCTTATGATTAGAGCAGAAAGTTTCCGTCAGATAAAGAAAGCTTATCCAAACTACTTTTTGGATACAAAACTGTTTTTAGGGGCAGTTAACGAAATATTGAATAATGGGATTAACTATAAATAAGGTAGTATCTCTCTTCTCAGTTAACTCTGAATATCAAAAATAACTGTGAAATAATTCTTGTTCCTTATTTAAGTTATGGAAACAGGATAATTGGGGTAATTAACTGTTTTATTAAATCTATAAATAGTTTATAATAGTTAATAAAATTTATAGGTTAATTACATGAACAAAATTATTCCAATCGGACAAGCAGCTAAAATATTAGGAGTTCATGTTCAGACATTAAGAAACTGGGAAAAGTCAGGAAAATTAAAACCCGACAGTATATCGCCTGGCGGTACCAGAAGATACAGTCTTGAACATATTCTTTCTCTTTCAGGTAAGAGCTTACCTGTTCAGACAGATAACAGATACACTGTTGCGTATGCAAGAGTAAGTAGTCACGATCAAAAAGAAGACCTAAAAAGACAGGCGCAGGTGCTTGAGTTATACTGTGCTGAACATGGATATGAGTATGAGATGATTACCGATTTAGGCTCGGGCATGAATTACTATAAAAAAGGCCTGACCTCTTTAATCAACAAAATTCTCAATAATGAAGTTAAAAGACTGGTGCTTACGCACAAAGACAGATTATTAAGATTCGGAGCAGAACTTATATTTTCAATCTGTGAAGCAAAAGGCGTTGAAGTAGTTATTATAAACCTCGGAGAGAATAAGCCTAGTTTTGAAGAAGATTTAGCTAAGGATGTTCTTGAAATAATAAACGTATTTTCTGCCAGACTGTATGGAAGCAGAAGTAAAAAAAAATAAGAAACTATTAGAGAAAATTAAAGAAGCGGCAGAAGCTGAAAGGTAACAGAAGGAATGATTGTAGGACAGGTTATAGAGCTTAAGGCAAACAATAAGTTTTTTACTTATTGTCGTAAGGCCTTTGGAGTCAGAAGACTAGCCTATAACTGGGCTGTAGCGAAGTTTAAAAAGGACTATGCTGCACACATTGCAGCCATGGACCGATATAACAAAGAGCTGGCTGAATACAAAAAATCACCTCTTCAGTCTACAGTGGCTCCTGTAAAGCCTAAGCTGCCAACATGGCAGGATTACAAGAAAGAATTCAATGCCATCAGGCTTGAAGAATATCCATTCACATACGAAGTAACCAAATATGCCTCTCAGCAGGCTTTTGCAAACTTCGGAAAAGCAGTATCCAACTACTTTGAAAATGTCAAAAAAAGAAAGAAGGCAAAGGTAAAGCAGAACAGTAAAAAAAGAAAAGCCTTCTTTCCTAAGTTTAAGAAGAAGAGTTATCAGCAGGGAAAATTCTATATCGGTGGAGACCAGGTAAAGATTGTTACAGGCCAAGCCTGTTCAAAGAAACTGGAAAACCACAGTACTAAACAATACATGAATATACCAAATTTTGGCTATGTTCAACTTAAAGAAAAACTAAGATTCAACGGTCACATAAATGGAGTAACCATCTCACAGAGAGCTGACCGCATCTATGCCTCATTCAGTATAAAAATAACCGATGAGGAATACTTAAGAACACATAAGGCAGCAGTGCAGAACAATACTGCAGCAGGAATTGATTTAGGTCTGAAATCAGCTCTGATGTTATCAGACGGGATCAGTATTGATTCACCTAAACCATTAAAGGCAAAACTTAGAAAACTTTCAAGATTACAGAGACAGCTAAACCGTAAGCAGCATCCGAGAACCAAGGATGACAAGACGGAACTGTCCCGTAATTACATAAAATTTTCAAAAAAAGTAAGTAAGCTTTATCTTGAAATAACCAACATCCATGAAGATTTTTCACAGAAGATTACCTCTGTTCTTGCCAATCACTATGAATACCTCTGTATGGAGGATTTGAATGTGAAAGGCATGATGGCAAACCATAAACTTGCCAGAGCCATCAGTGATGTTGGATTCTACAATATCAAGAAGAATCTTACATATAAAATGGAGTTCAAACACAGAAAACTCCAGGAAGTAGATAGATTTTATGCAAGCTCTAAGATCTGCAGTAAGTGTGGGGCACTGAAAAAAGATTTAACGCTCAGAGACAGAGTCTATGAATGTCCTGAATGTGGATTGACAATAGATCGCGATCTGAACGCAGCAATTAACCTGAGACAACAGATAAAAAAAGTAGGAGAAGCTATCTCCGAACTGAAGCCTGTAGAGCTGACGGCTCTGTTATCTGATTTAGCAATAAATGGGATAACAACCAGCAGTGTTGAAGCAGGAATTTGGTAGAAAAACTATAAATTTATAGCTTTTTATATATTTTTATAGGTTTTTATAGATCCAAACTAGCGGTGTTTTGAATTCACAGATAGGAAGAGTGAAAACGCTGATCAGAACCACCGGAATCCCTGCCGCCCAGGCCAGCCATGAAAGTCCACTGCTCAGCCCAATGAAAAATTCAGCATGATGCAGCATGGCGGCTCTTTCTTTCAAGGGCCTGTCTCCAGTGAAGTCTGCTGCACCGTGAGGAAGATGATTCCAGACATAACCGTACCCCACGGTTTTCTCTCTATCAATACATAAGACTCTGTAGCCAAGGCTTTTTAAGTAATCTATAACCATATCCCAGCCGTAGCCGTTATTCCACATCTTGGCAATATTGGTAGATTTGACACCGATGCAGACATAAGGTTCGTTTATTACTCGAGCTGGATCCGGTGGTAGACGAGGAGGAGTTTCCTCTGGATCAACGCCTAAAATATACCCCACGGTTCTGGCAAGTCCCACCTGTCTGAAATCATATGGCTGATAGTCCTCATTTCCAAAGAAAAATAGGCCCAGACAGTAGGAAGCATAAGGTTCCCTCTGTTTTATATTCTCAGGAGTACTTAAGGTTAAATCAGGATACTGATCTTTCAGGAGCTCAATAATATTCCTGGCTAAGGTACATTCAATCCGGCAGTGATGTTTTTTCTGGAATTTTTCTGCATAGGAAAACTAGCCGAGAATATCACCCAAGGTTCCCACCGGAAATTTAAGTAAAACCTCCTGGTTTTTAAGATCCATAACATGATCCAGAGAATATGTTTGTCTGCCTTGTGTTTGCATATCTCTATCCTTGCCCAAAACTGGCTCGGTATTGTATAGAGGGATCTTTTTTTAATTGTAAAACTGATATGGCCAAAATTCGTAATTAAATCGACCTATATAAATTATAGTATCTGGCTTAATCTTAATTGTAATTATGTCTGATATTATTTTGAGACCCCTGGTGATAAAAGCAGAAAGTATGAATTTAGAGTCTTAAAAAGCACTTTTGGTTGAAGATCTTGCGGGAGGATTTATTGCCTGATTTTTTTTGTGTGTGCTTCTATTGAATTAGTAAATACTAGAATAAAAAAACTGTATAAAATTCATAATTTTTTTTAGCAAAAAAAAATCCAGTGCCGTAAAAACACTGGATAAAGGTAAGATAAAACTTAACAAATTTTAAGCACCAAAAGATTTGGTAAAAGGCAGTTAACTGCTTATGCCAGAATATCAATCTAACTACCCTCGACAAGCAGTATATAAAAATAAACAAAGTTCGTGAAATACTAAATTTCAATAGCTGGCTATAGGGTGGGCCTATAGCTGAAGAAGTAGGATTACAGGCCAGGAGAATGGTCAAAAAAAAGAGTACACTCTTTGCACTCTTTTTCTAATTTTTTGCTTTTTTAGTTTATCCAGCGTTTTTTTAGATTGTGTCCTAGGAAAATTGAGCCAACAACTACTGCAACAGCAAAGAAAACAGCTGCAATATTACTCCATGACTCAAAACTGTGGGTATTAATTAAAGAGAAAACCATTACTGCGCAGAATCCAAAAGCTAACACCTTTAAAAGTCTGCATACAATATCAATAAAATCTCTCCCAAAAATATCATCACTTCTCATTTGTACACCTCCAAAAAAATTCGGGTAGCGTCAAACTACAATTTCATTTTATCATTTTAAGAATGTTTTAAATGTATAAAATATTAACTTTGAGATTAACTCCTAAAACTTCAAAATTTGTCAATATCCACTTGAATATTAAGATAATTATCTCTATAAAAATATGCTTTTTTATGGTGAGAAACTTGCACAATCCTAGCGCAGTGCGCTTTCTTAAGGAGCTACATTTGTAGTAAAAATTTCAGTATTATCTGGGTGCGTAGTACTTCTAAAATGTCTGTTTAAATTTTTTCTTAAAAAAGATGTGATCTATGCTAGTTCTGAATAGTTAGATTTTTATGAGGATAGTTGATTGGGAAATTTTGATATCTTTAATGATCTTGATAAAGAAAATGACGGTTCGGAAAAAAAGTAAAACTGAACCGTCAGGTTTGCTGAGTCTATCTGGCTACCGGAATCTTTGGAATTACCAGAGTTGTAACTGCTGCAGTAGTAATGAAAGCTGCGACTGCATACATGACGTATTCGATTCCGAAGGCATCTCCCAGTTTACCCACAAGAGGCGCAATCAGTCCGCCAAAGCTCATGGATAAGCCAATGGTAAAGCCAGTTGCCATTCCTACATGGTGACACAGGAATTTCTGTCCGATTACAACAGTAGGTGACATTCCTGTGAAGAACAGTACTGAGAATGGTATTAAAAGCAGTGTTGCCAGCATTGGACTTGAGGTGAAGGTAAAGCTTACGATAAAAGGTACAGACAGCAGTGAGCTTATGGTTACCATCTTATTGAAGCCTATACGATCGGAGATGGTACCGCCAAAATAGGTGGCAACAGCTCCGCACAGACAAACCATTCCGTTTAAGAGAGTTGCAAGTTCATCTGAGATGTGAAGATTATGCATATAGTAAAGTGATAAGAAAGCCATGAAGGAGAACCAGCCGGCTGATCTTAAGAAGAGTACACATACGAGAATAACAAAGCCTCTGACGTTTTCCTTTTCATCGGAATCTGCTTTAGCTTTGGCAACCTTTTTCTGCTCCTGTCTGCAGGCAACCACATAGTAGCGGTTTTTGAGCGTGTAGATAATGATCATGATAAGACCAGGTACACACATTGCCAGAGTGGCATTCAGTCCAAAGAGAATATATAAACCTGTGAAGTAGAATGGTCCTGCAGCCATACCGGCATTTCCTCCAACCGAGAAAATAGACATGCTCTTACCAAGCTTTGCCTTGCCAAAGGTATTTGCCATCTTTCCTCCTGCAGGATGGAATATAGCGCTGCCAAGTCCGTTCAGACAGACAAGAGAGTAGAGCAGGATCTGATTTTCAACCAGGCCTATGAACATAACGCCGCTGAAGGATAGGGCAATGCCCAGACTCATCAGATATGGTCTTGGTTTTGAGTCGGCAAGATTACCTGCAAAAGGCTGTACCACTGCATTTAAAATGGTGTTGGCCATCATCAGCATGGCTACAGCGGAATAGGAATCAAGCTTTCCGGCCTGATACATGTATGCAAGGATGATAGGAAGGGAACCGTGAGAGATATCGGTTGCAAAGTGTCCTAGCATAAAAAGAAAATTTTCTTTAGGTGAATTTAGATTCAAAATACTTTCTGCACAAGGCAGACCTCTGTTTATGGATACGCCAAAATGGAGATTATTATAGACCTGACGTGCCTCATTTGAGCTTTGAAGTGAAAAAAAACATCAGTAATAAGACAAAGAATGGTTTGAGAATTCGGTCACTATGAAGAGGTCATCTTTCCTTTAAGGCTTTTGGTATATGACGATACAGTTCAGAAATAATCTTTATCAGTTCCTCGGAACCGGCGTCTTTTAATAGTTTTCTAAGAGCTGCTACTTTCCTAGTCTTTTACTCTCAATCACATAAATATTCGTCAATCATCCAGTGTGTTATAACAATGAAATGTATATTCAAATGTGGCTTATTATCTGTTTTAACTTTATATTATGGCTCTTTTCTGATTTGAGTTTCAGTGTCCTGTTTTTTGCTGTTAATTAATACAATCTATATGATTTTGTAACTCTATATGCATACTGTATTAGCTTTTTTTTCTTTTGTTACTCTATTCAAGCGGCACAATTTCAAGTCTAACTTTATGAGCCACCATATTCTCCTGGGTTATGGCGTATTCTCTATCATTCATAAGCTCAATATGATGTTTTATCTTCAGACTGAACTCATTCCTTTTTTCGTAAAGGCTCTGCATATATGAGTACTGCTCTTCAAAGCATTCTTTCTTGTTTAGTCTGATAACATCTGAGCTCAGCTCTTCAGGCAGGAGCAGCGAAGAGGATCTTTTTAGTCCTTCACTAATCATCATGGAAAGTCCTGCTGGATCATAGTCAAAGAAAAAATAGCTCTTGCATGAGTCTGTGAGTTTTTCAATGAGTGAATGAACCTGTGCAGCGTTATCTCCGTGTCCTTTGTAGAGGATCAGACTGTTTTTTAGAGATTCAGGAAGAAGTTCAATAAGTTCTCTGACCTTAATAATATTGGTACCGTTTTCAACAACTACAAGAGAGGAGATACTTTCTGTATCAAGGTTATCAATTTCGCAGGAAACTATGGCATTTGGATTGATTGCAATACTGCTTTTATCCTTAAAGGTGATTGTGGTATTGCCGGAGAAGTTTAAAAGCGATCCGAATACAGAACTGCGACCTCTTTTCTCATCAGGGATTTCCTTTGCAAGATCAAAACGTTTCAGTGCATCCTCAACAGTATTTTTCTCCAGATCTTCACCATGTACATCTTTAATGTATTTCTTCAAAGAAAGCTTCTGCATGGTAGTTAAGAGCACTGTATCCTTATCTCTAACTTTAACTGTGGAGATTCCCAGGTTATCGAGAATCTCCATAACGCTTTTCCCTACGGGTATACGTTTGTTTCCTGTATAGGAGATAAGTTTTATAAGCTGTTTTCTCTGAATTGCATTAATCATTTGCGGACTGCTCTCTAATTATTGTCAGGCTTTGTTTTTAACGAAGAATCCTTCTTTTTAAAGATTAAATCTGAGAAGAACAGATTTCCGCTGAAAGTTGGATGGATGTCAACTCTGACAGGTTCCATAATGATTCTTCTAGAGGATTCTAGTGGTAGTTCAGAATAGCCAATCATTACAATGTATATCCAGTCAGAAAGACTTAACTGCATATCTTTAATCTTAAGAAGCTCATATCCCTGTCTTGCACTTAAAGAGGTGGTGACTTTATCAGACAGTACTGCCTGCATAAAGTAATCAACTTTCTTTTCAAGCTCGGTTTTATCCAGTCTGAATCTGCCACCACGACCATCCTTCACCTGAGGACTATCCTCAGGAGATTTTTTCTCGGTAACGGCAGGCGTTGTGTTGAGTATCTCTGCAGCATACTCTCTGTAGTAGTCAGGAATGTTCTCATTTGTGGTGGTAAGCTCAGGCATATAGCTAAGCTTGAGTTGCTCTGGAACCCAGAATTTTTCTGGGATCCAGTAGGAATCAAGGTTAGGTGAAAAGTCAGGACGGTCTGCATAGACTTCAGCAAAGAGATCGATTAAATGATTTCTCTCCTGTACCTGTTTTTCCTGATTGAGTTTATCGATTCGTTTGACAATTTTGTCACTGAGAACACTGATTTCGTTTAGACCTTCAGATACTTTTGAAGAGATACTTTTGAACAGCAGACGGTTGATAACCGGATCATCTGACTGGAATTCCTCCTCAAGTCTGCCTACGGTAAGGCGTTTGAAGATCTCGTTAATCTTTCCAAGTTCATCGGAACAGCGATGCATCTGATGTAGTTTCTCCTCGATATCGGAGACCAGACTGTAATCCTCATCTACAAGGTGATAAAAGGATTCAATGATTTCCTGAAGAATATCGAACAGATCTCCGACGTAATCACGGACTTCTGAAAGAGCGCGGTTACGTGCACGCAGATCTCCCTTATGATAGATTCGGTTGTATTTTTCAATAGCTTCTTTGAGATCATCAATGATTTCCTCGATGGCTCCATGGCGCTGACGGAAACGGAAATGTCCTTCAAGATAATCAATCAGAGCGCGCACCTTGCTGTTCATGCGGTATTCAAGATTCTCATCTAAAACCGACAAAATTTTTTGCGCGGACAGCTCTTCTAGTGTCTTTTTATCTTCAGTGATACTGATTACGCCTGAATTGTTTATACATGCAGAGGAAAGCAGATCATAATGAGTATAAATCGCTTTAGCTGCACTTTTAGGCAAAAATTTAGCTGCCATGATTTATCCTTTTAACTTAATTCTGCATGTTGTCAAAATCTGGAGTTTCAACTTCAACCATCTCAACCTGAGAGAGCAGATCGGTCTGATGCTCTTCCTTTCGCTCAGAGGTATCTTTGCCAAAGCCTTCATTCTCTTTGACAAATTCTAAAAGGTCGTAGAACAGTGACCATTTGGCGGTAGCTCTGTAGATAAGTCCATCTCCACTGGCATCCACAAAATACTCTTCCTTTACCAGTGATTTTAAGACCGCCTGCAGCATTTTGCTGACGTCTGAGGTGTTGGAGGCGACTTTAAAAAAGTTGGCGAGTTCCTTAAGCTGTTTGCACAGAATTTCGGATTCCTCTAAGGAATGAATAATTTCTGAGGGCTTGATAATATCGTCGGCACAGACAGGACGTGAATCCTGATTACAGCTTCTAATCAGTCTGAGCCATTTGATTAGCGGTTCAAATTCACTGACACTTTTCTTGATGAAGGCTCGTCCATCGGCTTTGGCCTGAGGTTCATCATAGTCGCCGTAGGTGCAGTAGTATCCCATATCATCAGTGGTTTTCATAAGATTTCTACCCATCTGATTCAGAAAATAATGAACCTTATCTTCGTTGGATAGAGTTCCGTTTTCATCTGTCTCTCTGAGGTATCTGAAGAGGTCCGGATAGAGGGCGTGACAGATAATCTTTCCCTGCAGCAGATTCTCAATGCATTTTGTAAAGCGGATGTTTTCTGTAAATGCCATGATTATGCCTCCTTACCTTCAGTTAGAAGATCAATGAGCGGATTATCCGGATCTTCCTCATACCCTTCAACACAGCGTTTAACTCCTTCAGTGCGGGAAATATTGTTCTTTGAGTTAAACATCTGTACCTTGTCATAGGAAAGGTTAGGCTGGGCACAGAACAGATAGATTCCGTATCTTTCTGTCATGGTGAAAATTTTCTGCAGATTGTCATTATAGATTTCACCGATTTCATCAATCGGCCAGTGGATCTTGATGTTCGGATCTGGGCAGAGCATTCTTGTCAGACCACAGAAGATCACATTGATGGCAAGTTTAGACTCGCCAGTTGAGCCTCCAGAGGTTAGATCTCTGTCAGAGCGGACGACTACATGTCGACCGTTGATATTCATCGAGATGTTGATATCAATCAGAGTATTGATATCAGAGTCAATCTCGTTGTTAACAAGAGCCTGTGATACATAGGAGAAGTATTTTATAAGTTCTTCTGAAGGATGAACCAAATCACCGTTGCCACGGTTTTCCTCATCCCAGCTGTTATAGCATTTTGCAAAGGACGCAAGCTTTGGATACATCTCAAGATTCTCAATCTTTGATACCAGACCAACCTTAATATCGGTGATGGTATCAAGAGGATTGTAGGTAGTAAGACGTTTTTCAAAACTGCCTGAAACCTGACGCACCACATTGTTGAAGTGTCTTAGATTCTCGTAGAAGTTAGAGAACTCAATGGCTGAGGAAACAAAAGCCTTGATGATAGCCTCACGCAGGATCTTAAAGTCAGAGGTGATAAATGAAGCCAATCTGTCTGTTAAGGCAAAATAGAAACGAATATCTCTGCTGTTGGCATTGATATCATTACCGAATTTAACCTTCAGGTTTTCAATGATATTGTTCCAGTAACCACCGATTCGGTTCTGAGGTCCGGTCTGATTCTCCATGGTTCTTCTTACAGAATCCACATTGTTTATCAGTTTTTCCTGTTTAGAGAATACGGCTTTTAGTTTCTCCTCGCATTTGCAGATCATATTCTCAATGCTAAGATTCTCTGGAAGATATGCTTTATCCTCAAATTCAGGACGAGCCTGAGCCAGACTTGCCTGATTGGAAGAGAAGAAACTTGTAATGGCATTACACTGGATATCCAGGTTTTCAATCTGAGTTCTTAGACGGTTAATTTCATTTGTAAATTCTGTCTCAAGATCTTTTAGCTTCTGCTTTTCAGTTGCAATCAGACTGCTGTATTTCTCAAATAGATCCTCTGCCATTGCAAGATCTTTACGGTGTGTTTCAAGCAAACTGTAAGGTCCAGCCATAAAGACATTGTATTTGGTTACCTCTTCTTCGTAGGAGAGAACTCTGTTGTATATCTCTTTAGCTTTTCTGCATTCTTCCTGGGCTTTTTTCAGGATCTCGTAATTAATACCGGATTTAATCAGTTCCTCTTTGTAGGACGATTCAATGTCTTCATATTTCTGCTGATATTCGTCATCAAGAGAATCCAGTCTTTCCTGAAGTGCTTTTCTCAAAGCAATAACAGGGGCACTTTCACTGTCAAAATCAGCCTTGTAATCTAAAAGTCGATTTTTCAGGAACTCGGCATGCTTCTGTCGATTATTCTGCATGGAGATTTCAAGACGGTTCTTTGAGGTGCTGCAATTGTCAATTTCCTCATTGATAACCTTTAATCTTTCAGCACAGTTCTGTTTAAACTTAGCTGTCAGCTCTTCAAGATTACTCTTTGCTGAGCTCTGGTTTTCACTAAGATTCTTCTCTTCGCGTTTTAAGTCAGAAAGCTCATTCTCATGAACTGACAGTGTATTCTGAGCTGAGGCTAGGATTTTTTCCTGTTTATCCTTTGCGTCGGCTACAGTCATGATTTCTTCATCAAGACGCAGACTCTTCTCCTCAATTTCAGCTCTTGATTTGATGTAATCTGGGGTATCAATCTCATCTAGGGAGAAGCCAAGACCGAAGACACTATTGTGGTCCTTGTCGTCATTATTGTCATTATCTGCAAGATAAGGCTTAAGGCCTTTGGTAAAGAGCAGTTCTTTTCTTAAAACCTTACCTACATTATCTCTCCATCCAGGAAGGTTCTTCTCCATAAAGCCGATTAGGGAAGACTCAGGCGGATTCAGCTGTTCCAGAACTTCACTCTTTTCTTTTAACAGCTTTGAGTGTCTGTCTGACAGTGATGCTATCTGTTTTGAGATTTCCTTAAGACTGTTTTTGTCACCGTCAATCTCCTGCTGTTTAGCCGTCTGTGCTTTAAGGTTTAAAAACAGCTCAGAGGTGTATCTGTCTAAGTCTCGCTGAGCTGTCTGTAGTGTGTTTTCTTCTTCTGTAGTAAAGTTCCCATCGGTAAACTTCTGATTGGTAAGATTGCGCACCTTATCATCAAGTTCTTTCTCTCTGGCTTTAAACTGAGATTCAAGCTCGACAAGTTTTGTGTGCATCTCATCTTTTAGATGCTGTTCTCTATTGCGGAATTTTTCCTCAATGGAATTCAGTTTATCTTTGTTATCTGCAAGCTCTCGTGTCAGCTTCTGAAAAACTTTGTTTTTCTCAGTTATAAGCTCGTTGACACGGTTGGACTTCTTAAGTTCAATCGGAGCGGATTTATCCTGGAAATCCTGCTGCAGATCGTTGTGGTATTTTAAGGCGCGATCCAGTTCACCCTTATAGTTTGCAAGCTGTTCAAAAGATTCACTTTTCTCTGCAATGTTACCTGCATCAAAGATATCCTTCTGGTTTTGCAGTTTCTCAATCAGATTGAATGCGGAGTTCTTCTGGTGCTCTGCTTCACTCTTCTGTTCTGTGTATCTGCCGATAACTTCATTAAGATTATCACGAGTAGTTTTTAGTTCTTCTCGTTTTGCAGTTAAAACTGTTTTGAGCTTGTCTCTCTCCTGATTCTTAATTTGAGATAACTGTTTTAAATTTCTCTCGCACTCACTGATGAATCCCCAGTCGTCAGCAATCTCCTTTTTGATTTCAACCGCCTGATTAAAGTTTTTTATCTTGGAGGATAATTCTGATACCGCTTCAAGTTCCTCAAGATCAGAGCGCCCCTGACGAGTCTTAGGAAGATTGATGCTTACCTGATTTGAGACATAGCACATGACAAGCATCTGTTTTAACTCTTCTAAGAGCTTGCTGCGATCAGATAGCATTACAGCTGTTAGAGAAGCAAGATTGCGGATTTCTTCTCTTGAGCCGCATAGTGCAAACTTTGATGCAGTAAGTGCGAACTCACTGCGGTCTCGTCTTTGAGAGATGATATCTCGGTTATTCATCAGAATGGCCTGATAAAGATCGGAGTTGTCGATTATCTTTGAGACCTCATAGTTTTTGTTGATCTGCAGATACTGTTTTATCCAGTTCTCTGCGCTGTTGATCTTGTTTAATGCTTCAATTGCTTCCTCTGAGAACAGCAGATCTTCTGCCTTGCCTTTGACAAAACAGTAGCGGAAGGTGTCATTGTGTCTGAAGATAAGCGCATTTCTCGCTTCACCGTTTTTCAGGTATTCAAAGACAATAATTGATGTTGAGTAGGGCAGATAGAAATCCACAAAGGAGAGTTTGTTTCCCCTCTGACTTATAAGACGGTTGGGCTTTAGACCGTAGAAGATTGGGATCAGATTAAGGATAGTTGTCTTACCAGCACCGTTGTTTCCGAAGTTTACGGTATGACCTTCACAGCTTATCTGTGATAAAAGTCCGGTAAAAATTGAATTGTTAAGGTAGATATTCTGTAAGCCGGTTATGTTTTGCTCAAGCTCTTGAGACATGATTCACCCATATTCCTTGAGTTTATGTGTTTTGACAGGATCTTAAAGAAAATGATTCTGTTGGTATTTTGTAACTAGTTAATGCTGTTAATTTTAACAGTTAAGGTAGGTCGGGTAAATAAAGGAGACCGGTAAACAAGAGGTTTGTTCAGATTTACTAAAAAACTGTATTGTATGAGTAATACACAAG
>Ga0310695_10009615_pt1 | contig 14456 bp, 12 predicted proteins | sample RumenRJG_04DNA_FD_203882 | JGI IMG/M metagenome (GOLD analysis project Ga0310695, IMG submission 203882) | Bovine rumen microbial communities from Lethbridge, Alberta, Canada - RJG_04 (v2) (version 2) | ecosystem: Host-associated > Mammals > Digestive system > Stomach > Rumen | place: Canada... | reverse complement strand
TTGCCAGTTCAAAAAATAGCAGTAACTTTGCACCGCTAAAACGAAAAAATGGTCCCTTAGCTCAATTGAATAGAGCGTTTGACTACGGATCAAAAGGTTACAGGTTTGAATCCTGTAGGGATCACTTGAAGAGAGCGCAATCGCTGAGAAATCAGTCGGTTGCGCTTTCTTTTTTTTGAATCGTCGTCAACGTTTGCTGTCACGCATAACTATGCATGCCGCCGAGGATGAAGTTTACACCAAAGTAAGTGATTAACACACTCAGGAAAGCGATAATGCAGTAGGCGTGGAAGAATTGTGCCTTGCGGAACATGGGCAATGACTGGCCGTGTAAGGGCAGGGCGTAGATGATGAGGGTGATCAGAGCCCACACCTCTTTGGGGTCCCAACTCCAGTAGGAGCCCCACGACACATTGGCCCAGACGGCTCCGATAAACACGCCGATGGTCAGCAGGAAGACGGCAGGGTAGAGGATGACCTGTCCGACGACGTGCAGACGTTCGACCACCTCCTTATTATTCCGCAGGGTGAGTGCCATCACACCTCCCAGCATAAGGAACGCCAGCAGGGCATAGGCTATCATGATGACGGCTACATGGATGCTCAACAGCGGTGACACGAGCACAGGCATGAGTTGTGTGATCTGAGGATTACTCTCGCCGAAGGAGGCCACCATCAGCGATAAACCTGCCGTGAGGATGCCGAATGGCAAAACCAGCATTGACTTTCTTGCCGTCAGCAGGGTGATGGCTACTGTCGCCCATGCCATGAACTGCATCGTCTCAAATCCGTTACTCATGGGCACGTGGCCGCTGATGATCCATCTCAGGGTGAGTGCCATGGTGAGATATGCCAGCGACAGGACGAGCACAGCAATTGCGCCTGATCTTGCCCAGCGTGGCAGTTGTCGCGACTGCGCCACGCAGCGGCAGGTGATGATAAACAGGACGATGCCCAGTGTGGCGAGCGTCATTGACAACGGACGGTCCCATTCCATGCTGTTGTAGAGTTTCTCGGCACGGAAAGCGGTGCCGCTGGGCAGCATGGCGCCACATTCCTTGGCTTGATATTTCTTGAGTTTGGCAATGAATTGGTGCGCTCCGTTCCAGTCCTGGCGGGCAATCATCTCGTAAAGGTAGTCCATGCCGCTGCGCATGAACAGCCACTTGCCGTCATCGATGTCGTGGGGGATATCAAGCGAACCGTGGCTATACCATTCGAGGTGACCACCATGATTGAGCGGGAACAACTTCAGCATCGTGCCGTTAGCCACCATATTGGCAATCTGGTAACGCTCGTCGGCCTCGCCCAATGCCCTAATAGTCGCTTGGTCATCAATCGCTTGCAAACTGTCAATGGCTTGTTGCATAGTTCCGCTTGAGACTGTGCGGTAGAAATCCTCAAGTGAGGCATACTTGCCATCGATATTCAGCAAATGACGTACATTACCGTTCTTAACCTTAATCATGGGCTCGTTTTTCCAGTCATCATAGAAGAATACCCATCCTGATGCCACTTGCTCGGCCGTTAGCCCCTTGTAGGACGGCTTGCCATAGAGTTTGGCTGTGAATTGGCGAGCAAAGGTCTGGAAGGGACAGATGCGGTTGTTATAGAGGATGTAAAGATCACCCATGCTTGCAGCCACATCACGCGGCAGCGTTTGTGGCTGAGCATTCATGGCTGCCGTAGAACATACCAGCAACAATAGCGCAGCAGTTCCTCGCTTGAGCGCAGGATGGCTCAACAGGGTCTTGAAACCTGCGCGACGGTCCAGGAGCACCGCTATCATGCCCACCAGCAACAAGCCATAGCCCGCATAGGTCACCCCGATGCCCCATGGGTCATGAGCGACTGTAAAGATGGCACCTCGTCCCTCGGAATCATAGCCCGACTGGTAAAAACGGTAACCGTCGTAGGAAAAAACCCTGTTCATTGATACCGTTCCGGTAACTTCGTTCTCCCTGTTGCTGACCGTCACTTGACTCACGAAGTCCATCGGGGCAGGCGTGCCGGGATAGGTCTGAATGTCAAATGAGCGTAGCGTGAGCATGAACGGCAGCGTGTGCTGTTTCCCGTCGGTTGTGGTGAAGACGTTGACTGCCTTTCCCTGGGGTGCCTGGATCTTGCCCTTGATGGCTGTGAACCACGTGATACCTGCCCCGGCCAGAATGACAAGCAGTGACAAGTGAAGCAATAATACAGAGATTCGTTTCCACATCCTGCGGACAAGGATATAGGTCAGTCCTGAGAATGCGATGACCGCCCACAGGGCAACAAACGCGATGTTGTCATAAAACCAGGCTCTGGCGGTCGGAGTGCCGTTGGTTTTCTCAATCACAGTTGCTGTTGCCAGCACGCCCAACATGAGGATGAGACTACCAAAGGAAATGCGTTTCAATATCTTCATCTGAAAAAAGTTGAAAAGGTGGAGAGTGCTTAGAGCAACCCTCCACCCGTTTTGAAAAGTTTAAAATGTATGAAGAGCTATTATCATCATTAAATCGACTCGATGAAAGCGACCATCGCGTCACGATCGGCCTTGCTGAGTTCACGGAATTTCTCGATGCTGCGGCGGGCATCACTCTTGGCGTTACCGTGCCACATGATGGCTTCGATGACGTTGCGGGCACGGCAGTCGTGCAGGCGGTCGTCGGCACCAGTGCATTTCTTGCTCAGTCCACGGCCCCACAGCGGGGTGGTGCGGCACCAGCCCGTGCGGATATCGTTGACCATGTACATGCGGTGCTGAATCAGGTCACTATAGGGCCAGATGGTCTGGTGGGGATAGCGGGGCAGCATGTCGGCGTAGGCTCCCACAAAGAAATTGTTCGGGTCGCGGATGACGTCGTCGCCAGTGGTCCAACTGGGGCGGTGGCAGTAGGCGCAGCCAATCTCGGTGAACAACTCCATGCCGCGCTGGAATTCGGTGCTGTTCACGTTGCGGGCGGCAGGAACAGCGAGTCCACGGTGCCATGCCATGAGGTCGATGTACTCTTGGTCGGTCATCTCTACATCGAGCGTTTTACTCATCAGGTAGTTGTAGATATCGGTCTCGGGATCACCCGTCACGTTCTGTTTGGGGAAGTACTTGTAGAAGTCGGCCTGCACCTCAGGATCCTTGCTGGCAACTGTAGCATAGGCCGCCGTCATGTAATGGTAACGGCGGTCGCTGCGGGTCACGTTGGTGATGTTCCAGATGGCGTTGGCTCCCGCACCGTCCTGCAGATTGGCACGCGACAACGCATAGGTATAACGGCGCACATACTTGGTGCCGTCGCCTTGTACGTTGTTGGTATAATAGATAAAGTCACTGCCGTTCCAGATAGCAGGATTCAGACTCACGCCAGCGGCTTGCTCGGCTTCATATTGGGCTCGGATGTCCTTCTCGTCGATAGCGTCGAGCAGTCCGGTGCCGTAGAGTCCGATGGTGCTTTCCAGGCGCACACGCAACTGGCTATAATCAATGTCTTTTCCACCGACTTGCAGAGGCACGTAGAATGCGCTTTGAGGGATTGTAACCTCAGGATAGATCAGGCTATAGGTCTCTCCGTCGGGGAAGCGGTTGCCCCACTCGTCGGTGTACTCCTTCCAGTCGATGACAATCTGCTTCTCGTCAATAGGTGCCTTGAAGGGTTTCTGCGCATTGGTCTGCGGCATACCGGTCAGCGACGACAGATAGGTGTCGTTCTCGTCAGTCAGGACGAGCAGGTAGCCGTTGCCTTGCACATTGGAATTGTAGTTCAACTGTCGTGCACCATGGCCATAACTGGGGTGACAGGTGATGCAGGCGTCACGCACCCACAACGGGCCCAGACCGCGCATCGGGGTTGACTCATCATCATCGATGTCAAAGGGCGACTCAAAAATGCGTTCGCCGCGCTTGAATGATGCCAGCAGACCCTGCTTGTTGATGGCTTCGGTTTCTTGCTCATAGGCCGACGCTGTAACGTTGCTCGTAGTTCCCAGTTTGCCGCCAGTGTAATAGTAGTCGGGCAATTCTGGCACTACCTCGCTGCCGCCATTGTTTTTGTCGTCATGGCAAGATGTCAACGCGATAGCCGTCAAGGCTAAAAAGATCCATTTTTTCTTCATGACTTGTAGATTTATGTGGTAGTTATTCTATAGCTTCGATAACTGCATCGAGGGCATCGAGCAAATTATTGCAAGCATCAACGGCCTTCTGGGTCTCACTCTTGCTCAGGTGGTTGCGGAAGGGGGCTGGCATATTGGACACCTCTTTGAGGGCATTGTCGATAGCAGTGCGCACATTGCCGTCGAGCGTGGCGTTCACCTTATTCATATAGGCGGCCATCGAATTGTTGTTAACCGAGCCGTCGAGCGAGCCAAAGTAGGCGTTGCGCACGCTGCGGATGTTGTCTGTGAAGTCGGCAATCGAGTTCCAACTGTACCACGATTCAACGTCAAGCACATTACCCGAGTTCACAGGGTCGGTAATCTTGGTGTTCCCCACCTCGTCGCTGATGTCGCTGGCACCAGTCAGGATTTGCTCCATGGCTGCGAGTTGAGTCTTATACAGGCTGTTGCCTGCTTTACCGGCATCAATCATATTTTCACCATAGTTGAACGAAGGTTCCAACTCATATTCCTCAAGTTGCGCACGCTTGGCGCTGCTGATGTTGTTTATGCCGGCCCATGAAGCCTCCAGACGGACGGTTTGATTGGCCAGGTCCTGGGCCACTGCGGCATTGTAGATGAGTTCACGCTCGCTAATGTCACTCACGTTGCGGGCTGCGCCGTCACGGAACAGGACATATTCAACAGCGTGGAATCCCAGCAAACCATAGCCCAGCGTGGCAAAGGCGTCGGCGCCGGCACCGTCCTCATCGAGGGCCGCAATAAGCGCGCTGTTGTTCAAGATATTGTCAAGTTGTGACTTCTGCAGAGGCCATGAGTCGATGTGCGGGTCGATGTTGTAATCGGCGGCAGCACCGAACAGAAATGCCTCGCTCAGTTCCCAGTACTTGCGGGCGCTGATCCACTTGTTGCAGCACTCCTGCACCTTGCTCTGCGTGGGATTCTCGCGCAACTGTTGGCAAAGTGCCGCCAATTCGTTGGCTTCATCAGCCAGTGACTTGTAGGTCGGCACTATCACACCGTTCACATATTGGGTGATAATGGCGGTCTTTTTGCTGTCAATCTGGTTGGGATCGGGCTCATCGTTGTCATTGCCACACGAGGAGAAACTGAAGCTCATGGTTGCCAACACGGCAATCACGAGCGATTTCTTGAATAGATTAATTGCTTTCATTGTTAGATGTTGTTTGTTTATAGTTTTTATCAGTTATAATCAGATGTGGAACAGACCACTGTAGCAGATGCCCAGGCTCACTGAGGGCTCGTTGTTGTACTGCGATGACAGGATACGGTAACTGTACTCTCCCTTGATAGCAATCTGGGGGATAGGGTAGTAGTTGATTCCTGCGGTGACCTTTTGGCGTTGCCACATTTTCTCATCGGTCATGTTCTTGACGGTCTTGAACATTGAGTCATAGTAGTCATAGCGGCCGAAGATGTAGAAGCGCTGTTCGCGTTCGCGCATCGAAGCGATCTGCGAGAAGATGTCGTAACCGGCCTCAATTCCCAGGGCAATGGCAGCCTCGCCGATGTTGGTCTTGGGTGAAGGCGAATCGGCGCGGGTGGACATGTTGGCTGACGTGATTTCGAGTGAATTGCTCAAGTGGCCGTAGTCAAAGTTTCCGCGGGCGATGAAGTTGTGGTCATTGTACAGGAAGTCAAATGCACCGATGGCCACAGTGCCATGCAGACCCTTGTATTTGCCGGTGGCATTGAGCGTGTTGTTGGCACTGTTGCCCAAATAGCCACTCACACTCAGTCGCAGGCCTTTGATGCTGTAGTTGTCGATGCGCATGGCTCCGGCATAGGCTGTCGCCATCTTGAACTCGTAGGGGCTTCCCGATCCGTCATGAATCCAACCCTTGTTGCCAAATCGGTCGGCGTCCAGACCAGCCAGGAACATGGCTTCATAACGCCAGTCACCAGCCTTGCCCCACAGGCTCACACCCGTCTCATGCCATGTACAGGGCAGGATGGTGTTCTCGCCCTCGGGACGATAGACGGTAAAGAATTCGGTAGGCAGGTGGGCATTGTTGGTGCCACCTACGGGTACAACCATATGGCCCATGCGCAGGTTCAACGCAGGAGCGAAGGATTTCTGCAGCCAGAATTGTTCCAGGGCGACCTCGCCGCCACGCTCAATTTCCGACTCATATTCGCCGGTCTCTTCCTCTTCAATCTCTACGGCGCTCTCGGTACCACCATGCTCAAACTCAATCTCAGTGCCCAAGGACCACCCCTTACCGAAGTCGTAGCCCAGATAGATGACTACGTGGGGCAGGTCGAACTGGCCGTAGCCCTTGTCGTTCTTGTACAAGTCGGCATTGGTGTAGCGCTTGTAGTTGTTGCTGTAGAACATGCGGCTGGCCACAGCCTCGCCATAACCGCCTATTGTCAGGCGATGCTTTGCAGATTCAACCTGTTCGGTGGTTGCGGCATTGTCATCAGCCGTTTTTTTCTCCAACAGGTTGTCAGCATTTACATTCAACGTGCCCAACAACAGTAGCGTCAAAGATGAATATAAAATTTTATTGATCATAATAGAGTTAGTTTATCGGCTGCAAAATTACCTTGGCGGTGATGATTTTGAAATCGCTAAAAAAGATGAAATTAAACCTTGGCTATCCCCAAAATCGGTTAGGTCATGCTTCAAATGTTTATCTGCAGAACCACTAACTGAAAATGGTTGTCAAAAATGACAACCGAAATCTACTGTTGATTACACCTGCTTACAGGAACTTACACATCAGGAGTTTTGTAAGTGTCTGATAAACAGGTAACTATTATCTATGTTTCTGTAATATACTGTAATAAAATCAAGCCTGTAGGGATTACTTAAGAAAAAGCCAATCGGTTGAAATTCAATCGGTTGGCTTTTGACTTTATGGTGTGCCAATCATTATTTGTACAATTCCTTCGGAAATCTTGATTTTTCTGTCTGGTTTTTGCTGGTCTTACCTTGGCTTTTTGTACCTTTGCAATCTCCTTTGGGCACGTTTGGCTCTGCCAAGATACCATCGGACAAAAGCCGATTAAGTTCGGAAAACGGGTTTCCACGGATAATACCGTTTGCAAGGTGGGCATCAAACCTGCCTTGATTTATTCTGGATAAAATAAGGTCTCTGACCACCCGACACGAGAACGGTATATTGACTCCGTGTGTCATAGAGAGGTTTCCATCATAGGAAACCTCTCACTTTTTTGCGTTAATTGTAGTAGGTGTCAATGATGGCTTGTTTAGGGTTGGCCACTTTGATGTATTCGTCGAGTGTTTCCCTGAACTTGTAAGGGTTCCATTTTGACACATAGGCAAAAACCATATTGTGCAGGTCATCTTCTGGGTGCTCATCGCCAATCATACTCCAAAGATGGGTGCAAGCCATCATTTCTGCTGCCCATAATTGCTCCTTAATCCTGTTGTCGGTGAACGGGCATTTATCCTCGTCTTCACCCTTGTAGTAGTGGCACAGTGCGATCAGGTCATCTCTTTTCATGTTCTTCTGCTGTTTGTTGGGGTGGATGTTGGCTGGGTGGGTCATTGCTTGGCTTTTTCCATTGCTTCGGCGGCTTTGCGCAGGCGGCTGCGTGCATTCTCTTTGGCATCGGTGGCCCAGCGTTGTTGCTGCCGGGCCTTGTCTCTTTCGTCATCGGCCTTGCGCTTGTAGGTGCGGGCTTTGTCGGCCTGTTTGTTGCGTGTGCAGTTGTCGGCCTCGCGCTGGTACTCGAGGGCTTTCTTGTTATGGTACTCTGCCTCGCGGTCATAGCCCTCGGCCTTGCTGATATAGTAGTCGGCGTCCCGCATGTAACTGCGCGCCTTGTTCAGGTAGTAACTGCTTTGGCCAAACGATGCCACACAGGTCATCAGTGCCACAAACAGTGCCAATATCAGTCGTCTCATGTTGTTATGATTTGTGTTCTGGTGTTTTATTCGATTTTGCTGATGCAGCCCAAATAGTAGCCGTTCGCCTTTTCTCGGCAGATGGCTCAGTGTTGATGTGCGGCGGCATGCGCTATTGGAGCGCCTTCACGAACTCCCGTGGCAAGATGACGTTCTCGACATCGAGTGCTGCGGCGAAGAGTGGCGCTATTTCCTCGTCTCGGAATCCGGCGATGCCGCAGCCGATGCGTGTCACGAGGAATGTCAACTCGGGATGGCTGGTGGCGAACTCAATGAATTGGTCAACGTATGGCTTGATGGTCTCCACTCCGCCCTGCATGGTGGGGATGGCATAACTCTGGCCCTGCAGGCCGACGCCTTGGCCCCAGATGGCTCCAAAGCGCTGGCGCGCGATATGGGCGGCACCTCCGCCATGAGCACCTGCCAGGTTGCTGCCAAACACGAAAATTTCACCAGGATTCAATGCCGAAATTCGATTCGGGGTATAATCTCTATTGTACATGCTATCAGGATATTTGATGTTGTGAATAATGTGATGTTGTCGTATGGTGATATGCGTATGCAAATATAGCACCTTTTACCGTCATCAGCAAGCCTGATGCCTCAAATTCTGTTAAAGGAGTGGCAGCCTGGTGCTTTAATGGGGTGGATTGCGCGATGAATGGCTGTTGCCGCCGATTTTTTGTGGGCAGGTTTACTACTGGGTGCTGGTTGGCTCGAATAAATCGGTGCAACATGCCCGTGATTGAGGAAAAAGTGTTACCTTTGCACTATTGCAGGCGGCTGAACATAAGTGCTGGTGTCGTTTGTTTTGGCTGGCATCCTCTTGAATCCGTTATCCTGTGGCATACAACATTTTAATAGTCTTGATATAGATGAAATTCTTCAAAAATATCCCGCTCAAGTTTGACCGCTCGTTCTCACGTGGCTTTGCCAAGCAGGTGCTGTGGCTGCTGGGCATCATGGTTCTCGTGTATCTTGTGCTGGTCGGCATCGGTTATTTCGGAAAAGGGCTTGCCCCCGTTGCCAGCGGCGACTCCAAGGGTCATGGCCTCTGGTATGATGTCCTGTTCCTGTTGATGGACCCGGGCAATATGGCAAATTGGATGTCCTCGCCATTTATCGCTCTGTGTGCCCTGGTGGGCCTGGTCGTGTTCTGCGGTATGGTCATCTCGCTGATCAGCAATGTGCTGGAGCGCCGAGTGAACCGTTTCTTGCATGGCGAGGCCAATTACAAGACTGCCGACCATGTGGTGATATTAGGCTATAACCAGAGCGTGCCGTCGTTGCTCCAAACGATTTATGAGAAGCACGGCTTGTGCGATATCGTCCTGATGAGTAACAAGGATGCTATCGGGTTGAGGTCCAGGATTCATGCCAGTGTACCGTCCTCGATCGAGAACCATCTCATCTTGCTGCGCGGCTCGCGGAATGCCAAGGAAGACTTGGAGCGCCTGAGCCTGGAGCATGGGGTGAGAGAGATTTATGTCCTGGGCGAACAGGACGAGGCCGTCCACGACACGATCAGCATCGAGTGTGTCAAGCGGCTTGCCGAAATGATGCCTGACCGAAAGCCTGTGGACTGTTATGTCCAGTTCGACTCCCACATCATGTTCTCGGTGCTGCAGTCGGTTGACTTCGGCGAGACGGAACTGGAGTCAGGCGGGCGGATCAGGGACCGTTTCAACTTCCGTCCCTTCAACTTCAACGAAATCTGGTCACAGAAGGCTTTGGCCACAATCCCGCAGCAGAGGATTATAGGCGGCCAGCCCACCCTGGAGTACTTCCCCCTTGATGGCGACGGCATCACGCTGGACAGCCCGCGCCGAGTCCATCTCTTTATCATGGGTATGAACGACATGTCCATCTCGCTAGCGGTGAATGCGGCCCATATCCTGCATTTCCCCAATTTCAGGGACGGAGACTTCTCGACGGCTTCGACCATCACGTTTATTGCTCCTAACGCTGACCTGATTGGCGGACAGATGCGCCGCCAGTACCGCCATCTGTTCGACCTGGCACGATGGCGGCAGATTGAGGGTAAAGACAGCATACTTCCCGATATGGGCTGGAATGACTCGATGAAGGACCCCAACGGCCCGTACCGCCACCTTGGCGACAAGAATTTCATGGACATCCAGTGGGAATTTATCATCGGCGGTATGTTGGACAATGAGGTCCACTCCTATCTGGAAAAGTGTACATTCGACGAAAACGAAATCACGACGATAGCGTTGTGTGACGAGGACTCGGAACTCAACACCAAGTTGTGCCTTGCTCTGTCGGACAGTGTTCACCGTGACGCCAATATGATTCTTGTCAGGCAGAAGGAGAATCCCATCACGGCCAACCTCGTGAGCCGCATGCCAGACCATGGCAACGTACGGCCCTTCGGCGGCATGTCGGAGTGCTATCGCGAGAACCTCACGGCTGGCAAGTACGGCAAAATCATCAACGCGTGCTACAATGACATCGACGTCAATGACCCCAAGATGACTCCTGCCATCGAGGAGGCCTGGAGCAAATGCACCCTGCTGAACAAGTGGTCGAGTGTGTACAGCGCCAACATGCTATTCGTGAAACTGCGCTCGATGGGCTTGACCGATGAGGCCGATATAACCTTCGAGAATATCGCTCGGCTGATGGCCCGTAACGATATCAAGTCGGGGCTGCAGCGTGCCGAGCACTACCGGTGGGTTACCGAGAAACTGCTGCTTGGCTTCGCTCCGCTGACAGAAGAGGAAAAAGCCCACTGGCTCCAGTCAAGGGAGAACCAAATGAAACTGCGGAGCCACAAGAAGCATCTGGACATCTGCTCCAACGATAAACTCATCGACATCGATATCCAAAAGGACGACAAGGTCAACTCTAACCTGTGGGCCATCTATCAACGGTTAAAAGACCTGCAATGATAAATATATAGAAACAAGGTCCCGGCACACAAAACAACCACTGAAACGATGATAGTAAGGATAAAAGACACCTTGTTGATTTTGTCACTCCTGCTGCTGATGGCAGCCGCAGGTTGTTGTGGGTGTGGCAGTGCTACGGCCCATGCTGGCGATACAGTGACCACCAGTGATGCGCCCGCTGCACCCGCGCCGGTGTCGCTTGCCGACCTGGGCTATCCTGAGACAAAGGATGGCATACTGCTGCAACGCAAGGCCTATGTCGCCTGCTATTCGCCCGATAACCTGATTCCTAACTGGGTGGCCTGGGAACTGACAGCCGAGCATGCCGACGGCGACTGTCCGCGCGACAGTCGCTACTACGAGGACACGTCGGTGCCCAAGCCCCGAGCCACCAACGACGACTACCGTGGCGTGGGCAAGGTGGGGCTGTCTCGCGGACACATGTGCCCCGCGGGCGACTGCAAGTGGGATGCCGACGCCATGTCCGAGACCAACCTGTTGACCAACATCTGCCCTCAGGAGAAAGGCCTCAACAGCGGCATGTGGAACCAGATAGAGCAGGCCTGCCGCCGCTGGGCTGTCAAGTATGACCGCATCTACATCGTTTGCGGCCCCTTGCTCTACAGGCAGGAGCACGCCACCATCGGCGAGCACAACATCATTGTGCCCGAGGCCTTTTTCAAGGTGATATTGCGCTTGGGCGACGACCCCGCCTGCATCGCCTATGTGATGAAAAACGGCGACAGGGGCAAGAAGCGGAATTACATCAACTCGCTGTCACAGGTGGAACGCATCACCGGTTACCGCTTCTTTCCCAATCTCCCTGACTCAATCAGAGCCAAAATTCAGGACGAGGCATCCGAGACCCAGTGGTAGTATGCTCGCGTTGCTCGCAGTTTAGAGTTTAAAGTTTAGAGTTTAGAGATGCCTCCGCGCTAATGCTCGCGTTGCTCGCAGTTTAGAGAGGCATCCGCGCTCAGTCTGCCAAACTTGCCTCATGCTAAGGCGCGAAGAAAACTTGGCCTATGCTCATATTATAAACTACGAATTACACGAATTGAACTATATATAATTAGGAGGAATTAGAATGGATAACGAGAAAGAATTAAAAGCAAAATTGGGCTTAGGGCCTGATGAGGAGTATCTGTCCTTCTCCCGCATGGGCGGCGTGGGGACTATCAAGTGTATGGAATGCGGTCACCAGGAGGAGGTTGTCTCCTTCGTTCATGGCATGACGTCGTGCGATATAGGCCGGCAATGTCCTCACTGCCATGCCTTTGTGGTCGAGCACAACGAGGGTGAGGAATATCATGTATTCGGCCAGGCGGCCGAGGACTTCGTCTGCCCCGAGTGCGGCACCGTCATCAGGAAAAAGGATGAGGATTTTCTGAAGGGTAACGACTCCCCGTTGTTCTGCCCCAAGTGTCACAGCCCCCGACTGCGCTATGAACTGAGTTTTTTGACATAATAATATGTAACTGAGTATGAAAACAAGTATTATTTCAAGATTGGCACGAGTAATGGTGGCTGTTGTCGCTGTCGCTGCCTGTGTGTTTGCTGTCTCGTGCGATAAAACGCATCGTTATTCTGGCAGCGTGAATCAAGAAGCGGTACAGCAAATCGGTTTTTACGAGACCTATGAGTTGGGTGATATAGCCGATCTGTTGATCGCTTTGAGTGGCGAAGCCGCCAAGCATAATGCCAAATCAGACACTGTGACACTTGTGGATATGTTGAATAAGCATAGCAATGGCAGTGTTCTGATGAATAATACTGCTCCTGTCGTGGGATGTGTTCTCCCTGCCGACACCGCTGCAGTGGATAGCATCATCACCCAGTATGGTAGTGGGATCCTGCCCCTTGACTTGAAACTTGCATGGTCTAAAAAATATTCACATCTAGTACCTGAGTGTTATGAACTTATCGCGCTTCGTACTAGTAACGGACAACCTGCCATGTCCGGTGAATATATTGAGAAGGCAACGAGTGAGTATGACGAGATAATGGGATGTCTTGTAACCTTGAAATTTACAGACGAAGGCAGCCGTATATTCTCGCGTTTGACGGGTGCCCAAATCGGTAAAAACATCGCTTTTGTGGTAAAGGGTAAGGTGTATTGCTATCCGATGGTGAATCTTCAGGTGGATGGCGGCAGTGTGCAGATTACCGGCAACTTTACCGAGGAGGATGCCAATGGTTTGGTTGATTTCATCTACGGCAAGTGAATAAGCCGTAGTGATGGCTGTATAACGTTTGCTGGCCGACCTTGGTCAACCCATCACTGAACGGTCGTTAACCGGCATCGGCATACTCTCAAACAGCCCAAACAACCCACATCCGCCTCCTTGGTGTTTCAAAGGGGGCGGATGCTGTTGTATGGGTTGTTTTCCTTTTGCGTCGTTGTTAGACTGTGCTATCTTGTGCCAAGGACTTTGTTGATGACTTGGCGACATGCTCGCTGCGCTCGCAGTTTAGGGTTTAGAGTTTAGAGTTTAGAGAGGCATCCGCGCTCTGTCTGCCAAACTTGCCTCATGCTAAGGCGATAAGGCGCGAAGATTGATTTGTTGATGACTTGGCGGCTTAGCGCCTTAGCGTGAGGGTTGGTTATGTTATCAATTCAGTTGTGTATTGTTGTTTTGGTTGTTTTTTAAACGGTAAAAAGGCGGATGATATAGTATTTATTGTATTTCTTGTTTTCCTATTATTTTGTTGTAGTAGGGTGGGCATTACCTCACACCGAGCACTTTGTTGATGAGGGAGGTGACGTCGTTGATGTCTACCAGGTTGTCCTCATAGATGTCGGCACAGATGAGGCAAATGCCCGGGTCGGTACCCAATACTTGGGCAATCAGATCGGTCACGTCGTTGATGTCCACCAGTTGGTCGTGGTTCACATCGCCCTTGGCCCAGGGGTGGGCGGTAGTCACGGTGCAGGTCTCATCGGCAAAGGCTACCTCGGTTCCCGGCACGGTGGTGAACAGGACGTTTCTCAACCTGATGGTAGCAGGGCCAGCAAAGTCAGCGCTGGCGGTGAGGCTGAAGGTCACCAGGGCGCCGCTGTTGCCGCTGTAGGCGTTAATGTGTGGCGAGTAGGATATCACGCGGATGGCGCCGCTGGACTGGGGCTGCGACGCAATATTGTGGTCGCGTGCCTTGCGTGGCGTCAGGTCAAAGATGTAGTCGCCGTCCTCTTGCTCGACGGTCAGCCCTGTGGGCAGGTACAGGTCGAACTGGAAGGCGGTATAGGCCGTCTCGTTGTCCAACAGGATCTCCACGGTGCGTGTTTCGCCTGGGTTTATCGTGAAATCCTCGAAATAAAACCTGTCGATAGCGCCGGCCCACAACGCTACCATTGCCATCAATCCAAATGTTATATTTTTTATCATTGTAGTCTTGGTTTTGACCGCCTGTTGGCAGGCGGGAAATTATCCTTAATTCCGCAACACTATAATTTAACTTTATTTATAAGTTCCTGAGCAACAAAAAGTTGCCCAGGATTTTGCCATGTCAGAATTTTCACTTATCTTAGTGTTGCAAAAAGAAAACAAGCA
>Ga0310695_10009613_pt1 | contig 14461 bp, 16 predicted proteins | sample RumenRJG_04DNA_FD_203882 | JGI IMG/M metagenome (GOLD analysis project Ga0310695, IMG submission 203882) | Bovine rumen microbial communities from Lethbridge, Alberta, Canada - RJG_04 (v2) (version 2) | ecosystem: Host-associated > Mammals > Digestive system > Stomach > Rumen | place: Canada... | reverse complement strand
TGAGTCCTGTCTGACGGAATGCATAGTCGCCAATTGTTCTCAAAGTGCTGTAAATAGTGATCTGTGTCAATGCCGTGCAATTGTAGAATGCCGCATAGTCAATCACGGTGACACTACCGGGAATAGTCACCCCTGTCAGGCCGGAACTCTGGCGGAAGGCCGACGCGCCGATGGCGGTGATGGTGTAGACGGTGCCTTCATGGGTAACCGTCGACGGGATGCGCACGAGGCCGCTGTAGGAGTTAAAGTTGAGGTCCTTATAGGTGACCTCGGCAGTGTTGGTGCCGGTGATGCGGTAATAGATGCCGTTTGACTCAAAGTCGTAACTCTTCCCGACGATGTTGGAAAAGTTCTGCCATACCGAGGCCGAATGGTACTGGCTCACGGCATTATTGGGCACATAGAGCGTGGCGTTGGAGTAGGCTGCCGTGGGGAAGCAACTGCTGTCGGTGCAGATGGGGGGTGTTGTGGCCCTGCAGGTGATGCTGGTGAGTGCGTCGCAATTAACGAATGCATTCTGGGCAATCCAGGTCACGCTCGAGGGGAGAACAACGCTTGACAATTGTGAACAGCTGCCAAAGGTGCAATACTCGATATTCTTAACACCCTCGGGGATGGTGCAACTTGTCAGACTTGTGCAGTCATAGAAGGCATACATGCCAATGCTGGAGACTGTTGTCGGAATGCTCACACTGTATAGGTAATGACAGTAGTAGAATGTTTGGGCGTGGATGGATGTCACGGTATAGGTGTTCACCCCGTGAGTGACGGTTGACGGAATGACCACATCTCCGGTATAATAATTACTGTAATAAGTATAAGAACATGGGTCGGTCACTTCAGCCTTGTTGTCACCCAGGTCTTTATAGAAAATGGCATCCACGGCAAAGTCGCAGTCCATTTCCTCGATGGTGCTGAAGTTGGACCATAAAGAACTGGACTGGTAATAGGACTTGTAGCCTTGGGGGACGATGAGTATGGCATCGCTGTATACCGATGTTGGGAAATTATTGGTATTGGTGCAGAAATCTAGGTTGGTGCTGGTTTTCAGACAGATGATCGACTTCAGGCTTGTGCAACCGTTGAACACATTATTGTAGACGGCTGACAGAGATGCGGGCAGGGTGATATTGATAAGTCCTGTACAGTTCTGGAATGCGTAGTTCATTATATACTGCACCGAGTTGGGAATCACCACGCGTATCAGGTCGGTACAGTTGCTGAAGGCCGACACGCCAATAGAGGTCACGCTGTAGGTCGTTTCATTATAAGTCACTGTGGCGGGGATATTGACCGTGCCGCTGTAACTGTTGTAGTTGGTGTCTTTATAGGTCACCGAGACACTTGTGCCGTTGCTGTTGATGTTGTAGTAGATGCCGTCCTTGACGAAGTTGTAGGCCGACGCGCTGAGGGCGCACACGAGGCACAGCAGTGCTGCCAGCGCTTTGATTGGGTTGGGTTTAGTAATTCTCATAATCTTGATGTATTATTTTGGTAAAGTATTATTTGCTTTGGCAAATAAATGAATTTTTTAGCAATTGTGCAACATTTTGCGTTGATTATTTAAAAATGTTGCGGAATTTTGGGGAAAATGCAACTTTCACTCAATTTTTTTTTTGAGAAAAAGAGCGCCATGGCGTTATTGAAGGAGTATCCCGATGTGATGGGCGATATCGCGATATTTTTACATTGAAAAGAAGATGAAAAGATGCTAGATAAAAAGAAATTTATGAAAATTTATTATAAATTGTCACTATTTTAAGAAAAATGTTGTATCTTTGCACGCAGCAAAGATTAATTGTGCTTCGGGTGTGCATTTCATGTCATGGTCGGCATGCCTCATAGCTATCAATAATCTTTGGTATAGCACCCATGATGGTATCTAACTGCATGTGGAGTGTCAATGCGTTGAAGACGAGTGTGTTGAATTAAAATTATTTATAGCAACCTCTAACAATAAAAACTATATTTTATGGCTACAAAACTAGATTTACTTGACTACAAGATTTTAAAAATGCTGTCGCTGAATGCCCGCAAGCCTTACTTGGAAATTGCACGGGCATGCAATGTGTCGGGCGCTGCTATCCACCAGCGTATCCAGAAACTCTATAACATGGGAGTGATTAAGGGTTCGATTTCGTTAATTGAACCTGCTTCGGTGGGTTATCAGACCTGTGCTTATATCGGATTCTTCCTCAATGACCCGTCAAAGTTTGATGAGGTAGTGGCACGGCTTAAAACCGTTCCCGAGGTCGTAGAGTGCTATTTCACCACCGGCAAGTATGACATGTTTGTCAAACTGTATGCCAAGAACAACGACCACCTGCTGCAGGTCATCCACGACCGTTTCCTGAAGATGGGTCTGGGACGCAGCGAGACGCTCATCACCTTCAAGGAAGTGTTCAAACGACAGATTCCCATCGAGCCCGACGGCGACAAAGCAGCCGGGGCACAGTAACCGACAAGGGGGGCGAGTCAGTCGCCCCCTTTATTATATGACATCTCTCTACACAATCCATAGTTTCAGGTTTAATTATAAAAAAGCAAAACAAGATGAAAAACATGATTACAGACAACCTTACCGCACAGGAGCGCCAGTGGCTCGAAGCGGCAACCCGCATGGCCCATGACGGAGGCGAGGTGTTGAAACAGCACTTCAGACAACGCGACCTCAGTATCGAGGACAAGGGCGGCAGCGCCTATGACATCGTCACCGAGGCCGACAAGGGCAGCGAGCGCATCATCCTGGACCTCATCCACAGCGCCTTCCCCGACCACGCCATCCTGAGCGAGGAGAGCGGCGACGATCACCGCCAGGCTCGCTGCCAGTGGGTCATCGACCCCCTCGACGGCACCGTGAACTACAGCGCCGGCATCGCCACCTACTGCATCTCCATCGGCCTCAAGGTCGACGGCGAGACCCGGATGGGCTATGTCTATGCCCCGACGCTCGACGAGGAGTTCTGGGCCGTGAAGGGCAAGGGCGCCTATGGCCCCTACGGCCGCCTGCAGGCCAAGGGGACAACCGAGTTGCAGCGCGCCGTCATCTCCACGGGTTTCCCCTATGACAAAGCCACCAACCCCGACAACAACCTCGACCGCGTGGCACGCACCATGCCCCGAATACGCGGACTCAGGCGCCTGGGCTCGGCGGCCATGGACCTGTGCTATGTCGCCGCCGGATGGCTCGACGGCTACTGGGAACTCAACCTCAAGGAGTGGGACGCCTGTGCCGGAGAACTCATCGCCCAGGAGGCCGGTGCCATCGTCAAGCGCTATCGTGAAGACCACGGCATCTGCATCATGGCGGCCTGCCCCGGCATAGCCACCCAACTGCTGGAGATGATCGAGTAAACGGCATTCCATCATAGCACACATAGCCATTAACGATGTTTAACAAATTCGCTCGTTGTTGAACATTGGGCACTTCGTATCTTTGTCGCATCAATAATCCTATTCAAAAACAACCATAATACTATGATGAAAGGAATCCTTTACCCTGTTGTGATGTGCCTTGTGGCATTCACTGCCCTAGGCCACGCCACCGAACAAATCACCAACGATGAGAGCCAATATGCTGCATACCAAACCCTTTCGCCCGAAGCGACCAGGGCCGTCGACTCGCTGAGTATCGCACTCGGAGACCTCATGGGAATTGGAGCAGGCATGAGTTTGCTCGATTCAGATTCTGACATTGACATTGCGCAAGTCACCAAAGCCATCAACCAGATTGTCTATTGCCAAGAGGGCAAAGATTACATCAGCGGAATGGAGTTCGGAGTAATGATTGCCCAAATGCTTCACGGTATTAGGACAGACAGTAACATCAATCTCAACAAACAACTGCTCTTAGAACATCTGAAGGCTGAATTGTTGACCGAGAACCCTCTTGACGAATCTGCGATAAGTGCCTTGGGAGAAAGAATCGATGATCTCTTTGAGCAAATCAATTCCAACAGCGAGAGCCAAAACGATGCGTTAACCGACTCGTTAAGCAGCGCAGTTGGCACTAACAATGGCTCCTACCTGCGTTTATACATTGACATTGCAGACACAGACCTCGAGCAGGTCTTAAAGGGCATTGAATACGCCACCGAACAAGAGAGCGATGAATCCTTCTTGACCGGTACAGAGTTAGGAATCCATTTCGTTCAAGTAATAGATAAAATCTCAGATGGAATACACATGCCGCTCAACAAAGACCTCGTTATGGAGCACCTGATCAGTGGATTGAGTGTCAAAGACATCAGCGAAGAAGAGTACACGGAGTTATATCAACAAATTGACCCGTTGGTGATAAGGGCGACCGAATTATCGCCCGAGGCTATCGCCAACAAGAAAGCGGGTGAGGCCTATATGGAACAATTACGCAAGGACAAGAGTTTCAAGTTCACCAAGAGCGGCCTGGCCTATAGGATGCTCAAGCAGGGCAAGGGCAAGAAATTTACCGAAGATGATGTGGTAAATACCATCTATGTGTGCAAGCACCTCGACGGCACCGAGTTCGATTCGAGCGAGGGCGACCCCATACCCTTAGGTACCAATGAGGTCATTGATGGCTTTTCCGAAATGCTGCAACTCATGAAACCCGGCGGCAAGGCAATCGTTGTCATCCCCGGCAATTTGGCCTATGGCCTCATGGGCACCGGCGATATCGGCCCCAACGAAACCCTCATCTTTGAATTCGAAACCGTCGACCGCCAACAATAACTGAAGAGCCCCTTGAACGGGGCAGCAAGGCACCCGAAGGGTAGCATCAGAGTAGAGTAGGGCGGTGTGTCATGATTGCAACCAGTAATATAACCGTGTCATCGCGTGGGAATTTTGCAGTTGAATTATGACACACCGCCTAATGAAACACAGGTGGATGTTGCTGAAAGCAACCCCTTATACTATGACAGACATGGAAAAGCCGTCACTGGTGCTTGAGGCTGCCCAGCGATGATTTCCCTCAAATCAGGAAATGTTTATTACTTACTGATTTTCCTTAGGACCGACAGGCCGTGACGGCGACCGATGATGTAGACGGGCCGTTGTTCTTCGCCATGGATGTGGTTTGTAGCCATCACCGGCTGGCCGACACACATCACCAATGTCTCGAAAGTGTCGCCCGGGTGCAAGTGCTTGCTGCCAGTGACCTCAACGACTTCAAAGCGGTGTTTTCCTAAATACTTCACATGGCAATATCGGTTTGGCAGCCATTCAAATTCCACCTCATCGCCTTCGGCCAGGTCGCTCGACTGGATAACATCCTCGTTCAGCGAGCCGGATGTCGTGTCGTCGATCTGCATCTGCAATGCCATCCAGTTGGAATACCCCACATAACGGGCTAACAGGTTCAATGTGGTGACGCTTGGCTTGTGCTCATCATTGACATAGCCCACCAGTCGCTTGATGGTTGAAATGCTGATGGTCTCGTTAAGCGTCTTTTCGATTTCGAGCGACAGGAGGCTAAAATCAACAGGTGCAGCAAGCGGCCGGCCCAATTTAGTCTCCACCATCCTTATCAATTCTTTTATTTCGTGCTCGGTGATATTCATTGGCCGCAAATTTACAACTTTATTTAGTTGATATTATCAATTTGCCATTTCGTGAACCAACTTGAACCAATACAATGTTATTATTTACCATAATAATCGCCTAAATTTGCAAACAGATACTTTTATAACCTTATATAATTATTATCAGACTATGGCAAGATTTATCGTTACAACCAAGCAGATGAAAAATGCCAACGGCATACGTATAGAGCCAGGCATGTCCGTAGAGGTAGTTACCCAATCGATGAGCAATCCTGTGTTAACTAACGGCGGCCAACCTGTCGCTGATGCCTTCATGCGCATGTATGGCATAGACATCCGTCGCGCCGGCACCCTTAATATGACTTACCTTAATGTGGAACGAATCCAATAAGAATATCATTATATTAACTATATTAACTCAATTAATAAAAGAGAGAAGAATGGAAATCATAAACAGATCAATGATTGGCGAATTGGCAGACAAGTTGAAACCATTGGCTGAAGAGGCTTTGGAATTATTGAAACAGAATGCAGATGAGCTCTTATCAAAGGTAAAAGCCGATGTGACACCCGTATTGGAGGGAATGATAAAAAACCTTACTGGCAAGTTGAAAGGTATTGCCTATGGCAAGGAAGTCGAACTTCTTGACCTGGCCACACTTGTAGGCTTTGCTAAGGAGCACATTGTCAAGAACAGCAACGAAATTGTTGTAATGAGAGTGAATGAGGAAGCTTGCAGCTATATCTATCTAGCCTATTCACGCGACAGAGAGCTGTTACCGAGTGAGGACAACCGCTACCTCATCATCAAGGCCCAGGCTCTTTCTACTGAGGTCAACAACTTGTTTAAGGATTCAGAATTAATCATCTTAAAATAAAAATCATTATGTGGGATTTTATATTTGACGCATTAGAAACACTGTTTGATTGGATTGGCGAGATCGTGAGCATCATCATTGATGGTGCCATCAAAATGTTCACCCATGTCGTTCAATACTTCAAGGGGCTTGTTCTCCGCAAGAACCGTGATGTTCCATTCATTGCCAACGAGAACTCCCAAAGGCTCCGCGAGATGCTTCACCAGGCCCCCGTCAAGAATGTCGGTATATTTGAGGCCACCTATAACGAGGACACTGATGAGATTGAGAACTATCGATCGCTTGAGGCCGATTCTCTTGATCCCGAGATTAAGAGTGTATTGGGAAATGAACCTCTTGTTGTGTTGAACTAAAAAACGATGAGAAAAATGAAGACCGCATTAATCATTATTGGGGGCATTGCCTTCCTGGCTTGCGCATATTATTACAACAAGCGCAAGCATGCGATGGACAATTCTTCACAGCAAGCAGAGAACATCACGCCAGAGCAGGCTGTAGACAAGGCGTTTGATGAACTCATCAAGATTTCTACACCTGAAGAAATCGACCAACTGTCGATGGATGATGTCTCAGCCTATTTCAGGGGATTGAAGATGCGAAGGGGTGTCGATATTCCCATTGTTGCCCAAACGATTCGGGACAATCACAAAATCTACATGTTGGTTACTTTTAACGAGAAAACCAACGAACTTGAGAATTATAAACTGATTATGCCCAAGTCTGTCACTGAAAGTCTTTTATCAGCAATTGGACAGGAAAAATTGATTGTGTTAACTTAATATAGTAGAAATCAACCCATTATAGGATTCTCCTCTCGTGGGTTGGTTGTTTTAATTAAAAATAATCATTATCATGTTATTTACATTATTGGCTCTTGCCGCTAATGCGGCAGTGGGTGCGGCAGTGGGTGGCGCAGTGGGTTATGCCACCGGTTGGCTGGTTGGCGCTTTTATTGACGAGTTTGTTCTCGGTGATGCCGTTCGCGAGGAGTATCCAGATGCGTTCAAGCTCATGATTAAAGAGAAGAAAAAGACCGCTGTGAATGTTGGCATCTTTGACGAATATGATGATACCATCGAGGCTAATGTGGTGTTTGAAACCGAGCAGGGTGTATCAGATGCTCTTTATGTTGGTCAGGAAATATATTTGTACGAATGAAAATACATGTACCAACTAATGCCATCACCTTCAAATCAATTCAGTTGCTGAATACATTTGAAGAGAATCTGAGGGACGAAATCAAGAGAATGCTGAATGAGTCCTATCAACATATCAAGGTGGACTTTGCCGTCTCGCTTGAAGAATGGCAAAATGGACCTGCTATTATACAGGACAATGCATCAATCCTCTTAGCTGGCAGCCGTGAGTTGGTACAACAAGTAACAGCTTATGTCGCATCAAGGAATGATGTTGAAGCTGCACTCAATGGCTTCACGCTTAAAATCGATTTGAGAATGACAAAAAGAGAGCCTCAACCAGCCCTGGATCCTGCCGCTCAACCCCAGACGCAGCAGCCCAGAAAAGATGACCTGCCCGTGTTCACGCCAATCGAGCCTCGTTATCGTTTTGACCAGATGATATTGTCTGATCATGTCAAGAAGGAACTTGAGGACGCGATGAAGATTGTCAAGTACAAAGACTTGATTTATAACGATTGGGGCTTTGGTAAGATAGATCCTGTGCCTCGCAGCATTCTTAACTTCTATGGTGAACCGGGAACAGGCAAAACCATGTGTGCCCACGCAATAGCGCACTCATTGGGAAAGCGCTTGCTTGCCCTGAATTATTCTGAAATCGAGTCAAAGTTTGTGGGAGAGGCAGCCAAGAACCTGCAACACGCATTTGAAACAGCTCGAGACTGTGATGCAGTGTTGTTCTTTGACGAGGCGGATTCTTTTCTTGGGAAGCGTATCGAAAATGTGACCCAAGGAGCCGAACAAGCTCTTAACTCGCTGCGGAGCCAAATGTTGATTCAGCTTGAACAATTCCCTGGCATCGTCTTGTTTGCTACAAATCTAGTAACAAACTTTGACCATGCCTTTGAATCTCGCATCCTCAAGCACATTCAATTTGAAATGCCTAACCAGGAAGCGCGTGTGGCCATCATTCGCAAGATGTTGCCGCCACAATTGCCCTTGGATAGGCCCTTTGATGATGATCAGTTGATGGAGGCTAGTGCGCTTATTGATGGCTTTTCGGGACGTGAGATAAAAACGGCAATTCTTGAACTATTGTTATCCAAGGCAGGCGATGAGCATCCTGTTATCACTTTTGACGACCTGTGTCAAGTCTTTTCCAAGAAGTCCGAGGAAAAAAAGGAACTGGCACGGCAAGAGGAAGAACGTCTCAAAAAGAAAATCGAAAAGAAATTGAAAGAAAAAGCTGCCGAAAACCAAGCGCTCGAAGCTCAACGCGTTGCAGAACAAGAGTCAACTGACCATACTACCGAAGTTCCATCTATTGAAAACACGCAGGAACCCGAACAATAACTGGCATGCAGACCCAAAGTGTTAGTTTCGAGTTGAATGCCCGTAGGGTCTATACGGCCGTGAAACGGGTATTTCACGGGCGGGCTCGTTTCTCGACGGTGGAGTGTGATGATGAGCACTTCACCATCGAGGGACGGCGCGGATGGCTGATTTCACCTCTGAGTGAACATGTGAAAATGCGTGTGGTCGCTACTGACACCAATTCGTGCCAAGTCATCATCGAGAGTTCTTCTCGGTCGGTGCTCAACTTGTTTAACCTTGGAGCCAACTCACGCAATGTGACCCAAGTGAGCGAGTTTATCCGCAATGAGGTCTATCGCATCAGCAATACCGACGAGGATATCCGTCTCAAGCCCAGCAGTATCGCTTTGCGTAACAATGATATCAAATTAAGGCAATAGACTGATTCGGTGTTACTGAAACCAAGTGATTTTGTCGTTGGGGAAGGGTGGGATTTCTTCTCCGGGGAAGAGTTGCTGTAACTGGTCATGAGCGTATTCAAAGGCCACTTTGCGGCCTGCATCCATCAGTTTGCTGCCTTCGGGTGTGAGCAGGAACTCGCGCATGGCCTTGTTGTGGCCCAAGTCATCGTTGAACATCTTGGAAGCTTCAGACCTGAGTCTGCTCTCGAGATGTTTTTTCAGGGATTCGGTAATTAGCCGTTCAAAGAGATCCCGTTGCCCCCTGTCATGATACTCCTTAAGGGATTCTTCATAGTTTTTCACATCAAGCAAACCCACGCTGGCGGCTTTAGCTAGGAACATTTGCCGCAGGTTGGGAGACAACTTGATTGATTCCTCTTGTTGGGCTGGCTGGCTAGGCTGATTGACTGATTGGCTGGGTTGGTTAGGTTGTGCTGACTGGTTGATCTGAGCGGGCTCGACTGGCTGGACAGATTGGGCGGGCTCGACTGACTGGACGGGTGTTTCGGTAGGGTTTACAAGGGCTGTGGTGTCAGTGATAGCTGGTGGGGCGGGGGGGGCTTGCTGTTTGGGGAGGGAGTATCTGACGATTATGGCTATTGTCGTGACAATCATGATTGTGGCAAGGATGGATGCGGCAATAATGAGGGTTTTCGCGACAGGTTTGCGGCTGAGCGCTTCCAGCACTTTGCTGGCTGTAGCAGGTCGTTGATCGCGGTCGGCTGCACAGCACCATTGTGCGATGGCGGCTAATTGCCGATTTCTTTTGGGCAAGTGCTTGTTCATCAGGTTGATGATGATGCCCAATGAATAGATGTCGGCACGGGAGTCCCCTGTCGCGCCAGCCAATAGTTCGGGGGCAGTATAGGCGCGGGTGCCGGCTGGCCCCTTGAAGATGGCATGACTGGCGGTGTCGCTCACGCCGAAGTCGATGACCTTGACTCGGCCACCGTCGGCAGTGATGAGGATGTTGCTGGGCTTGAGGTCGCGGTGCACGATTTGGCGGGCATGGATATAGTTGAGCACCTCGCACAATTGTGCAGTGATGTGCCGTGCCTTGGCGGCAGTGAAGTCGGGGCCTTGCATGAACTTGTCGAGCGTGATGCCGTCGACCCACTCCTCGATGATGCACTCGCCCAGGGGCTCCACCCGCTCCATGCCCACTGTGGCAGCAATGCTGGGATGGCTCAAGTGATAACCGATGTCAAACTCCTTGCGCAGCATGGCTTGGCAGGCGGGCGTGTCGCGGTACTCGGGTTTCAGGGCCTTGAGCACATGCCACTTGCCGTACCTGCGGGCGCGGAACAGGTCGCAATAACCATGTTGGTGCCCTCCCAGCGCAGTGATGTCGATGAAAGCATTGCCCTCATCGGTCGTTGATATCTCATCTTGCCATCCCGAGTCGGTTGTCATTGTCGCATTACAGTAGTTTTAACCCAATGCAAAGATACACATTTTTTCCGATTCAAAAAATATGATTACCTTTGCAGTCAAATTATTGAAAATACAAGAAATCAGAATATGGATAAGAAGATTGTTTTAAGCGGAATCCGCCCCACGGGACAGTTGCACCTGGGCAACTACCTGGGCGCGTTGAGTAACTTTGTGAAGATGCAGAACGAGGGCAAGTATGACAGTTACTACTTCATTGCCGACCTGCATGCACTCACGACCAACCCCGACCCCAAGGAACTGCACACCAATGTGCGCCACATCCTGGCTGAATATCTGGCCGCCGGTCTCGACCCTGAGAAGTCGACCATCTTTGTGCAGAGCGATGTGCCCGAGGTGAGCGAGATGTACCTGTTGCTGAATATGCATGTGGGCATCGGTGAACTGATGCGCACCGCCGCCTTCAAGGACAAGGCCCGCAAGGCCCTCGGCATCACGGCACCCACCCAGGGCGATGACGATGAAGATGTGGCCAAGGAAATCATCGGTGCCAGCACCAACAAGCGCGTGAACGCTGGTCTGCTGACCTATCCCACGCTCATGGCAGTGGATATCCTCATCCAGCGCGCCGACTTCGTGCCCGTTGGCAAGGACCAGGAGCAGCACCTGGAGCTGACACGCCGCTTTGCCCGCCGTTTCAACTCGTTCTACAAGGTCGACTACTTCAACGAGCCGCAGAACTTCAACTTCGGCAGCGCGCCCGTCAAGGTGCCCGGCCTGGACGGCAGCGGCAAGATGGGCAAGAGCGAGGGCAACTGCATCTACCTGGTGGATGACGAGAAGACCATCCGCAAGAAGGTGATGCGCGCCGTGACCGACGGTGGCCCCACCGAGCCCCACCAGCCTATGGCCGAGCCCGTGCAGAACCTGTTTACAATCCTGAAACTCGTTGGCACGCCCGACAAGGTAGAGTTCTTCACCGAGGCCTACAACAACTGCTCCATCCGCTACGGCGACTTGAAGAAGGAGATTGCCGAGGACATTGTGGCCATGACCACGCCCATCCGCGAGCGCATCCTGGACATCGAGAACGACAGTGCCTACCTGCACCGCGTCCTGGAGATGGGTGCCGAGCGTGCCCGTGCCCGTGCTGGCAAGACACTGGCCGATGTGCGCGAAATCATGGGCATCACCAAGTTCTGAAACTATCCATCAAACAACTTGAACAACAAAAAACTACATTAACAACTCAATAATTTTTGATAATTGTTGTTTTTGGTTGTTCATTGTTGTTATGGTTGTTTGACAAATCCAGAAACCATCGATGAAGGGTTACATCGAGGACGAGGAATTCGGTAAGATTTATGTGGAACTGCGCCGGGGTATGACCTCGGTGCGGTTCACTTATCATGCCGACGGCAATCTGCTGATGCGGGCCCCGTTGGGCGTCACGGTGAGCGACCTGCGGCAGATGGTCGATGCCAACCGAGAGCGCCTGCGCATGCTGCCCCGTCCCGAGACCGTAACCTTCCACTTTGGGCAGGTCATCGAGTGCTTCGGTTGTCGCGTCGTGATTGAGCGCCAAACCAGGATGCCCGGCTACATCCTCAACCACTGGGAAGGTGACACCCTGCACCTGCAACTCCACGAGACCGCCGACCTTAACGACGATGCCGTCAAGCGCACGCTATCCAGCGTCATCGGCCGCGCCATGGAAGTCCAGGCCCATGCTGTGCTGCTGCCCTATGCCCGCCAGGTCGCTGACGGCCTCAACCTGAAGCCGGCAGGCCTTGAAGTGGGCCGCGGCATGCGCAAACTGGGCCACTGCACCAATAAAAAGGTCATCCAACTCTCCCGCAACCTCATGTTCCTGCCCGAGGCGCTGGTGCGCTACATCATCTGCCACGAGTTGGCCCACCTCACCCACATGAACCACTCGCCGCAGTTCCATGCCCTGTGCGACCAGTACACCGGCGGCAAGGAAAAGGAACTGGAACGCCAACTGCGCCAATTCCGTTTCCCCATCCTCAAATAATAAATACAACAAACACGATGGCGTCCGAGGCCCAGAAATAAAAGACAACTCAAACAACTTTTACAACACTTGTATGATGTTGTCAATAGTTGTCCAAGTTGTTTTTAATAATCTTAGCGTGAGGTTTTGACGAGGCGCACGGACATAAAGGAACACAATAAATACAAATAATTGATTTCCAAAGATTTGTGTTTATTGTGTTTATTGTTGTCCTTTATCCGTGTTGTCGTGAAGTGTGCGTCAGTGAATTGTTACTTGGGTGGCGCCGAAGCCGTACTCGCGGAAACTGGCGTCCTGGGCGGTGCAGCGCGGGTAGCGGCGCTTGAGTTCGCTCAGCAGGTGCTGGCGCAGTTTGCCCTCGCCCTTGCCGTGAATGAAGACGATGCGCTGGCCGTGCTTGTTGATGTTGGCGTCCATCACCTCTCGGAACTTGTCCATCTGGTACTCGAGGATGGCACCGGGCGTCATGCCGTTCAGGTTATCCATCAGCGAGGAGATGTGCAGGTCCTGCACGATGATGCCGTTGTTGTCGGTCTTCTTTTGCACGGGTTTGCGCTGCGGACGGTCCATGCGTTTTTTCTCCTTCATGGCACGCTCCAGTTCGCCGCTGTCGATGCGCATCTGTCGTGCGGGACGGTCATTGGTGACAATCTCGATGGCGATGACGGGCACTTCAAAGTAGGGATTCTCATGGAAACAGTGCATCTTGTAGAACTTCGTCACATCGAGGCGCTGCTCAACGAGGGCGGGATTCTTCAGTTTGAAGCCCTTGCCCTGCTTGAAGGCGACATACTGCACGGCGATGTGTGTCATGCTGTTCAGGTCGTCGTGGCCGAACTCCTCGAGTTGTAACTGGATATTGGGCTCGACAATGCCGTGGAAGCGGGTTACCCACTCGCCGTCACCGTCGCCGCGCGTCATGTAGGTGAAATACAGGAAGTAGTTCGAGTCGTTGATCAGCGACGCATAGAAGGTGGTGGTGTTCAAGTGCTTGATTTCGCGTGCTTCATAGCCCAGCACGATGTTGAGCACCTCGCCCTCGGGGGTCTCCTCGATGGGCAGGACGGGCTCTGGAGCGGGTTGAGGCCTGGGAGCGGGTTTGTCGGGCTCTACCTGACGGGTGCGGATGTCCAGCGGGCGGTCATAGGCCGATGCCTTGGTACCCGCCTGCCCCACGACCACCAGGTCGCGCTCCAGCGCGGGGCGCTCAAAGCCGTCCTCGTCCTCCACATAAACGGTCTTGCCGTCAATCCTGGAAACTCTGCCTCCTCCCACATCATTGAGGAAGCGCACGATATCGTTAACTTTTACATTCATAGCAGTGTCGTTTTTTTTAGGATGCAAAGGTACACATTTCAGACCACTTAGGCAACTAACAAAGCAACTTGAACAACAAAAAGGTTGCATGGGTTGACCTGTTTGCTGTTCAAGTTGCCTGAAAAACAGCCGTCTATTGGGCTTATGGCGGTTTAGTACTTGTGGTCGGTCTTGTCTAGCTCATCGCTGGTGAGTTTGCGGCGATCCATCTTGTACCAGCAGTAGGCGATATAGGCCAACACAAAGGGCACGAGGATGCTCACGACACTCATCACTTTAAGGGTGAACTCGCTCGATGAACTGTTGCGCAGGGTGAGCGAACTCTTCACGTCGAGCAGCGAGGGCAGGTAGGCGGTGTCGTTGTAGCCCACCACCCAGAAGAGTGTCATCACCACCAGTACTGTGC
>Ga0310695_10009612_pt1 | contig 14461 bp, 13 predicted proteins | sample RumenRJG_04DNA_FD_203882 | JGI IMG/M metagenome (GOLD analysis project Ga0310695, IMG submission 203882) | Bovine rumen microbial communities from Lethbridge, Alberta, Canada - RJG_04 (v2) (version 2) | ecosystem: Host-associated > Mammals > Digestive system > Stomach > Rumen | place: Canada... | reverse complement strand
GAAAATGGTGCAATCAAAGATAGATGAATACGTAATTATCTTTTATGAATATAAGAAACCCCCCGATAAATCAGGGGTTTTCCTCACGACATCTTGACCTCCAAGGTGTCGTCCAAATATGGTGGAGCAGGCGACGTCATAGTCGAACACAGCTCCGTGCAGGTTTTATCGGAGTTAAAAGCTTCTTCGATTTCCTCTAACGGTATGTCATCAATGCTCATCGGTTTCTTGCTGGCGTTGATTATCAGTGTAAAATGGTCATCGTAAAGATACACCGAATGAACAAGAATATTGATGATTGCTCTGCGTTTGTTAACATCATCCATCGGCATTTCGCAGACAAAGTTGAGGAAAGCGAGTATCTGTGCTTCTGAAAGACAGATACGCTTGTTTTCTTCAATGGCGAGTTGTTCTTCTAACGCATCCTTTTCAGCCTGACGTTTATTGAGCCGTTCTGTTAGCATAGGAACGGATTGACCTTGCTCAATACCTCGCCATAGATTTTCTATAGCAGTATCCGCTTCTCGGATAGCTTTCTTTAGTTGCTTGACCGTAAGATTATCAGGGCTTTTGTTACATTCCTCGGCTACCTTTTGGGCAATAAACTTAATGTTATCATCGGTAAGCAATTTCAAGCATTCTGCAATGACTCTGTCCTCAATTTTCTTTTTACCGACGATTGTTTTATCACAGCGTTTCTTTCGGGCTTCTTTGCAGATATAGTAGTGATACTGTTTGCCGGTTTTACTGGTACCGCCGTAGCCGACCATCATATTCTTGCAGTGACCACAAAACAGTTTTGTCGTTAACAGATACTCACCCTCACCGTGCGTTCTGGCGGGAGCCTTTTTGTTTTTGTTCAGAATATCCTGAACCTTGTAGAATAAATCATCATCTAATATTCTCGGCATACCGCCCGGCGTTTCCTGTCCCTTGTACATATAAACTCCTATATATCGTTTGTTGCTCAGCATACGGCTGAGACTGTTGTAAGTAAAATCGTTGCCTAGTGAGGTTCTGACTTTGCGGAGTTTTAAATCCTTTACAATTTCTGCTTTGGTCTCGCCACTTGCGTATCGCTCAAATATTTCACGCACGATTTTGGCTTCGTCCTCATCAACATAAAAGCGTCTATCTTTATCCACCTTGAAGCCAAGTCCGGGATTACTGCCGTTGGATAAACACTTTTGTGCGTTGATCTCCATTCCCCGGTGGATCTTCTGAGAAAGCTCGGCGGAATAATACTCCGCCATACTCTCCAACACTCCTTCGACAAGGATACCCGATGCGTCGTCGGTAATATTCTCTTTTGCCGATAAAACCCTCACACCGTTCTTTTTCAGCTTTGCTTTGTAGATGGCGCTGTCGTAGCGGTTACGGGCGAATCGATCAAGCTGATATACCAACACTCCCTCAAATGTGTGTTTATCGCTGTCGGAAATCATACGTTGGAACTCTGCTCGATTATCATATTTACCGCTCATCGCTCTGTCTATGTACTCACCAACAACTGTATAATTATTTTGCTCCGCATATTCGTAGCACACTTTCAACTGACCTTCAATGGATTGCTCGGTTTGGCTATGACTTGAAAAGCGGGCATAGATTACTACATTCATAAATGACCTCCTTTGCTCTCCGCCGAGATGACGGAGAGCTTTATTGATTATATTTTACAGAATTTGCTGAAAACAGTCGATTGTGTCAAATTTACGTAATCTGTTTCCCATCCTGATATTCGGGGTGAGCCTTTAGCCATTCTTTAAAGTATCGTTTGCCGAACTCGCTGTTATAAAACTCAATAACGTCGGGAACAATCGCTTTGGCGAGGAGCGTTAACGCTTCTTCCGAGTATTCCGCCGTTTGCAATTCATTGTTCAATAGGCTCACCTCATCTTTCACGGTCACGCTGTCGCTTGAGATAGCGTTGGTAATAATCGCAGGCTTTGAGGACAAAATCCTCAAGCTGATTGTCGGTAGCTCTCGGAGCGTACTTCCTCACCTTGTCCATTGGGATTTTCAGCGTTTCGCGTTGATTGGCTTTTTCTTCGGACATAATCTCTTCAACTAATTCGGGGGAGATATGTCCTTCACGGATAGCCTTGTGCATACGGAAAGCCTGAGAATAGGACGGCGTACAATCGTTACGATCGATGATTTCAAGTAGACCGTTCTGCAAATTTTCATCCAAATAAGAAAGCTCAACTCCAACGGAGAAAGCAATTTTGCCCTTGTCCATTAATTCAAGCAGTTCCGGGATAAGGTTTGTTAGGCGGAGATAACGCTGAATTTGATTGCGGCTTTCTCCGGCTTCAATCGCTATGATTTTGTCCGTTCGTAACTTTGTCCCAACTTGGGACGAAGTTAAGTCGGTGCGCTTGCCCTGACGTTTCAGAGCGTCATATTTCAATTTGTAAGCAAACGCCTTTTCTGATGGGAGAAGGTGCTCCCTGTGTAGATTGCTGTCCACGAGCATTACAGCTGCTTCATCACGACTGATGGGACGAATAAAGGCAGGTACTTCTAAAAGCCCTGCCTTCTGTGCCGCACGGAAACGGCGGTGTCCCGATATGATTTCGTATTCGTCCGTTGTACCTTCAAGCGGTCGGACAATCAGCGGCGTCATAATCCCCTGTTGTTGAACGCTCTCAATTAAGCTGTTCATTTCTTCGTTGTCGAGCACCTGATACGGGTGGTCTCTGAATTCGTGTAATTTGTTGATTGATATATTGGTCATCGTTCAAAACTCCTTTGTCTTGTTTTATTTTGGTGATAATATTTGTACTTGTATCTGCCTTGCTCCAGCTGCTTTTCCTGTTCAAGCAAAGCACGGAGTCGAGGGACTTTGTTTTCAATGCGCTCGCAGATGATGAGCTGCTTGCGCAAGGGTGTTAGCTTCTTTGTGATTTCTTTGCATTGTTCTTTTAGAGAATTATCTTCTTCGGGTGTTTTCGCTCTGCGGATTCGGTTGCGGAGATGCTGCCGCTCGCTTTCATAAGCCTTGATTTGCTCGGCGATTTTCTTTCGGCAAGATACAAAATCCTCTGCGCACTCCACGTTGTGGTCACGGAGAAAATGATATTCCGCCAACGTTCGATCAAGATTCTGAATTTCCAATCTCAACTCCGGAGAAACCGGACGGTAATCACGATTTTGAACGTTGTTGCCCGTGATGAGCTTGGCGATAGTGATGATAAGCTCAAACAGCGCCGTGATAACATCAGGCTCTGTTCTTTTCTCAAAATCTCTGATTCTCAATATCAGCGGTTGGCGCTGATAATACGATTTCGGCGTATAGAAATCCACAAAGTATTTATCCTCACGCTGAGATTGCAGCCGCCTGAGTATTGCTTCTCTGGAGTAATCCTTGCCGAGACTGCTTAACCTGACCGGTTTTAGCCAGTCGGGAGCGATCAAGGACGGATGCTGATACTTGAAATTTCGGACAAATTGATAGCCGAGCGAGCGCAGATATAATTCAAAATCAAACGGATTGATCGTACAGGCTAACGCTTCATCAACATCGTGACGCAGCATATCCTTGTGTGGAATTCGTCCGCTCCTGCGTACCCAATACGCCTTGTCACCGCCGTAGAACGGAGCGTTTTCAATCACAGATTTTCCGTGCTCACGGCAGACCTCATCTGAAATCTCACGCAGCTTGTAATGGTCGGAAATATGGTTTTCAAACTTCCGCCCTGTGCGGAAGGACACGCTGTTTACGACGATGTGATTGTGTAGATGGTCGGTATTCAGATGTGTCGTGACGACTATCTCATAATTATCGCCCCACATTCGCTTGGCGGTTTCAATGCCGATGTGGTGTGCTTCTTCGGGTGTGACTTCTCCTGCCTGAAAGCTCTGATAACCGTGATACGCTACATTTCCGCCGAGCTTGCCGAAACGTTGCTTTGTGGTCATCATCTGCTCGTAAGCCCTTTTCTTCGGACAGTTTATTCCACTGACGTACATTGTTTGGTCGGTTTTGTCGCTGTTCTCAACGTAATTGAGAGCGGCAGCTAAGTCATCGTCAAGGAATCTTCTGTCTGTTGTCTTATCGGGATTTTCTGCGTAGTTGATGACATCCTTTAGCTGTCCCTTGACGGGCCAGAAGCCTGTTGTCGCCACGTCATCATCTCCTTGCGAATCTGTGCCGTTCTGGATTTCTCCGGCAAAAGTAGGCGCTGTTGAATTTCGTCTACGACTTCAAGCAGCTTTCGCTCTGTATCGGGCGTAACCTTGTCAGCGACTTCATCACACAAGCGGCAGAGCATTTGATAGAATTGAAAAAAGACATCAGGCAGCACCGTCCTCGGCGCATAGCCCAATGTCCTTTGTCTGATATATTCGGATTGAGATAAACCGCAGCTCTCGGCGAGCCGGGCTATCTTCTCTTTCTCGGACTGCGTAACACGCAGCTCGATTCTTGCATTTTTATCGTTCAATAATATACCTTCTTTCTCGGGTGGATAGGGTTTCCCTAAAGATTTATAACAGCTTTGGGGCTGTTGTATTTGGAATTTGCCGTACAAATTCCCTGCTTGCTACAGTATAAGACACAGCCACGTAGTGTTGATTCCAGCCGTTCTGCTGTGCCTTATGCTGTTGATTATAATACTGTCTTGATATGACGGCATTTTGCCGTCAATTTTAATATCGGTCTTGAAATTTGCCGTCATCGTGCCGTCAATCAAACAGTTTGAGGTCGTCCAGAATATCCTGCTCGGCTTCCGCCTGTTGGTCTGCACTTAAAGCGGGATTTACAGCCTGCGGAGCGAAGTTTGCTTCTGAAAAGCAAGCCCGCATTTCTTCACGGATAATGCTTCGGATATCTTCCTCGTGTTGTTCACGGGTAATTGATTGTAAATCTACATAATCCGCAAGCGCATCTATCATAAACTGATTGCGTGAATGGTATTTCTTAACGTCAAGCGTCTGCATATATTCTGCGATAGCACGCTCTCGAGCGTCGGTTAAGTCAAAGCGTACCGTCATTTTATACACGTCCTTCATTCTTCGCCTCGGCTCTCAGGTAAACGTCTGCGAGATATTCATAGCCCTTAGCGGCGGCGCAGATGTCGTCAATGAACTTTACACGGTCGAGATTGCCGTGATAGAAATTCTTGATCAGGCAACCGCCGCCACCGCAGACGTAGAGCTTCATCGTACTTTCGTCATATCCGTGTTCACGCAGACGGCGGAAGATTTCTGCGACATATTCCTCCGCAATAGCTGTGATGATTTCCAAATCGGAAGCAAGAATATCTGCCGTGCCTGTCTGCAACACCTCGTCGATGATATAGTCGTTCAACTCTCTGCGCGTCTTACGCATAAAGCCTTCACGAATAGCGAGGGTGCATTGATAAGTGCCGAACTTCTCGGTGAACATCTTACCGCTTTGCGGTTTGCCGTTGACCAGATAAAGTGTGTTCATCGTACCGTTGCCGATATCGGCTACCATACTCAAGCCTTTGAGCGTGGATTTGATTGGAACAACAGCAGAATAGCCCTGCGGATAGATTTTTACATCACAGATTCGGATATAATAACTTACATTCCGAAAAGTGAACTCTACCTCCTTGTTTTTTGACAGGTATGCGGCAAAATCCGCCTTCTGTCCGCTTGTCCAAGTCAATGGCAAGCCTGCGGCGATTATCACGTCCGCTTCGGTCGGCCCTTCATCTGTAAGTTCGGTTGCAATAGCTGCGAGCGTAAGGATATAGTAATCCTCATCGTTCTGCTTTTCGGGCAGAAACTCCTTGTGACCTTCGCCGATCAGATAATACTTGCCGTTATAGGTGAGCATATCCTTTGTAAACAGCGGCTCGCTGTCGTGGGCAGTGATGCCTGTCTTGAAACAATGGTTAGCGGTTTTGATGTTGCCGTAACCGTGGTCGATACCGATAATAAATTTGTTGTTAAAACTCTTCATAATTGAATTACTCCTTTACATTATGATTGTTTTGGATGATTTCGGCATAAAGCTGTTTATCGGCTGGAAGCACTGCTGTCAGGAAATACCGACAGATAATTCCCGTTACCGATAGCAGTTGTACGCAAGGGTAACTGTCGCCGTCATCCAGCAGCAGACAGCACCCGTCTTGGCAGTTGGCGCAGGAGGAAAGCACAAGGGCGTTCACCTGTTCGATCTGCTTAGGTTTGATTGGTACAATCATAGGACATCACCTCTTTCAAGTAATAATTTGAATAACTGTCCTTAAAAAGTGGGGGCAGTTATCATATAACAGATACTTGAATTATAGAGAGTATTGTGCTATACTTTTGACAGATTATTTCAGGAGTAATTTATGAAAAAGTATTTGATCCCTCAAATTTCGGCTTTGAGCCTTTTAACCTCTGCTGTAAGGAAAAACGGCGGTTGGAGATTTCACTTTGACGCTACCGAGCCGTCCAAAGAATATCTCATAAAACTTACTGAGCAAGACGATTGTATGATGTTCTATCAGGCGATGACAGTCTTATACGGTTCGGATGATAACACATCTCCGTGTGATCGGTTATCAGATGTGTTTGTCTATGTCGATTTCTCAGGTGTCTTTGACAGGCGACCTGTCGGCAGGGTAGCTGAATTACAAGCGAAAGCGGAGTATCTGTTCCGTCCCGAAGGGATTGAAATTGCATTTGACGAAAGATACCCTGCTCACAGATATATCGCCTTTGAGCGTTCAGCCAGTATGAGCCGACATAATGTACTGTCGTTTGTCCGAGAGGATGTTTATGAGCCGCTAAAGGAGCGGATGACGCTCGGTATGAACATCGGCAAATGTCAGTTGTCCAAGCTCTATGCCTATAATGGCTTGATGTTCACCGGCGGTCGTCGGGAAGAAATACAGAACTTACTGCCGGAAAAAAGGATCGTCATAATCGACAATCCGAAAAGCATTGTAAAGGATGCTGATATTGTTACAGTTGAGGACGACGGAACAGACAATCCGACGCGAAAATACAATCGTGTTGAAGAAAAAGCAGATGTAGAAGTGTTGGAATTTGACGGCGAGGGCATTATCTCAAAGGAGCTTTCATATAAGCTGACAGAATCGGGACAACACCATTCTTTTCAAATCCGCCTGCCGTATATCAAGGGAGTTGTCCACGAAGTCGATTTCAAAAAGCTGTTCTCGGAGCTGCGTGTTACAAAGATTATAGACATATGGGGTAATGCTCACGCCGTTGCCGATGTAGATATGATATTGACAAAGAGTATGTTTAAGGGCTTTGGCTGGATGACGGAAAACGGGTTGACTTGGGCAGAGTATTTGAACCGGTGCAGGAAATACAAGTATGCGTTGTATATCTCCGGTATGGATAAAACAGAGCCGCAAAACACTACCGAGTTGAATTATCAGTTTCTGAATACGCTCGCTTTGACGGATGATGAATTCAGACCTTTGGATTTACCGCTTGGCTGGGCTAAATCACCGAACAGCGATCTGCGGCACTGGCTGACGAAAACGACCGAAACGGTTTACTATGATTACGTCGGCGAACTCGGCAACAGGCAAAAACACTTTACCGATATTCTTGACAATGATGATATTGGAATAACCGATAAGCGTAAACAGCGCGCGAAGATAATCAAACAGAATCCGCTGTTTATAGAAGAATCGCCATACACAAAAGAGCTCTCCGCCAATGCGGAGAGCGTAAAACAAAGATATGCTGTCGGACAGTTGCTGATTGCAGGAGATAACCGTTATCTTTCCGACGACTTAATGCGTTTGTTGGCGTATATCGTAAAGTGTGCCGATGGAGAAAGCAAGGCGTATAAAAAGCTCGAAGCGGAGTGTTTATTCGACAATACGATATATGCGCCGAAGCCTGCTTATGAGGTGCAAGAAAACTACACATTATTAAGAAGTCCTCATATCGCACGAAACGAGGAGGCGTTGGTATATCCGCTGAAAAAGGTCGGGCGAATCAGGAAAAAGTATTTTTCTCATCTGCGTTATGTCGTGATGGTAGATTCACGTTCCTTGATCCCCGACCGTCTCGGAGGCGCGGACTATGACGGCGATATGGTGAAAACAATAGCCGATCCATTGGTAAATGCTTGTGTGAGTCGAAGCTATGCAGATAACAAATCCCTTCCAGTTTTGAAGATACCGTCAGCTGAGCCGCTCATATCCGACGCCGAGGACTGGCATGCAAGGATGGAATCGGTCAAGAGTACCTTTTCCAACCGCGTCGGTCAGATCAGCAATGCAGCGTTGCGTCGGGGTATCATCGCTTATGATGAAAACAACAATAACACAGAACGGGTAGTTGCCCGTCAGGACGTTGAAATGCTGGCGATCCTGACAGGCTTGGAGATCGATTCCGCAAAGAGCGGTATTAAGCCCGATTTATCCGAATACCTTGAAGAGCGAAAGGCTAAGAAAAGTCTGTTTCTGCAATACAAGGCAATTGTCGGTGACAGCGCACAGCGGAAATGGTATCAGCCGACAACCGCAAAACGCGTAAAGGAATTTATAGAAAAAATCGACTGGGAGTCTGTCAGCTCCAATCTTGAAAAACTGCCGTATTATGCCTATATGCTGGATACAAAAACGCTAAAACACAAAGCACAGCCGGCAAACGATGAAGCGTTATTTACCTTTGCCCAATCTCCCGACTGGCAGAATAACATAGATCTACACACCTTCGAACGGACTAAAGCGATCATCGCAGCCTATAACGAAGCGTTGAATCGACTGCGGTATATTCGTCACATTCCGAAAGAGAGAAAACGTCAAACGGATATAGAAAGAATCCTCTTTGCACGAGGGCAGGAAAATCAGTATTCCATTGACGAGTTGTATCACGCTTTTGATAACATACCGTCTTTTGAGATTCGACGGTCAAGAATAAAGCTGTCCGAAACAGCTTGGCATTTAACACCGCCGTCGGAAAGAATGGTTGCGACTTATGAGATTATCACAGGGGCGATTGACATAACATACCGAGAATTGTTCTGCGATTTCCGCTGCGGCGGTTACAGAATCCTCGGTGACATTATTTGCGACCTTGACGATATGTACCGCACAAGCGGTATTTCCGATAATCTTATCCGCAAGAATGACGGCGATGAACTGCAAATGCTGTTGACAGAAATTGATCACTACGGCGATTACAAACAAATTTTGATTAGAAACTGTATATATTTATTTGTGCCGCACACCAAAGAAGATGAGAATTTAGATTTGAATGAAGTGCTGAAGTGCGTGATCGCATTGGGCGAACGGCAATTCGCGTTGGAGGTTATGCCAAGCGTGGTATTGGAGAATTGCAGGAGGAATAGATGATGACAAACGAATGGGCAGAATTCAAAGCCTACACCGAACAGCCGATCTATACCGCCGCGCGCAAAACCGATACCACCTATCTCGGACAGTTCACCTTTGATATGATCTCTGAGTTTACAGGTTTCGGGTACATCCTGACAATCATTGCACGCGGGTATCTGTTTCATGATAAAGACAGCGTGGTTTTGGATGATCCGTATGAGCGGATCGAGATAACTCGAAACGCTCTATGTGCATGGTGCAGTATTCCTGACAAAAAGAAAAGCTCCGAGCCGCCGGTGGACTTTCGTGAGTTATCCGCCGACTACCCGGAGCTGGTCGATCAAGACGGTAAGGGGTGGTATTACCGCCATATTAAAAATGTGATTCGGTTTGTAAAGGCAAATCCCGATAAGGTCAGTAAATCCGCGTACAAAAAGTGCGCTGATTTTTCGACCGGATTCACGGCACAATGGAAGAAAAAAGTTCGTCAGCTACAAGTGCCGATATTTGCGCTGAACACGAAAGGTGCGTGGGCGTTACGATTTGATGACATCATCGCCGACGCGTTGGAAGCAGGAGCACTCAGAACAGAAGATTATCCGTTGCCGTATACAGTAATCAGACAGCTTGAGACAACCGACACTAACGGCGTCCCAAAAGAGATCATCGTCGAATTGATTCGCTACTACCTCGCCAATAAACAAGACGATACGGAGTGGGTGGTTTTGCCCGTTGCTAACTTTGATGCGTATTTCGGGAATAATAACCTTAGCAAGAAATGGTTAGCGAAGATTCCAACGTCAATAATATGCAGAGAAAACAAACATGGAATTTGCAGATATAAGTTTGGATAATTAATTACGATATTGATGATCACACAGTTTACGACTATTGTTATATTAATAGATTTGTGGTAAAATTTTAGGGAAGGAAGTTTAAGCTCCCTTAACGTGAAGCAACAACTAATCCGCTGTTTATCAGAGATGTATTTGAAAAGAGGAATGTTATGAATCCGGAATTATGGTTTAAGAATTTTAATATGGTAATTGAATTAGATGTGGCAGGAGAATTCATTTATAATGGTTTACAAGAGATTTATCAAACATCTTGTTTTAGAAACGATGCTCATACATTTGTGGCATTATATAATCTATCCGTCGGTATAGAACGACTTCAAAAAATAATAATTACTCTTTGGGAATTTAAAAATAGTATCAGTCCTGAAGAATTTGAGGAAGAATTAAGAAAACTTGGGCATAATCATATTTCGTTAAGAGATAAGATTATTAGTTTAGTTAAAGGGACTAAAGCTGAAAAAGCATCCTCACTAACTAGTCGAGAGAATGATTTCCTTGAAGTATTGTGCCATTTTTATAGTGATAATAGATATATGAGATATAGAGCTTATCAAGATACAGATGGAGAGGTCGTCCTCCTAAAAAACTATTTAACAAAATATGCAGATACTGATCAAAGCATTTTTGATGATTCAATTATTGTGAATGATAAAATTAAAAGGCTATTAGGAAAAACTATCAGCGGCATCTCAAAAAAGTATTATGAATTGGTAAGGGAAGGGAGTCGAAGAAATGGTACCTTTACTTACGAACTACGAGAAGAGTCAAAAGCCGCTAAAGTTTTCAGATATGATACTCTATATAGTGAAAAGTACGAAGAACACATAGCGTTTAAGGAAATGATTATCTATTTACACAATACAAATGAAAAGCATCCATTCCTAAAGTATATTGAGGGAATAGAGCCTTTGCCCTTTGATGCAGCATTTATATCTGATTATATTGAAGAAATCTGCAATGGCAATATTCCTCAACAACTAGTAGATGAAGCTGATGCTTTGTATGAAGATCTTGATAACAGCAAAGAAAGACGAGAGATGCTTAGCCTTATAGGAAATCCAAACGTAGACTTTGAATTCCCTCATATAAAAAAGTGTTTAGATATTATTAATAGTATCTTGGAAAATGAGACGATAGACAAAGAAGCGATCAAGGCTCTTGAAATCGAAAAAGAATACATTTTAGAAGATGATATAATAGAACTTATAAACGAGGTTGAGGCACTCGTTGAATCATACTTCAGAAATGAGATAGAAACAACTACTCTTGTTGAGAAAATAAAACGAATTTACGAACCATATAAATCGCCATTATATGCATTTGATGTAGATAACTAAAATAACTTGGTATTAACGTACGTATAATTTAGCTTTAATATTTATTTCCCAAAATCAAAAAAATATTGATTTTGGGAAATATTTTTGTTATACTAACATTGAGGTGAATCGTATGAAACTGATAGAACGCACGATGTACTTGGATAAGCTGAAAAATGTTATCGGGACACCTGATATTAAGGTGATCACAGGTGTGCGCCGCTCCGGTAAATCAAAGCTGCTGGAAGCGTTCAAGACGTATCTTGACAGCGAATATGCAAATGCCAATATCATTCATATCAATTACAATCTCAGCAAATTTGAGGATTTAAAAGAATACCACGCCCTCAACGAATATATTCAGGACAGATATATCTCCGACGCAGAAAACTTTGTTTTGATAGATGAAATCCAGATGTGTCCCGATTTTGAATTGACCATCAACAGCCTGCACGCATCCGAGCAGTACGATATCTATATCACCGGTTCAAACGCCTTTCTGCTTAGTTCGGATTTAGCGACCTTGTTCACAGGACGCACCTTTGAAATCAAGGTGTATCCCTTCTCATTCCGTGAGTTTTTGACTTATTATGAGCTGAACGATGTTTATTCGGCGTTTGACCGATACCTCACCGAGGGCGGTATGGCGGGTTCATACCTCTACCGTGACAGAGAAGCAAAGTACGATTACATCGAGGATGTATTCAACACCCTGATTCTGCGCGATATTCGTCAAAAGTATAAAATCAGAAACCCTGTTTTGATGGATAGAATAGTTGATTTCCTGATGGATAATATCTCTAATCTGTCGTCTGCTCGCAATATTGCGAACGCACTGACAAATAACCAAGACAAAATTAATCACAAGACGGTATCAAACTATCTGGAATACCTTTGCAACGCGTTTGCCTTTTACAAAGTCAGGCGATATGACATCAAGGGCAAGAAGTATCTGAGCACGAATGATAAGTATTATCTCAGCGACCATACCTTCCGCTACGCAAAGCTCGGCACCAAGAATCTCGATTACGGCAGAGTATTGGAGAACATCGTCGCCATAGAGCTGCTGCGCAGAAAATATGAAGTTTATGTCGGCGTGCTGTATAAGAAAGAAATAGATTTTGTAGCAATCAAGCGTGATGAAAAAATCTATATTCAGGTTTCGGATAATATCAGCAGTCCAGATACCTTCCAAAGAGAAGTTGATCCTCTGCTGAAAATCAAAGACGCATATCCGAAGATCCTGATCGCCAGAACACGCCACGAAACCTATCAGTATGAGGGAATACAGATTATTGATATAGGTAATTGGTTAGCCGGGAAGGAATGAGAATAGAATAAATGAAATACAAAAATATTATTTGGGATTGGAACGGAACGATTCTCAACGACACACCTGTTGCCGTTGAAGCAACAAATATTCTGCTTCAACGATTCGGCTATCCGACAATCACGTTAGAATACTATCGTGAAAATGTTGAAACTCCAATTGTGAATTTTTACAGTAAGATCTTTGACTTGAATAAGCACAATGTAGAGATGATTGATGACGAGTGGGGAATACTGTACGATCAGCTTTCCGAGAAAATAAATTTACACGCAGGCGTTAAGGAGATATTGCGATCCTTTGCAAATGAGAATCAAAATCAGATTATCCTTTCGGCTTTCAAAACAATTGAGATTACAAAATATGCTCGTCGGTTTTCTATTGAACACTATTTTGACGATATTCTTGGAACACAGAATATCGTAATGGAAAGCAAAACCGTGCGTGGCAAAAGATATATGCAAGAACACGGGTTTGCTCCTAAGCAGACCTTGTATATCGGTGATACGGTACATGATTATGAAACAGCCTGTGGTTTGGGTGTGGACTGTGTTTTGTTCTCCGGCGGTCAGCAGTCGCCAAAGCTGTTGAAACAATGCGGTGTGCCTGTTTATGATACATTTGCGGATATTGCAAATCAGCTTATAGTTGATATGTAACGTCTAAACTTGTAAAGGAATGATATTACCATTCCTAAACAGTTTTACTTTTTAAAGGGCGCATAAACAGTGCTTTTTTAAGCCTAAGAGCGTTACACTTTTTCGATTATAGCAAAGATACAAATAATATAAGAATCCTATTGATAATTAAGTGAAAATGCGGTATAATAGCCGTACAGAAAAGTTTATCCGACACAGCTAAATCCCTACGCTGTTATCAACACTGATAACAATATGATAATAAGAGGGAATATTGGTTGGATAATATGGATATATCAAATAATTGAAAGCGCCACAGATAGTACAAATTATAATACCTACACAGAATTGTTTATGTGCTGTTGAGTGGGAGAGATACTTAAAAATGTGGAGGATTATACTGTGAATTATTGGTCATGGAGTGGAAAATATATAGGACATCGTTCTGGAGATTATCTTTATTCAAAAAACGGGAAACCTATTGGTAAATTCTATGGTAATGAGATATATGATTTTTCTGGTCAATATATCGGTGAAATCAGAGATCAGGATAGATTGATAGTTAATCACAGTTTGAAATATAAACGAAAAAGTAGTATCTGCACACCATGTGATTCTTTTGGGAGCTCTTATTGCGACTATGTAGGATATGTGATGATAGCAGGGTACGAGGATTTCAAAGATAACACATAGTTGTGATTAGAAATGTAATGATTTTGCCTGATAAGCACAGCCGTCAAGTGGGATAATCTCCTGTTTGACGGCGTTTTTTATTTCTATAAAATAAAAGAGTTATTTGTTTTTTTCGATTTATTGTATAATTGGTTTATAAAAATCAAAATTTCTTACGTCTAATAAAGTGAAAGAGGGATGAAAATGAGCAGAGAAAAGCTAAAAGATTTTGATTCTATATAGAGTTTACTGAAAAACTCTTTCACGAACGCGTAGTATAATCATCGATAAACGGCAACAGCGTAAGAACAAACGCAATAATTCCTCCCTTAGTTTGCGGAAGGCGTTCATTGCGAGTATGGCGAAT
>Ga0310695_10009610_pt1 | contig 14464 bp, 9 predicted proteins | sample RumenRJG_04DNA_FD_203882 | JGI IMG/M metagenome (GOLD analysis project Ga0310695, IMG submission 203882) | Bovine rumen microbial communities from Lethbridge, Alberta, Canada - RJG_04 (v2) (version 2) | ecosystem: Host-associated > Mammals > Digestive system > Stomach > Rumen | place: Canada... | reverse complement strand
GAATTCGACACCCACGAATATATCAACCGTCTGCGTGAGAAGCGGACGCCCGATTTTGAGCGGCAGTTCGAGGAGTACCGGGCGAAGTACGCGATCTGAGACTTTCTGTGGTTCTGAATGGTGTGCCTGCGTCTCTGAATGACGTGCGGTGCGGAATTTGAGGTTGTATTTTGTGGGTAAAGGAGTCGGCGTTGGACGCGCGTCTCCGTATCGAAAACCTCTTTCCCATCCTCGCGCACTTCTGCTGATTCAGACATAACGAGCGGAACATAGAGCCAACCCCGCGCGGTCTCCGGTGTGCGGCTGAACCCGTGCGCATAACAATGTTCTACGCACCGACGCAGTCGTGCTGGCTCCGGCGGTGTTTCAGGCGCGCATTGAACAGGACGCGTGTTCGGGAAGCCGGAACTGTTTCTGCGTCTTCGCGCATGGTTATAGATTCAGACCCGCATAAAACCAAACCGAAAAAGCGAAAACCGTCAGAGTTGAACTTGAAGTTCTCCCCTGACGGTGTTTTGTTTCACGTGGAACATTACGCAGAAGCCCTTGTTTTTCTTCCCCCGCGCGAGGACAGACAATCAGATCCGGAATCCAAAACACGCGACAACGCCGATTGCGCGACTGAATTTCTGCCGCAAGGCCGCAGGATTTATCCTGCGCATGTTTCAGCCGCACGTGCAGAGACCGCGCGAGGTTGGCTTCATGTTTCGCTCGTCATGTCTGAATCTGTCGGGACCCGCGGGAATCGCTCCCTGTTTCAGCTTCAAAACCGCGCGTCTCCCGAATCCTTGCGAAGCGGGCGAAGCGCTCCCATATAAAAACCCGATAATCCCGCAGAGCACGTCAACCCGGAACAGACAGCACATCATCCCGCCAATTCCTCATTCCTCATTCCTAATTTCATGAGGACGTTCTACCAGCCACTAACCGCTAGCCACTCCTAACTCATTCACCCGAACAGCCTGAAACTCGAGATCTTGTCCAGCGCGGTGCTGAGCTTGTCGAGGAGGTTCATCACGTCGTCGAGACGGGTGAGGAGGTTGTTGATCGCCTCGGGATCCAGCCGCGACACCTTGTCGAGAGCCCCCGAAAGACCGTCCAGTTCCCCGTCCAGCTTCCGGAGCAGTCCGTTCACCGCTTCCGGATCCAGCGCGGCGGCGTTCTTCGCGGCTTCGGACACCCCGGCCAGCGCGTCTTTCAGGCTCGCGACCACCTCTTTCAGCTCCTCGGGATCGGAGGCGGCCAGCAGCTTCGACGCCGCGGAATTCAGCTGGGTGCTCTGCTCGGCGGCCCGGTGCACGTCCGTCCGGATCGTGTCGAGGGTCTCGAATTCCTCCGAAAGCTCCGCCCGCAGTTCGGCAGTCAGCCGGGCGTTCTCCCGCGCGGTACGCGTCCCGATGAAGAGGAGCGCGAGGGCCGGCACCGCGAAAAGGACCAGAAGGACCGTCCGGATCCGCGCGTGGATCAGCGCCTTCTTCTGCAGTCCGACAAGTTCCTCCATCGTTCCGGTTTTCTCTTCCATCCGTTTCCGTCCTCCTGTTTTTGATTGATACTATTCTCGCTCTAAAAAACAAACTATATGGGTTTTGATCGCAAGATGTAGGATGCGAACGACGGGGTGGGAATACCATTTATCCAAACATGACTTCATCCATCCCACCCCCGAGAATCCCTTTGGGAATTCTCGCTACCGTCAGCCGTAACATTGAGCTCGCGTGCGATAACTCTGATAAGGTTGGATAGCTATATTGGTGTGCCAAGGTTCAACCGCACTTGATTGGTATAACCATGTCCTACCCCCAATTGAAGTTCTTGCCAGGCTTCTTTCAAGAAGCCGCGTTTCCTTTTTAATATAATTGTATCACGCTCCGGCCGAAAGGACAAGAGTCGGATTCTGTCGCGTGTGCAAACAAATTGTAAAAAACCCTGCTCCGCCGGCCCGGAAATGCAAAAACGGGCCTCCCGGGACCCGGGATTTGGTTATTCCTACGATTTCGCGGGCAGAGGTGCGGGAATCCGGGTGTGCGGGCTTGACAAGAGGGCGGGTTTATGCTAAAATCGTACTGTATATTCGGGAGATAGAGGCGCGCTCTGTCAAGAGTACCGCACATCACGGCTGCCGGATCCGCGATTCACGATTTCGGATCATCGCCGTGCGGGAAAGGGGCGGGCGCCGAAGCGTGACTTCCTGCGGCGGGAGGTTTCGCTGGCCGCGGGGAGAAGATCCTCCCGGCTGTCGCAGAAATGCGGAGCGCTATCGTCCTTTGATCCGGCTCCCCGGCATTTTTTTGCGGCGGGGGGATCCGGCATTCAGAGAACGGTCTTGGCGGCTTCGCTTCCGTTCTCCTTTTGTTTTGAGAGGAACCGTTATGAAGAACACCGTTTTTCTGGGAGCCGCAACCGCTCTCGTCACCCCCCTGACCGCCGACGGCGTGGACTACGACGCCTTCGCCGACCTCATCGAATGGCAGATCGCCGAGGGGATCGACGCCCTCGTGATCGCCGGGACCACGGGCGAGGGATCCACGCTGTCCGACGAGGAGCACCGGGCCGTGCTCAAATTCTCGGCGGAGCAGATCCGGGGCCGGGTCCCCGTCATCGCCGGAACGGGCTCCAACGACACCGCCTACGCCATCGACCTCACGAAATACGCCTGCGAGGCGGGATGCGACGCCATGCTGCTCGTCACGCCCTACTACAACAAGGCCACCCAGAAGGGACTTCTCGCCTCCTTCAAGGCCGTCGCCGACGCCTCGACCAAACCCTGCATCCTCTACAACGTCCCGAGCCGCACCGGATGCAACCTCCTCCCCGCCACCACCGCCGCCCTCGCCGGACATCCGAACATCGTCGGCATCAAGGAGGCCAGCGGCAACATCTCCCAGATCGCGGAGGAAGCGGCTCTCTGCGGCGATCAGATCGACATCTACTCCGGCAACGACGACCAGATCGTCCCCATCCTCTCCCTGGGCGGCGGCGGCGTGATCTCCGTGCTCTCGAATCTGCTGCCGAAGGAGACCTCCCTCCTCTGCCGCAAATGGCGCGAAGGGGACGCGAAGGCCGCCCTCGACATGCAGCTGAAATATCTGCCCCTCGTGAACGCCCTCTTCTCCGAGGTCAACCCGATCCCCGTCAAGGCCGCGATGGCAAGAATGGGCTTCGGCAAGAATGTCCTCCGCCTGCCCCTCACCCCGATGGAGGAGGAGCACGAGGAAAAGCTCCTCGCCGAAATGAGAAAGGTCGGGATCAGGGTATGAAAATCATAGTCTCCGGCATCCTCGGGCACATGGGCGGCGAAGTCCTCGCGCTGGCGGAAAAGGGAGTCCGCGGAGCTTCGGCCGTCGGAGGCGTGGATCCCATGATTTCCGGGACCCCTTCCCTCCCCGTACCCGCAGTCCCCTCCTTCGCCGCCGCGGATGAGGACCCTGAACTTTCGGGGATCTTCCGCTCCGCCGACTGCATCGTCGATTTCAGCCGCCACGACGGGACCCCCGCCCTGCTGGACTACGCCCTGAAATACGGCATCCCCGCCGTCATCGCCACCACCGGCCACACGGAAGAGGAGACCGGGGCGATCCGGGAAGCCGCGAAGGAGATCCCCGTCTTCTTCTCCGCCAATATGTCCCTCGGCATCGCCCTCCTTGTGGAGCTGGCCAAGCAGGCCGCCGCCGCCATGCCCGAGGCTGAGATCGAGATCATCGAGAAGCACCACGACCGCAAGCTCGACGCCCCCAGCGGCACCGCCCTCATGCTGGCCGAGGCCATCCGGGAAGTCCGCCCCTCCGCCTATCCCGTCACCGGAAGAAGCGGACACGCCAGACGCACCGCGGACGAGATCGGCATCCACGCCATCCGCATGGGGAACATCGTCGGCGAACACGAGGTCATCATCGGCACGCCAAATCAGACGATCACACTGAAACACGAGGCCCACAGCAGAGCCCTGTTCGCCGAAGGAGCCCTCGCCGCCGCCGGGTTCCTCATCGGAAAGGGCCCGGGACTTTATACGATGAAGGACCTGGTGGGCTGAGCGAAACAAACGCTTCCGTATTTCAGGAAATCAGAATTTCGGTTTCGCCCAAACAGATTTTTGATCGCGCGGTTCTGTCTGCACGTCTGTCTGAATCTGAACATGTGCGCGAAGAAGCAGTTACATTTTCTGTTTTCCGTCGGCGCGTCCCGTGTAATGCGCGCCTGAATCTCCGCCGGAGGCCGCAGACTTGTCTGCGCATGTTTCGGTTGCATGAACAAAGACCGCGCGAGGACGTGGGATGCAGATTCGAATTTCGATTCAGGGACGAGCTGTACAGTTATGCCATACGGCCAACTATTTGCTCCGCAAATTGGACCCGCACAGGGGGCCTTCGGCCTGAGATGGTCCCCCGTGCCGCCGTCCCGCGCAGGGACATAAATCCGAAAGGCGCAGCCTTTCATTCCTCTTCCCGTGGAACGGGATCAATTCACAAACGGTTCACGTTTGTTATCTCGGAGAGATAATCTATGAAACTGGCGATTTACGGTTACGGCAATCTTGGGCGAGGCGTGGAGTGCGCCGCCGCGAAGGCACCGGACGCGGAACTCATCGGGATCTTCACCCGCAGGGACCCCGCCTCCGTCAAGCCCCACTGCGATATCCCCGTCTACCCCGCGAAGGACATTCTGAACTATCGGGACAGCATCGACGTTCTCATCATCTGCGGAGGGTCCGCGACGGATCTGCCCGGCATGACCCCCGCGCTGGCGAAGGACTTCAACGTCCTCGACAGCTTCGACACCCACGCCTCCATCCCCGAGCACTTCGCCCGGGTGGATCAGGCGGCGGAGGAGAGCGGACACATCGCCCTGATCTCGGCGGGCTGGGACCCCGGGATGTTCTCCCTGAACCGCCTGTACGCCAACGCCATCCTCCCCGACGGCGCGGACTATACCTTCTGGGGCCGCGGAGTCAGCCAGGGCCATTCCGACGCCATCCGCCGCATCCCCGGGGTGAAGGACGCGAGACAGTACACCGTTCCCGTCCCGGAAGCCCTCGCAAGGGTGCGGGCAGGTGAAAATCCCACCCTCTCCGTCCGGGAAAAGCACACCCGCGAATGCTACGTCGTCCTCGAAGAAGGGGCCGATCCCGCAAAGATCGAGCGGGAGATCAAAACCATGCCCCACTACTTCGACGAGTACGACACCACCGTCAATTTCATCAGCGAGGAAGAACTCCTGCGGGATCACCGGGGCATCCCCCACGGCGGCGAAGTCATCCGCACCGGCAAAACCGGCTGGAACGGCGAAAACAGCCACGTGATCGAATACTCCCTGAAGCTCGACTCCAACCCCGAGTTCACCGCCTCCGTCCTTGTCGCCTTCGCCCGCGCGATTTACAAGATGCGCGCCCGCGGCGTCACCGGATGCAAGACCGTCTTCGACGTGGCCCCCGCGGATCTGTCCCCCCTCTCCCCCGAAGAGCTTCGGAAGAAACTGCTGTAAGTTATCCGCGTTTTCCGGAACAGGGGTTTGTGCGGTACGGGATTTTCGGTTTTTGCTGGGGAGCGCTGCGCTGGAATGGAAGGGACGCGCAGTCGTTCAGTCTGTGAATGGACCGATCCCCGCGCGCTTCTTCCGATTCAGGCCGGACGAGCCGAAACATGGAGCCAATCCGGCTTGATCGCCGAAGTGCTGCCAAACCCGTGCGCGGACAATGTCCGACGCACCGACGCAGTCGTGCTGGCCTCCGGCAGAGATTCAGGCGCGCATGGAAAGGGGACAGCGTGCAGGCGGACGGGATGATGTTTCACGTGAAACAATTCATAATTCTTCATTCTGAATTCTGAATTTCATTCCTCATTCCTCATTCACTCCTAACTCGTTCTACTAACCACTATCCACTAGCCACTCCTCACTCCTCATTTCCCCAACCAAACATCAAATCCCCCGGGGGGAGGCTTGCGTTTCCCTCCGGGATGTGCTATAATACAGTACAATTCATTCTCATTCGGATCATTTTCAGGAGGTCTTTATGTCCGGCATCGGAACGAAATGCGTACAGGCGGGCTACACGCCGAAAAACGGGGAGCCCCGCCAGATCCCGATCATCGAAAGCACCACCTTCAAATACGACACCGGAGCCGCGATGGGCGCCCTGTTCGACCTCGAAGCCCCGGGTTACTTCTATTCCCGCCTCCAGAATCCCACTTGCGACATGGTGGCGGCCAAGATCGCGGCTCTCGAAGGCGGGACCGCCGGCATGCTGACCTCCTCCGGCCAGGCGGCGTCCCTGCTCGCCGTGTTCAACCTCTGCTCCGCGGGGGATCACGTCGTGGCGTGCAGCGCGATCTACGGCGGGACCTACAATCTCCTCGCCGTCACGATGAAGCGCATGGGGATCGCCACCACCTTCGTCTCCCCGGACTGCACGGAGGACGAGCTCGACGCGGCGTTCCGTCCCGAGACCAAGCTGGTGTTCGGCGAGTCCATCGCGAATCCCGCCCTCGCCGTGCTGGACTTTGAAAAATTCTCCTCCGCCGCCCACCGGCACGGGGTCCCGCTGATCGTCGACAACACCTTCCCCACCCCCATCAACTGCCTTCCCTTCGCATGGGGCGCGGACATCGTCACCCACTCCACCACCAAGTACATGGACGGCCACGGCTCGGCGGTCGGCGGCGCGATCGTGGATTCCGGCAAGTTCGACTGGATGGCCCACGCGGACAAATATCCGGGCCTCTGCACGCCGGACGAGAGCTATCACGGCATCACCTACGCCGAGAAATTCGGGCAGGGCGGCGCGTTCATCACCAAGGCCACGGCCCAGCTCATGCGGGACCTCGGCGTCACCCCCTCCCCCTTCTCCGCCTATCTGCTCAACCTAGGCCTCGAAAGCCTTCACGTCCGGATGCGGCGGCACTGCTCGAACGCCCTCGCCGTGGCGAAATTCCTCTCCGAAGACAGCCGCGTCGCCTGGGTGAACTATCCCGGACTGCCCTCTTCGAAGGAGTACGCGAAGGCGCAGAAGTACATGCCGGACGGGACCTGCGGGGTCGTCAGCTTCGGCGTGAAGGGCGGAAGGGCCGCGGCGGGCGCGTTCATGGAGAAGCTCCGTCTCGTGGCCATCGAGACCCATGTGGCGGACGCCCGTTCCTGCTGTCTGCATCCCGCGACGACCACCCACCGGCAGATGAACGACGAAGAGCTCCTCGCCGCGGGTGTCTCCGCCGATCTCGTCCGCCTCTCCTGCGGCCTCGAGGATCCGGAGGATCTCATCTCGGACGTCGATCAGGCACTGGGAAAATAAAAATCGCTCTGATCGTGCGCTCGAAGCCCGGGACTTCGCTCAAACAGATTTTTGATCGCGCGGTTCGGCCTGCATGTCTGTCTGAATCTCAAACCGTGCGCGATGAAGAAAGAACAGTTTCGGTTCCCCGAACGCGCGTCCCGTGTAATGCGCGCCTGAATCTCCGCCGTAAGGCCGCAGGACTCGTCCTGCGCATGTTTCAGCTGCACGAACACAGACCGCGCGAGGACCGTGGGACGCACTGTCGAATTTCGATTCCGGGACGAGCTGTACAGTTATGCCATACGGCCAAGGACCCCGCAGGGGAACCTACGGCCTGAGTTGGGTCCCCTGCCGCCGTCCGCGAGGACATTAAATCCGAAACGCAGAGCGTTTCATACCTTTTCTCCCTTCGAGAAGGGAAAGCAAAACCACCGGAGGTTCCCATGCCTATAAAAATTCCGAACGATCTTCCTGCAGTGCAGACGCTGGCGGACGAGAACATTTTCGCCATGACGGAGACCCGCGCCATGACGCAGGATATCCGGCCGCTGAGGATCCTGCTTCTCAATCTCATGCCGAAGAAGATCGAGACGGAGACCCAGCTCTCCCGCGTGCTCGGCAACACCCCCCTCCAGATCGAACTGACCCTCATCCGCACCTCCACCCACGTCTCCGCGAACACCGCGAAGGAACATCTGCTCGCCTTCTACAAGACCTTCGACGAGGTCCGTCACGAGCGGTTCGACGGGCTCATCATCACGGGCGCGCCGGTGGAACAGCTGGAATTCGAACAGGTCGACTACTGGGAGGAGCTCTGCGATATCATGCGCTGGAGCGAGACGAACGTCCACTCGACGATGCACATCTGCTGGGGGGCGCAGGCGGGGCTGTACTTCCACTACGGGATCCCGAAAAAGCCCCTCTCCGAAAAGCTCTTCGGCGTCTATCCCCACCGGGCCGACTACGCGCGGTCCATGCTGCTGCGGGGATTCGACGACGTGTTTTACGTCCCCCATTCGCGGCACACGACGGTCGCAAGGGAGGACATCGAGGCGGTGCCGGATCTGCAGATCCTCGCGTCGTCGGAGCGGGCGGGAGTCCACGTGGTCTACGCGCACAAAAAGCGGAGGTTCTTCGTGATGGGGCACGCGGAGTACGATCCCCTGACCCTCGACGCGGAGTACCGCAGGGATCTCGCCGCCGGACTGCCGATCCACGTCCCGGAGCACTACTACGAGGACGACGATCCGTCGAAGCCCCCCATCGTCAACTGGCGCGCCCACGGGAATCTGCTGTACACGAACTGGCTGAACTATTTTGTGTACCAGTCCACGCCGTATGATCTGACGAAATTGTGAGATTTTGTCTTTTTCGGGTTTATGTGTCAGCTGTTCCGGGTTGACGTGCTGTGCGGGAATTGAGGTTTTTTATATGGGAGCGCTTCGCTGGGATTTGGGAGACGCGCGTTTTTTCAGCCGGAACATGGAGCGGTCTTCGCGCGTTGTTTCGGATTGCAGACGGAACGAGCCGGAACATGGAGACAACCCGGCTTGATCGCCAAAGTGCGGTTGAACCCGTGCGCAGAACAAGTTCTGCGGCCTCCGGCGGTGATTCAGGCGCGCATTCGGCGTTGCCGCGTTTCTGTGCGGCGGGAGCTGGATGTCTATCCCCGCGCGGATAAAGAATATCAAGGCTTTTCGGAGCATTGTTTCACGTGAAACAAATAACCGTCAGGGAAGAACTTCAAGTTCAACTCTGACGGTTTTCGTTTTTTCGATTTGATCTTTATGATTTTTGAATCCGATCAAGTGCGCGGGGACAAGAGAACGGTTTCACCTTCCCGTCTGCGCGTCCTGTGCCCAATGCGCGCCTGAAATACTGCCGTAAGGCCGCAGACTTGTCTGCGCATGTTTCAGCTGCACGCCGAAGACCGCGCGGGGTTGGCTCCATGTTCCGGCTCGTCATGTCTGAATCGGAAGGAACACGCGAAGATCGCTCCATTCACAGGCTGAACGGCAGCGCGTCCCTTCCATTCCAGCGAAGCGCTCCCATATAAAAACACGAAAATCCCGCGCCGCACGTCATTCGGAACCGCACAGCGCTTCATTCAGACCCGCTCGAAAGGACAGTTTCTCAGAACAGCCCGACGATCTTTCCGTCGTCATCCACGTCGATCTTCTCGGCCGCGGGGGACTTCGGCAGACCGGGCATGGTCAGAATATCGCCGGTGTAGATCACCACGAATCCCGCCCCAGCGGACACCTTCGCCGCCTTGACCGTGACGGTGAACCCCTCGGGCGCGCCGAGCTTCAGCGGATCGTCCGACAGGGAGTACTGCGTCTTCGCCACGCAGATCGGCAGGGACCCGAATCCCAGCGCCTCGATCTGCTCGATCTGCTTCTTCGCCGCGGGCAGGATGTTCACCCCGTCGCCGCCGTAGATCTTCTTCGTGAGGGTCTCGATCTTCTCGGTGAGGGAGAATTCGTCCGGATAGGAGAAGGTGAAGTTCCCCTGCTCCTCCTCGCAGAGACGGACCACTTCCCGGGCAAGCTCCATGCCGCCCTTTCCGCCGTCCGCCCAGACCGTCGAGAGGACCGTGTTGACGCCGAGCTCCCGGCACTTCGCGATGATGAATTCGATCTCCCGGTCGGTGTCGGTGGGGAAGCGGTTGACGGCCACCACCGCGGGCAGGTGATAGACGTTCTTGATGTTCGAGACGTGCTTCAAGAGGTTCGGGATCCCGCGGCCCAGGGCGTCGAGGTCTTCGGAGGCGAGATCGGCCTTCGCCTTGCCGCCGTGCATCTTGAGGGCGCGGACGGTGGCGACGATCACCACGGCGTCGGGTTTCAGCCCGGCCATGCGGCATTTGATGTCGAGGAATTTCTCCGCTCCGAGATCCGCGCCGAATCCGGCTTCCGTCACCGCGTATTCGCCGAGGCGGAGGGCCATTTTCGTCGCCATGACGGAGTTGCATCCGTGGGCGATGTTGGCGAAGGGGCCGCCGTGGACGAACGCGGGAGTGCCTTCGAGGGTCTGGACGAGGTTCGGTTTCAGAGCGTCCTTGAGCAGAGCCGTCATCGCGCCGGCCGCCTTGAGTTCGCCCGCCGTCACCGGCTTGTCGTCGTAGGTGTAGCCCACGATGATCCGGGAGAGCCGCGCCTTGAGGTCCTTCAGAGAGGTGGAGAGGCAGAGCACCGCCATGATCTCGGAGGCCACGGTGATGTCGAATCCGTCTTCCCGCGGCACGCCGTTCGCCCGTCCGCCGAGACCGTCCACGATGTTTCTGAGCTGTCGGTCGTTCATGTCCACGCACCGCCGCCAGGTGATCTTCTTCACGTCGATCCCGAGGGAATTGCCCTGCTGGATGTGGTTGTCGAGCATAGCCGCCAGCAGGTTGTTCGCCGCGCCGATCGCGTGGAAGTCCCCCGTGAAGTGGAGGTTGATGTCCTCCATCGGGACGACCTGCGCGTATCCGCCTCCCGCCGCGCCGCCCTTGAGTCCGAACACCGGGCCGAGGGAGGGTTCCCGGAGCGCGACGACGGATTCCCTGCCGATCTGGCGCAGACCGTCCGCGAGGCCGATGGTGGTGGTGGTCTTCCCTTCGCCGGCGGGGGTGGGAGTGATGGCGGTGACGAGGATCAGCCTGCCCTCCGGCCGGTCGGTTTCGTCGAGGAGGGACAGATCGATCTTGGCTTTGTTCTTCCCGTAGGGCTCGAGGTATTTCTCGTCCACGCGGGCGATCTTCGCGATCTCGCCGATGGGCTTCAGTTCGCATCTCTGGGCGATCTCAATGTCGGAAAGATAGGACATGACAGCCTCCTGTTATTCGCGGCGGTGCCGCAGATTCTGTTGGTTTATCCCTTCTCGAAGGGAAATAAGGAATGAAACGCTACGCGTTTCGGATTTATGTCCCTGCGCGGGACGGGCGCCGGGAGGGACCATCTCAGGCCGAAGGCCCCTCCCGAGGGTCCCTTGGCCGTATAGCATAACTGTACAGCTCGTCCCGGAATCCAAATTCGACTGCGCATCCCACGTCCTCGCGCGGTCTTTGTTCGTACAGCTTAACCCGTGCACGGAACAAGTTCCGTGGGCTCCGCCAGCGTTTCAGGCGCGCATTGGGCACAGGGACGCGCAGTTTTGAAGCTGAAACTGTCTCCACATCTTCGCGCACGGTTATAGATTCAGACAGACATGCAGACAGAGCCGAGCGATCAAAAATCTGTCAGGGCGAAGCATGGAGTTTCGGAGAAAAGTTCGGAAGTTTCACGTGAAACAAGGAACCCCAATTCCTCATTCACTCCTAACTCCTAACTCCTCACTCCTAACTCGTCCTCTGCTGACCACTAGCCCCTCTCCACTGACATCTAACTCACTCTTCTCCGTTCCAGCAGTACGTGCACAGCTTGCACTTCGGGAGGCCGATGGCTTTGACGACGCCTTCGAGGGACTGGAATTCGAGGGAGGCGAAGTTCAGCTTTTCGCAGATCTTCTGACGCAGTTTCTTGCCGCGCTCGGTGTTGGTGTCGCTGTATTCGTCGATGTGCTCGAATCCCTCGCTGCCCTCCAGTTCTTCGATGATCCGGCGGGCCAGCAGTTCCATTTCGCTGTTCGAGCGGGAGAAGTTCAGATATTTGCAGGCGTACATGATGGGCGGGCAGGCGGAGCGCATGTGGACGGACTTCGCGCCGTTGTCGTAGAGGAATTCCACGGTCTCCTTCAGCTGGGTGCCCCGGACGATGGAGTCGTCGACGAAGAGCAGGTTCTTGTCCTTGATGAGCTCCGTGACGGGGATCTGCTTCATCTTGGCGACCTTGTTCCGCTCGCTCTGGCCGGTCGGCATGAAGGACCGCGCCCAGGTGGGGGTGTATTTGATGAAGGGGCGGGAGAAGGGGACGTGGCTCCGGTTGGCGTATCCGATGGCGTGGGGCGTGCCGGAATCCGGGACTCCGCTGACGTAGTCGATATCCTCCGCGTTCCCGCTCCACTGGTCCTGTTCCGCGAGGATCTCGCCGTTCCGGTAGCGCATCAGTTCCACGTTGACGCCCTCGTAGGAGGAGTTCGGGTAGCCGTAATAGGTCCAGAGGAAGGAGCAGATCCGCATCTTTTCTCCGGGAGGTGCCAGCTGGACCATCGAATCCGCGGTGAGGGAGACGATCTCCCCGGGGCCGAGTTCCTTCACCTTCGCGTAGCCGAGCTTGTCCATGGCGAAGGACTCGAAGGTAGCGCAGTACCCGTCCTCGGCCTTTCCGATCACCACGGGCAGGCGTCCGAGCTTGTCCCGCGCGGCGATGAGGGAGCCGTCGTCGCAGAGGATCAGGATCGAAGCGGTCCCGGTGATCTTCTCCTGGGCGAATCTGATGCCCTCGACGAAGTCGGACTTCTGGTTGATGAGGGCCGCGGCGAGCTCGGTGGAGTTCACGGCGCCGCCGGTCATGGCGTCGAAGTGGTCCCCGGTCTTCGAGAGGTATTCCCGGATGATCGCGTCGGAGTTCTTGATGACGCCGATGACGCAGATGGCGTAGGTCCCGAGGTGGGAGCGGATGAGAAGGGGCTGGGGATCGTAATCGCTGATGCAGCCGATGGCGGAAGTGCCCTTCATTTCGTCCCACACTTTTTCGAATTTCGTGCGGAACGGGGAGTTCTCGATGTTGTGGATGTCCCTCTGCAGTCCGGTCTCGGGGTCCCAGGCAGCCATGCCGCCGCGCCGGGTGCCGAGGTGGGAGTGGTAGTCCGTGCCGAAAAATACGTCCGTGATCGCGTCGCGCTTGCATACCGCGCCAAAAAATCCGCCCATGAATACCTCCGGGAAAAAGACAAAGGGCCCACGCTGAAGACGCTGATGAGTGCTCCCGTGTGCCCAGACGGTCGGCCTTCATTCTCTGCTCCACGTGGTGCTCCACCTGCGGGCCGGGAGATTTTGACTCCGCCGCGCATTCCGTCAGTCGCAGAGAACGGTACTTGAAAATACGGTATTAGTATACCATCCGCCGGCGGGGTTGTCAAGTCGCGATTTCGCTAAAAAACGGCGTGCGCACCGGCAAAAAACCAACAAGGACGGCAGAAAGAGGGGGTTGGGGACGCAAAAAACCGGAGCCCCGGCGGTTGGATCCGGGGTCCCGGCTTTCAGAAAGGAGGGGAATGTATGCTGTTTTTCGCGTTCGGGCTCAGCCCATCTGTCCGAAGAACTTCTCGAAGAGATCCGACAGCCCGCCGAAGTCGCCGAAGCTGAATCCTTCCTCTTCCCGGGGTTCCTCTTCCGGGGCCTCGGCCTCTTCGCCGTCCTTCTTCTCCTGCTCGGCCTTCGCCATTTCCTCGGTCTGCTCGAACACGGTGACCTTGACGGATCTCAGCTTGCCGTCCCGGGAGATCTCGAAATCGAGCTTGTCGCCGACCTTGGCGTTCTCGACCGCTTCCTTGACGTCGGAGGTATTCGTGACTTCCTCGCCGTTCACCGCCACGATGCGGTCGCCGACTTTGAGAACCTTATCGTTCATGCCCTCGGTGAGCTCCGCCACGTAGACGCCTTCCTTCGCGCCGGTGAGGGAATTGCCGTTCACCTTCGAGAGGGACACGCCGATGACGGTCTTCTTTTCCTCCTCGTTCTTCTTGTCCTTATCCTTGCCGGTCGTCTTTTCATCCTTTTCGGAATCGTCCTTCTTCTCACCGGTGCCCGCGGTCTGGCTGTCGGGGAGGCGTTCGAAGACCGTGACCTTGACTTCCATCAGTTTATTGTCGCGGTAAAGCTGGAAGGAGAGTTTGTCGCCGACCTTGGATTCGGAGACGACCGCCTTGATGTCCTCGGAGGAGCTGATCTCCTCGCCGTTCACCGCGATGATGCGGTCTCCCTCTTTGAGGACCTTGTCGTTCATGCCCTCGACGAGGGATCTGACGTACACGCCGGGCTTGACGTTCGAGGAAGAGCCGGAACCGAAGCCGGAGCCGAAGCCGAAGATGGAGAGTCCGCCGTCCGAGGTGCCGACGTCTTCAAGGGACACGCCGATCATGGGCTTGCCGGAGACGTAGCCCTTCGTCAGAAGCTGTTCGGAGACGTTCAAGGCCTGATTGACGGGGATCGCGAATCCGATGCCCTCGATGCCCATGCCGGAGGACTTGGCGTTGACGATGCCCACGAGCTGGCCGTTCATATTGAACATGCCGCCGCCGGAGTTGCCGGGGTTGACCGCGGCGTTGGTCTGGATG